>JGI20225J20221_1001500_pt1 | contig 23313 bp, 18 predicted proteins | sample BioMet4_FD_20221 | JGI IMG/M metagenome (IMG submission 20221)
TTGCCGGAAGAAGCAATATTCTTTTTTAAATCAGGAAGCGCCACAGGTTCTATTGCTGCAAACGTTGTGTTCTCTATGCTGTCCAAATAAGGCATCACAATACCGCTTTTATCTACAACGGCAATGTTCATATTATCTTTATGCTCTGCAGTGGAAATGGCTATCAATGTCGGGATTACAATCATTGCAGCAAACAGGAGCGGGGTAAGCAAAGTAAGCAAAATGAAAGATTTCTTTTTTACTCTGGAAGAGTACTCTCTTGAGATTATAATTCCTATTTTATTTTCTTTTCCCATGATTATTCCTCCTGATTTTTAGGTGTGGTGGCTGTGTTGTGTGCTGCTGCGGCNGCGGTGTTTTTTTGATATTCTGTAATTCCTTGTGATACGGCGCCTCCGCTCTCTTTCACAAGCTTGATGAAGATGTCATTCATACGCGGCATCAGCGCCTGATATGAAACGATGTCAACTTTTGGAACTATCTCATTAAGGATGCTGCGGCTTGCGGTTCCCGGAACAACCTCCAGAATAGAATGCCTGCCGTCTTTCTCTTCTTTGCTGGAAAGCACTGAGAATAAAGAAGGTACACTGTCGAGAACTTGACCGGAATTATAAACAACTTCCACTCTGTTCTTGCCGTGCTCCTTGCGGATTGCCTCAACTTCCCCGGTGATTATAACTTTTGACTTGTTGATGAGAGCTATGTTATCACATAGTTCTTCAACTGATTCCATGTTGTGGGTGGAGAGAATTATTGTGGCGCCGTTATCTCTTAATTTTAAAATCTCGCGACGTATTAAATCTACATTTATCGGATCAAATCCTGAGAACGGCTCATCTAAAATGATAAGGTTTGGCTTGTGTACCACCGTGATAATGAACTGAATCTTCTGGGCCATTCCCTTGCTCAGCTCCTCCAGTTTTTTGTTCCACCATGGTTGAATTCCAAACTCCATGAACCATTTTTGCAACTCCCTTGTAGCATCTGAACGGCTCATTCCCTTAAGACGTGCAAGATAGATTGCCTGCTCTCCAATCTTCATCTTTTTATACAGTCCGCGTTCCTCCGGCAAGTAGCCTATGCGCTCAATGTCTGATAGTTGCATTGTCTTCCCTTTAAAGAGAAGTTCTCCGCTTGTTGGCAATGTAATGCGATTGATGATTCTGATAAGCGTGGTTTTTCCGGCACCATTAGGGCCAAGGAAGCCAAAGATTTTGCCTTCCGGGATATCCAGGTTAACAGATGTCAGCGCGTTAAAATTGCCAAACTTTTTGGTTATGTCTTTACACGTTATTAATCCCATAATTTGTTTGATTTGCGTGCAAAGTTAAGAAAATCATTTTACCTCACATACGGCCTGAGCTTTTCTGCAACTGTCGCCGGGAGAATGCCGGTTTTCACCAGGTTATCTAATGTGCAGGCATCTGTGCCGCTCTGAGAGATAAACAGAACAATGCCCCTGGCTGCGTACGCGCCTATATACGGGTGGCGTTTTAGGAAATCTCTGTTTTTTTCCGCCATTTCCGTTATGGAGAATTTTTTTATTCCTGATGGATGGACAAAGATTTGCTCTTTGAACATATTGTATCTCTCTGCATCTATGCCCTCTATTTCCATGAGCTGTTCCGGCCGTGCAAAACTTCCGAGTTTTTCTCTGTACACCAAGATTTTGCGCGCGTAGTAACTGCCTATCCCTCTCAGCTTTACTAATTCTGAACTATCCGCTTCATTCAAATCTATGCAAATATTTTCAATAATTTTTTTTGAATAATATTTCTTTTCAGAGATGTTATTTTCGGTTTTGTTTGCAAATTTTCCTTCTGAAACCTTACTTTCTTGTAATGATGATAAGGCAAAAAATTGCTCTGCGGTTTGTTGCCCGCGCGCAGCGCGCGGATCTTTGCGGCGGTAGCTGCGTACATCACTGATTGCCTTGCTGTGTTGTGGCAAGTCAACTGCAGCCGGCTTGGCCGGCCGCGAATGCTGAATAGTTATGTAAGGGAATAGTTCCTTATATTTTGCCTCATCAACCACGTACATTTTTTTGAAGTCTTCTTTGCGGCGAAATACTCCGCCTTTCTCTCTGTAATGGATTATGGTGAGGGCTTGTTTTTCCGAGAAACCGAGCATACATAAACTGTCGAGAGAAATATTATTTGGATTGAATTTGAAGCGCTGCGGATTAACGTGAGCTGTGCTGCCGGGCGAGCCGTTGCGCTGAAATTTGCCGCCGTCACCGGGAGAATAGCCGCCGGAATTGTCCGCGTACTGCACGGCTTGTTCATTGCCGCCGCATTTGTGCAGCGTGAATGTAACTATTTGAAATATAAGTAGTAGAAAAATCAGCGCGATGACTCCGCGCGCTCTTGTTGCGGAAATTTTTTCATTCTTCTTCCCGCTCTTCCCTGTGCTGGTTCCTTGTCCCATATTCTTCCTCCTCATCTTTTACGCAATAATCTTTTTCACTCTTTACTTTCTCTGCTCCCTCCAGGACAACAACTATCTCTCCTTTGGGCTCATTATTTTTATACCATTCTGCAAGATTGGCTATAGTGCCTCTTTTGCACTCATAGTGGATTTTGGAAATTTCTCTGCATACAGCCGCATTCCTCTCTTTACCAATGAATTCGCACATCTGCTCCAATGTCTTCACAAGTCTGTAGGGCGACTCGTAAAAAATTATTGTGCGCGGTTCTGCGGCCATCTCCCTAAACTTGGTCTGCCTTCCTTTTTTGGGCGGAAGAAAACCTTCAAAGCAGAATCTGTCGCATGGAAAACCGGAAGCGGTTAGCGCCGGCACAAAAGCGGTAGGGCCGGGAAGTGCCTCAACATTAATGTCTTGCTCAATGCAACTTCTGACAAGTAAAAATCCGGGGTCTGAAATTCCCGGAGAGCCGGCATCGCTGATTAACGCAACATTCTGGCCGTTAAGGATTTTTTCACACACACCGCCAACAGTCTTATGCTCATTGAATTTGTGATGGCTCTCCATGTGAGTAGTGATGCCGTATTTTTTCAACAGCACGCTGCTGGTCCTTGTGTCCTCCGCAAGAATCAGGTCAACGCTCTTTAAAACGTTTATAGCTCTGAGAGTTATGTCTTCCAGATTGCCTATAGGGGTAGGCACCAGATAAAGTTTTCCTTTCCCTTCTTCCATTTACTCCTCTGTTTCAGCCTTTTTGATATCGTATTTTCTGCGGATGTGCATGTAAAATCTGTAGACAATATCGCTTGTTTCATCCCACTGCGGATACTCCTCTCTCAAGTGCCAAACAATCTTTTTGAAGTTCCCGATATTATCTATCTCCTCCATAACATTCTCAAATTCAATTTCTTTCCCATTAAACAGCTCATTGATAAATTGCATTCTATCATTAAGCCCCATGCTGTCAATCAGATCATCAACATAATCGGCCGGGTAATCAACCTCCCAGTCATACCAGTCCGGTTTGCCCTTATCTTCTTTTTTCTCGACAGGTTTTTCTTCCTCTGCTTTATTCTCTTGCGCTGTGTCCTCATTCTCTTGCGCTGCTTCCGCTTCCTTTTCCTCTTCCTCTGCCGCTTCCTCCTCTGCACTCAATTCAGAATCTGTCGAGACCTCATTAAGGTCCTCCTCTACAGGTATTGGAATTTCTTCTTCCGGAATAGGAATTTCCTCTGCCGCTGAAGATATTTTCCGCCCTGTGGCATTGATGTCGCCGGCATGAGTACCATTGTTCATCTTATCAAGCTTGCCCTCAATGTCATCCAGCCGTTTCTCAATCTCCTTCAGGCGCTTCCCAAGCTCTTTTGAAAAACTTTGCATGCAATTGCTAACATTCTGTTTAACAATATCTTCCGTGGAATCATATCCCTCCAGCACTTTGCCAAGTTCAGCCAGAAGTCCTTTTTTCTCTTCCATAATTTTAATACCTTTGTTAGACCTAATTAGGATATCACAAAATTAGTAAAATGTTTGAAGAAAGAACAAATATGGCGGGATGGATTGAGGTCATCTGCGGTTCTATGTTTTCCGGCAAGACAGAGGAGCTCATAAGGCGCTTAAAGAGAGCTAATTTTGCGCATCAACGGGTGCAAATTTTCAAGCCTGCCATAGATGTCCGCTATTCAGATAAGGACGTTGTGTCTCATGACAGGAATTCTATTGAGTCCAATAATGTGGATTCTTCACAAAATATTTTATTGCTTGCGACAGATGTAGATGTAATTGGCATTGATGAAGTTCAATTTTTTGATGACGGAATAGTTGATGTCTGTAATAGGCTGGCTGATAGNGGAGTGCGTGTAATATGCGCCGGCTTGGATATGGATTATCTTGGTAATCCCTTTGGTCCTATGCCTGCATTGATGGCTGTGGCAGAGCATGTTACAAAAGTTCATGCAATCTGCGTCAAGTGTGGACAACCAGCTCATCACTCCCACCGTATCTCCGGGGGAGACAAACTTGTAATGCTGGGAGAACAGGACAAATACGAGCCCCTGTGTCGCCACTGCTTCAATGCCGCGATGACTGCCGAAAAGAAATCTAAATAAAATTTACTTGTTGATATACCTGAATGAGAAGCAGGCGGTTATGAAATAGACGATGGCCTGCGTCCATAAGGCTATGAATTCCGGCAGTATCTGGCCTAATTCGGCTCCGAACGTATTGAGTTTCAGGTATCCTTGAACGCCGAATGTTGCCGGAAACATGTAGGAAAAATATTTCCAGAATTTCGGGAAGTTGCTCTGGGGCCATGTGACACCGCTCAGGAACAGNAATATAACACTGAAGAANAGGAACATAACCATGCCGGTCTCTCTGTTTTTGATAAAAACAGAACATGTAAGCGAGAAAAATATTACTGCAAGCAAGAATGGCAGCAGCAGCCTGTAGATATCCCATGGACTTGCAAGATGCGGCAAGCCAAACCATCTGGGTATCAGTACGGTAATGTAGGCGGAAAAGATAGCGTATATTAAAAAGTAGGCCAGACCTTTTCCAAAAATNACNCTGTATATCCTTTTTTTNTCTATCTGATTTTCAAATAATTTGTGATTTTTATTCTCTTCTCTGACTGTGCCGGCAAGCATTCCTATTCCCAGGAAAAGCAGCTGGTGAATAATTAAAATCATAACACCCGGTACAAAGAAACTTGCAAATCCGTTACCGGGATTAAACAGAAATTGAGCCTCATACGGAGCAGGGTCTGCACTTTGGAGGGCGAGTTGCTGTGTTTGCCCCGCCGCTTCATACCGATGTATTTCTATATCTTTATTCTCCTGCAGCATTGTGAAGTTTATTGCAAAAGCCACACTTTTGTAGACAAAAAAGCTGGTCATATTCACATATACAGAGACGGTTGCCTGCTCCTGCCCGTCCAAGACGGTTTTTTCAAAATCTTTCGGGAGTACAATAATTGCATGAACTTTTCTGCGCCCCATTAAATACTCAGCCTCATTCATATTTATGCAACGCCTTAACTGCACCTCTTTTGTGGCATCCAGTTCTCTGGAAAATTTTCTGCTGTAGGCGGAGGCGTCATTATCTATTATCGCCACGGGGATGTCACTCACGGACTCTTGATAATATACAAAACTGTAAAGGAGAGGATAACCCAGTCCTGCAATAAATAATATCAACATTACACCGCTATCCGTAAAAATCCTAATAACTTCATTCCAAAAAATGGTAGTCATTTGTCTAACGGCATTTTGTAAATATTGTCTTCTGAACTCTTTCATCTCCAATCTATTTAAGCGGGTAGTTCTGGAATATTAAAGCTCTCCTAAGTCTCCTTAGTATTGTAAACGGAAGCAGGCAAAATATTAACAAACCAACGTAGTTAAGCCATATGGCATTGAAACCGGCTGCGAATATTCCTTCCTTCACATATATCAAGAAGAACTGTCTTAAAGGAAACATCACCGCCCATCCCTGAATTACACCAAGCATGTATTCAACGGGGAATGACATTCCGGCAAGTGACAGAGAGAGAATCCCGTACAGCGCCGCAAAACTTAGTCCGTCTCTTAGGACAGGGAAAAGACCTATCATAAATATTCCAACTGCCTGTGCTGCAAATACCAAAAGCGTTATGGTTAAGAACATGACCCATATATGCGTGGCTATCGGGTATCCCATTATTCTGCACGCCAGCAACTCAAAGGCAATTCCCATCAGCACGTATATGAAAGTGTAGGGCAGCAGCTTTCCTGTGAGGGCATTGAATATTGAGCCATGGCTTTCCGACATCCAATCCCGGCTTGTCTTCATTTTTAGTTCATAACCAATGGAGAAAACCGTCATCAGCAATACGCAAAGTTGCAGAAGTCCGGGCCATAGAATTGTAGTCAAATATATACCGTAATTTGTCCATGGATTTTTAATCAGGTGAAAATCAGTTTTTATAGGCTGCAGGCGGGCCATCATGCCGGACTCGGGATAACCTTTTGCTTTTAGTATTTCTCTGCGCACTCCTACGTCAAGAACGGTGCCTATGTAGATGAAATTTTTATATGTAAGATTTCCCGGCACCATAAGACCTTGCTCACAATAGATTCCCACCTTTGGTCTGCGTCCCTCCAGAATATCTCTGTATGCGCCGTTTGGTATATCTATAAAACCATAAATATCACCAACTTGTAATGCTTTTCTTGCTGCCTGATATTCCGAGTATGTCTTTAAAACTTTTACACCTTGCTCTGCATCCAAATTTCTTCTAACCATTCTGGAGAAAGAAGAATTATCTCTGTCAACAATTCCAATTGGCAACTCATTTGGTAAACCTTCATCAAATAAAGAAAAGAAAAAGATGGCGCAGAAAGCTAGAATCAGCACAGTACCAAACAGATAGATTGGACGACTAAACATTTGCCTCCACTCTCTGTGCAGAACCTCCTTAATGCTTTTGAACATTCGGAGCCAGCCAAATAACCAATTGTTTACTTTATTATTTAACAATGTTTTATGATGATTAATTCTCTAAACTTTTTTAGAATTATTTCCTGCAAACTGCTTTTGCGGAGGTTAATCAATGTTACTTAAGAACCTCTGTAATTATTGTGCTCATTCCGGCTCTCAAACCCTTAATTTTTTCTGTGGGGCGTGCGCGGACCTCAAAAGTTTTTGCATCAAAATTGCCTGAAACTTTAGTTGCCTTCCAAGTTGCATAAGATGCCATTTCATTTATAAAATAAACCTTGGCTGTAAATACCTTATCTTCTCCTAATGCCGGTATTTTCAGCTTGATAGTCTTGCCAATGTCCATTCCCTGCAGCAAATCTTCTCTCACGTTAAATGTAAACCAAACATCATTCATATCTATGATGCTCATGATAGGAGCGCCTTGTCCAACCAGCTCTCCAACCTTTGGATATATCTCTGTGATTTCTCCTCCTGCAGGAGCTGTAAGATTAATTTCATCCAGGTAAGTTTTAACTTCTGTAACATTACTGTTTGCGACTTCTACTTGCGCCATAGCCATTACTCTATCCTCTTTCTGCGCTCCGTGAATAGCCATATCATATTGACTTTTAGCCGCTTTCTCAGTTGCAAGCGCTGCATCATATTGTGCTTTTACCTCATCTCTTTTCTGTGCGGAGACAACTTCCTGATTATATAGATTTTGTATTCTGGTATAAGATTTAAGGGCAATATCTGAACCCACTCTTGCTTTTTGCCACATTTCATAAGCGCCCTGGACAAGTTCACTTCTTGCACTTTGATTTGCCTTCCGGTTTTGCGCATTTGCCGCCATGCTTCCGGCATTAGCCTGTTTAACTTTTGCCTGAACTTCCGGGCTGTCAATTAATNCAACAAGTTGGCCTTTGGAAACAGTATCTCCCTCCTCTGCAAGGAGCTGTGTGATTCTGCCTGGAACCTTGCTGGATATTCTATACTCACGCGCCTCAACTTCTCCCTGAAGGATAATCTTTTGCGGCTTAGATGTAAGCCATCCAATTAATCCAAGAACAACTATAACAAGTATCAGTGCTCCAAGTCCTACAAGCAAACTGATTGTACTCTGTTGTAATTTTTTCATAACAATATATTTTAACTCTTATTTTCTGCTTGTTTTTTCCGCTGCCGGCTTATCTGTTTTTTCCGCTGCCGGCTTATCTGTTTTTTCACTTGCCGATTTAACGGTCTTTTCCGCAGTCTCCTTAATCATCTTAACCGGACCCTCCTTGATGACGCCGTCATCTTTTGCTCTCTGTCCCTCTTTAATATTTGTTATCCCGACAGTTTTTCTTAAGTAAAGCTCTGTCATCCTTGCATTTATACCTGCATCAATTTTATCTGACTGAGCGGATACCCATGCCGTCTGAGCACCAAGCAAATCCGTTACACTTATGAGTCCTTCTTTATAGGAGATGTTGGCAAGCTTAAGATTTTCCTCCGCCGCACTTATATTGCTCAGCGCGGACTCCAGCTTTTTGTTTGCTTCTCTTACATTAAAGTTTGCTTGCGTAACCTGCAGGTTGATAAGCTCTTTTGCTTGGTCAATTCTGTAATTTGCAATGTTGAATTCATGCTTTGCCGCGCGCAATGTATAAGTTCTGTCCCCGAAATGGAAAATAGGAACGGTGACTGCAACCCCGGCTGTAAACATTCCCCCAAACTTTGTTTCATACCCGTTGTATGAATTTGGATTTGTTGTGATGTAATTTCCCGTTGCTACAATATTTGGCATAAAGCGGCTGCGGGCAATATTAACATTGCTCTTGGAAATTTTTATAAGTTCTTCTAACTGTTTTATTTCAGACCTGTTATCTATTGCCTGATTAACATCGTATCCTGCCTCCAATTCTTTTGCATTTTCCGGAGAAACGTCCTCATCCGCAAGCCCAAAGTTTCCGTTCAAATCCAAACCGCACACGCGGAATAAGGACATCTTTGAGAGTTCAACGCCATCAGTTGCACGGGTAAGCGCCAGATTAGCTTCATTGAGTTTTACCTTAACATTAAGCAAGTCTCCTTTTGTTGCAACTCCTTGGTCTTTAGCCGCTTGTACGTCTTTGCAAAGTTTATTCAAAAGATCTACATATTTTTGGGCAAGTTTCTTTTTGTTAATAAGAGAAACTGTTGTCCAGTACGATTGATCAACTTCCAAAACAAGATTTTCCTCCTCATTGTTGTTGGCAAGTTTTGCGATTTCCTCATTGCTCTTGGAAATATTGTAAAGTTCTCTCACTTTATTTCCCAAAAAAATCGGCTGCATAAAGCCTATGCCTCCGACAAATACATTCTGAATATCATATGTAAGAGAACTCTTTGGAAGCAATGCATATTGTTTCCATTGTATTTTTTCCGGATTAGTGTATGGATTAAAGGCGTTGCCGTTTGCGTCAACCGGCATTGTAACTCCATTTACGACAGTCCAAGAGTTGCTTATCTGATCAGCAGTGAAACCAAAACTTCCATTGGCCAGCTTGGTTCCAACCGGAAGCATTGCATCTGAGGAAATCAAAGATAAGTTTTTCTGATTCCATGTATATGTTCCAACTGCTTGGAAACTAGGAAGAAACTGTGTGAATGCAGCCTGTCTTAAATTCTCAGCCTGCTGGATTCTTTCTTGAGAAATTTTTACAGTCTTGCTGTTTTGGAGTGCAAACGTCTCATACTCCTCAAGAGTATAAGTCTGCGCAAATGAACTTATTGCACAAATGATGCAAACTGTTGTCAACAAAATTCTCTTCATCACTCTCATTTCTATTTCTTTTTTCAACCTATACTTCAATCTAACATTTAATCTATTTCTCTATTGCTCTTCAATCAGCTTTGGCTCAACATCTCCGCAGTCAAAATGTCCCGGGTGACATCCCTCTATATTCATTGCCTTGTAGTGTGCGCGGATTTTCTTTAAATCTTCCTGCGTATTTTCCGTTGGAACGAATCTTATACCTCTCCCTATCTGTTTTGTTTTCCAATTAAAGTAACCAAGATAAATAGGTATATTACAAGCTCTTGCAATTGTGTGAAAACCGGTCTTCCACTTTGCCGTTTTCTTTCTTGTTCCTTCAGGCGCTATTGCAAGATGCATTTTATCAGCTTTTTGCATGGTTTCTATAATTTGTTTGGCTGTAATTGCGCCGTGACTTCTGTCAACGGGGACGGCTCCCATTCCTTTCAAAATTCGGCCCAAAGGCCATAAAAAAAAATTCTTTTTTTATCATAATATTGGCTGTTCCACCCACAGATGTGTAAAAGAACCAAGATATTATGAAGTCTTTGATAGAAGTGTGAGGCACTCCAAGAATAATACACTTTGGTTCCGGCACCTCTCCATCCATGACTTTCCAGCCAAGGAGTTTTATCATAAATTTTGCAAAAAGCTGTTTTCCGCTCATATCACTCTAAAGTTTGCGCTCATATCACTCTTCGGTTTCCGTGCTATTGTTTATAATGTCTTCCATTATAACGTCTTCCCTAAGATTGTCTTTAATAAAGTTTTGTCTGTCGGGAGTATTGTTGCCCATATAAAATTCCAGCATTTCATGCACTGAATCATCTTTATTCAGACGCACTCTGTCCAGACGCATTCCTTCACCGATAAAGTCTTTGAATTCATTGGCTGATATTTCTCCAAGTCCCTTGAAACGAGTGACTTCCGGGCCTTTTCCAAGTTTGCCGATTGCATCTTGTTTCTCTGCCTCCGAGTAGCAGTAGCGGGTATCCATTGCTCCGTCTTTCTTTCTTTTTCTTACTCTGAACAACGGAGTCTGCAGGATATAAACGTGTCCGCGTCTGACCAGTTCCGGATAGAAAAGAAGGAAAAATGTCAGCAAAAGCATTCTGATATGCATTCCGTCAACATCCGCATCTGTTGCAATTACCACTTTGTTATAGCGCAGATTGTCAATGTCTTCTTCTATACCAAGAGCCGCCTGAAGCAAATTAAGTTCCGCATTTTTCTTATCGTAGATAACTTTTTTTGAGTTGCCAAAGGTGTTTTTGGGTTTACCTCTCAAGCTGAAAACCGCTTGCGTCTTAGTGTCTCTGGTCTTTGTTATTGTACCGCTTGCAGAATTTCCCTCTGTGATAAAAATAGTGGTCTCTTCTGCTCTTTCATTGTTGTCTCCGTAATGGACGCTGCAATCCTTAAGTTTCTCATTATTAAGACTTGTCTTCTTTGAGCGCCTTGCTTTTTGAAAACTGGCAAGTTCCTTTCTTTCTTTCTCGCTGGCAAGAATTTTCTTAAGCAGCGGATCTGCTGTCAGAGGATTTTTATGCAAATAATTGTCTAGGTCAAAGGCAAGGAAGTTCATTATGAAATCTCTAACCGGAATGCCCCCGTTTGCCACTGTATCAGTGAGTTTGGAGTTAAGCATGGTCTTTGTCTGATTTGCAAAATCCGGGTTGCCCACTCTTATTGATATTGCTGCAACCATTCCTTCTCTTACATCTTTTGGATCAAAATCTTTTTTGAAAAACTCTTTGATGGTTTTTCCCACGCCCTCTCTAAATGCGGAAAGATGCGTGCCTCCGTTAAAAGTGTTCTGCCCGTTTACAAATGAATAAATATTTTCTCCGGTCTCCGTGCAGTGCGTGATTACAACTTCTATATCCTTGCCTGTCAAATGGATAGGGGCGTAAAGCGGCGTCTCGGACAGATTGTCGTTTATCAAATCCAGCAGTCCGTTTTCAGATTTGTATTTATTGCCGTTGAAATTAATTGTAAGACCTATATTCAAATAAACATAGTTCTTAAGCATGGTGTCAATAAATTCCAAATTGTAGTTATATCCGTCATATAGAGTATTGTCTGCGGTATATCTTACAAAGGTTCCGTCCTTTTCATCTTTTGCTTTCTCTTTGCCTTTGCGGATTAAAACGCCCTTTTCAAAGTATGCGTAATAACTGTCTCCGTCAATGAAAGATTGCACGTAAAATTGTGTAGATGTGGCATTTACGGCTTTTGTTCCGACTCCGTTAAGACCAACCGATTTGCCGTAAGCCAAAGAGCCGTCCTTGCCAAATTTACTGCCCGTGTTCATCTTTCCCACTGCGTCCAAAAGTTTGCCAAAAGGAATTCCTCTTCCGTAATCCCTGACGCTCACCTCTTTAGTCTCTTCATTCAAAGTAATGTCAATGGTCTTGCCCCACCCTTCATGGAACTCATCCACTGCATTATCTACAATCTCTTTAAACAGCACGTAGATACCGTCATCCTGTTCACTGCCGTTGCCAAGCTTTCCCAAATACATACCCGGTCTTCTCCGGATGTGTTCATACCAATCCAGGGTTTCAAAATCATTCTCACTGTATCCCTTATTCATCTATTTATTATATTTTTACTCCCGACAGTTAATCCTGTCGGGAACTAACTTTACAAAGTTACTAAAATTAGAGGAAAAGCCTAAAATATGACTTCTGCAGTGTGCCGAACACCCAATAATTGTGAAAAATTGGCCAAAACATGTATGTCAAATCACTTGATATATTTTTTGGCAAGAAGCACTTCCGCCACCTGTACGGCATTAGTTGCAGCTCCCTTGCGCAAGTTGTCCGATACGCACCAAAGATTAATTCCGCTTTTGACCGTTGGGTCCAGACGGACTCTTCCCACAAAAACTTCATCCCTGTCTTTGGCATAAATTGGCATGGGATAGGCAAGTTGCTCAAGGTATTTTTTACCCGCCGCGGTTTTTGAACTTGTGTTGAAATATTTTGGAAGCTTTGCACCAATAGCTTTGTTCTGCCGTCCGTAGGGATTTTTTTTGCTGCATCCTTTTGGAAGAGTGTTGTCCTGCAAAATTACCCCTTTAGTTTTTCTAAGTGTTTCATAGACGCCCTTAAGAGTTACCGGCCTTGCAAATTCCAGATTTACAGATTCTCCGTGACCTCCTATTACGGGAACTCTCACCGTGGTAGGGGAAATTTTAATGTTGTTGTCCCTCATTATTTTATGGGTCTCATCAACCATTTTCATCTCCTCTTTTGTATAGCCGGAAGGGAGAAATTTGTCTATATGAGGAAGAAGGTTTAGGTCTATTTGATAAGGATAAGCAGTTGTGGTTTTTCTTCCCTCTGTGCCGCGCGGGATATAGTAGCAGCTTGAGCTGCAATCAGATGACTTTGTTCTGACGCCGCCGCAGGCACTATTGCCGACTTGATCACTCCTCTCTGCATCCAGCTCATCTACAGCCTTTTTGCCTGTCCCCGTGATGCACTGATAAGTGGAAACTACAATCCTTTTGATTTTATAGTTTTTGTGCAAGTCTGCAATTGCAACCAGCATTTGAATTGTGGAGCAGTTGGGGTTTGCGATAATGTAATCACTCTTATTGATTACATCTGCGTTGATTTCCGGAATTACAAGCCGCTTTTTTTTGTCCATTCTCCAATAGGAGGAATTGTCTATTACATAACACTTTACAGCCGCAAATTTTGGAGCCCACTCTTTGGATACATCTGCTCCTGCGGAGAAAATGGCTACAGCCGGCTGCAGGGAAACGGCTGTTTCCGGAGAGACAATGCTCCACTCTTTTTTGTTAAACTTTATTTTTTTTCCTACAGATTTTTCACTCGCCACCGGAATCAGTTCTGTGACGGGAAATCTTCTCTCTTCCAGAACTTTAATCATGTTTCTGCCAACCAGTCCGGTTGCTCCTACAACTGCTACTTTCATTTTATGATATTTTATTTTCTAGTTTATTATTGAATGATTTTAAATGGACAGGATATCATTAAACAATCCGGAGGCAGTCTGTCTTGCGCCAGCGCCTGCTCCGCGTNTGAGGATTCCTTGTGGGTAATAATCGGAGGTCAAGATGATTGCATTGTCGCTACCTTCTACGTTATAGAATGGGTGTTGGGCACCGACAGCGTCTATGCCAATGCTTATGTTGCAAGATTGCTTTCTTGATGTTACCGCATGGATGCTTTTGGCTGCCGGAGCCTCATTTAGCTTTGCAACAAATCTCAGTTTTTTGCCCGATTTTGTTGCNTCATCATAAAGTTTTTTAAGTTGGGCTTCGTATTTTCCTTCAAAGAAAGGTGTATAGTTTAAATCTTTCATTTCCAGGGTATAACCTGCCTCTCTGCTTAAAATCAAAAATTTTCTCAGCACATCNGTTCCGCTTAAATCTGTTCTAGGGTCAGGTTCCGTGTAACCAAGTCTTCTCGCCTTCTCCACCAGTGCTGAAAAATCTTTTCCGTTGTAATTGCTTAATAAATAATTTAGAGTTCCCGACAGTATCCCTTCTATCTTCCTTATTTTATCTCCGCTGTTAACAATCTGTTTTACAGTGCTTATAACGGGCAGTGCGGCTCCAACGGTTGTTTCATATTTATACTTTGTCCCCTCAGTTCTTGCAACATCAAATAACTCTTTATATGAATCACAAGAGAGTGAATTTGCAATTTTGTTGCAGGTTGCCACTGCAATTTTGTGATGGAACAAATCCACGTATGTACCTGCAATTGATTTACTTGAGGTGCAGTCCACAAATATGGAATTGCTTAGATTCAGATCGCATATTTTTTCCATATAGTTGCTGCCTGAATTTTTCTCTCCCGCTGCAAGAATTTTTTTGATATCGTCTTTTGACAGTTCCTTTGTGTTTTTATTTTCCTTTTTCTCAGCAGCGATTTTTACACCGTCGCGAGCTGTAATATAATTCTTACTGTCTGCTAATCCACAGATAACCAAATCTTTGCCTAGCTGATTGGATATGAAGTCATGCTGTCTGTTTATCATATCTATCAGGGCCGAACCAACTGTTCCGCACCCTGCAAAGAACAAATTAATTCTTCTCCCTTTTCCGCTGAAAAATTCTTTATGGATGGCGCGGATTGCAGCTTTAACATCTTCCGTATGAAGAACCGTGGAAACATTTTTTTCTGATGAACCCTGTGCAATTGCGCGGATGTTTATTCCTTCACGGCCTAATGCGTCAAACATTCTGCCGCTTGCACCGCTCTGATTTTTAAGGTCATCTCCAACCAGTGATATAATTGAGAAACCTTTCTCAACTTTTAGAGGATCTACTTTTCCAAGTGAGATTTCATAGGCAAATAATTCATCCGCCGCCTTCTTTGCTTTTGCTGCGTCTGACTCAGGTATTGCAATGCACATTGTGTGAACTGATGATGCCTGAGTAATGAGAATTATGTTGATGTTGTTTTGAGAAAGCACATCAAACAATCTGCTGGAGTAGCCGGGTACGCCAACCATTCCGCTTCCCTCCATGCTTAGCAGAGCTATTTTGTCAGAGCTGGAAATGCCTCTGATTTTTCCAATTCCTTCCGGCGGATTTTTTTCTATTATAGTGCCGCCGTCTTCCGGGTCAAAAGTGTTTTTTACATATATTGGAATACCTTGTTTAACAACAGGTTGTATGGTAGGGGGGTATACAACTTTTGCCCCAAAATGTGAGAGCTCCAACGCCTCTTTATATGATATGTTTCTTATAGGTTTGGCCTCCGGTACAATGCGTGGATCTGCCGTCATCATGCCGTTTACATCTGTCCAGATCTCCAGAACTCTTGCCTGTGTTCCAACAGCTAAAATAGAGGCTGTGTAATCAGAACCGCCTCTTCCCAATGTTGTAGTTCTCCCTTGATCATCAGATGCAATAAAGCCGGGAAGGATATACAAATTATTTTGTGCGGAATTGAAATATTTTTCAATATTATTTTCAGTCTCTTCTTTTTTTATAACATTGGCCCCGGCTGAGATCTCAGTCTTTATAAGACTGCGGGAATCTTTCCATACGTGGCTTATGTTCAGGGATTTAAGCTTGGAACTGATAATCTTGGTAGAGAGTATCTCTCCAAAACTCATTATATGGTCAAGACTGAGCGGGCTAAGTTCTTTTAGCAAATAGACGCCGTTGCAAATTTCTCTGAGTTTTCCAAATAACTCTTTGCACTCGCTCTTTATTGGAGCGGAGTCCTCCTCCGGAATAAGATCTTTTATCAGTTCAATATGTCTTTGGTATAATGCTTCAATCTGCAGGATATAAGAATCATCCTGCAGTTGTGCCCTCTTTCCTATTTGAATCAGCGCATCTGTTGCACCGCTAATTGCCGATGCAACCACTGCGGTTTTATCTCTCTTGATTTTCTTTTTTACAATGGCAATCACTCTGTTTATGTTCTCTGCATTTGCAACAGAGCTGCCCCCAAATTTAAGTACCTGCATAAAAAATATTTTTAAATGTTTTCCCGATAGCTTCTTGTATTTGTTTGTATTCCAACAAGAAACCGTCGTGACCAAAATCTGATTTTATCTTAATAAATTTACCGTGCCTGTTATTTATGTTTTTAATTTTTTTGCCGCGGCAGCCGGTATGTTCTGCAATAAATTTTTGTTCACTCCACGGAAATAAAATATCGCTGTCAATGCCAATGCACAAAACTTTTGCTTTAATTTTTGCCAAAGCCTTTTCCACGCCTCCGCGTCCGCGCCCGACATTATGACTGTCAAAAAGATTAACCATTTCAAGATAAGAATACGCATTGAATCTTTTCTCCAATTTTTCTCCCTGATGGCGCTGGTATGATGATGCCCTGTGTTCCCAAACGGAGTTGGAATCTGTGTCTTGCTGTGTTGAATTGTATCCTTTGCAACTTCTGTAAGAGATGAGCGCAACGGTGCGTGCGGCTCCCATTCCCTTGAGGCCGCCTTTTATACTCTCTTCATTTGCAAATGATTCGTCTGCATACAGTATCATTCTTTGACTCTCATTAAATGCCGTCTCCCAAGGTGTAACGCGCGCACCGGTTGCAATGAACACTGCATTTTTGATTACATCGGGATACATGATGCTCCACTCTATGGCCTGATATCCTCCAACCGAGCCGCCAATAATTAAGTCTATGTTTTTGATTCCAAGGTGATTGCGCAATAACTCCAAAAAATTAACTTCATCCCTTACCGTAACCTTTGGAAAACCAAGCAGATAGGGTTTACCCGTTTTGGGGTTTACAGAGGCGGGACCGGTGGAGCCATAGCAGCTCCCAAGCAAATTTGCACAGACAATAGTGTACTTGCGCGGGTCAAAAAACTTTCCCTTTCCAACCAGAGTATTCCACCATTCAGACGGGTCTGAATTTGCTGTAAGCGCGTGAGTTATCCAAATAACTTTGCTCTCCTTGGGGAAATCTTTTGATATATGGTAACATATCTCCAGTTCCGGCAGGGACTCTCCGCTCTCCAGCTTAAAAGATTTGTTATATTTAAGGACTCTTTTCTCCATCTTTCTATTGCTAATCTTTATAACTAGATTATTTTAAGCGCATTATCAAAGTCTGCAATAATGTCCTCTATGTTCTCTATTCCGATGCAAAGACGCAAAGTGCCTCCCGTGATTCCGACTTTATTGAGCTCCTCTTCCGACAGTTCCGAGTGAGTGGAAGTTGCCGGATGCGTAACCAATGATTTATTGTCACCAAGATTTGCCAGCAGCGTGAAAAGTTTAAAGCGTTCTACAACTTTGGCCGTTTGCTCTTTAGAGGCCTTAAGGTCTACAAATATAATTCCTCCAAATCCGCGGCTTAAATATTTCACCGCATTTTTATGAGAAGGGTGACTTTCCAATCCGGGATAACAAACTTTTGCAACTTTTGGATTTTTCTCCAGCCAATGTGCAAGGGCAAGTGCGTTATCGCATACTCTTTGAACTCTTAAAGATAAAGTTTCAACACCTGTCAAAAGCATGAATGCATTAAACGGTGACAGACAGCCTCCAAAATTTGTAAGTCCCTCAAACTTAAGCTGTGCGCTAAACGCAGACTTACCGTATCTCTCCAGATAACTCTTGCCTCCGAGAATAGGTTGCGGCTCAGTGAACTTTGGAAATTTTCCGCAATGCCAGTCAAAATTTCCTCCGTTTACTACAACTCCTCCGATTGTATTTCCATGACCGCATATCCACTTTGTTGCAGAATGCGTTACAATATTTGCTCCTTTTTCTATCGGCCGACACAAATATCCTCCGCATCCTACCGTGTTATCTGCAATTAGCGGAATATGGTGACTGGCAGCCACTTGCGCAAGCATGTCAAAATCCGGAACAGATAAGTTTGAATTTGCTATTGTCTCAACATATATTCCTCTTGTCTTCTCATCAATAAGAGATTCAACTTCACTGCGCTTTTCACACGAGCAAAATTTAACATTAACTCCAAATTGCGGAAGAGTATTTTTAAATTGTCCGTACGTCCCGCCGTAAAGTGAAATGGAACTAATAAGGTTATCTCCCGCCTTGCAAAGTGCCTGCATTACAAGCCATTGCGCTGCTATGCCTGATGCCGCTCCAACGGCGTCAAAGCCGTTTTCCAGAGCCGCAATTCTTTTTGTGAAGACATCAATCGTTGGATTGACAATCCTTGTGTAGGTAAAACCGTCCTCTTCATGGGCAAAAATCTTTCTACCTTCNTCAACATTTTTAAGAGCAAATGACGCACTTTGATAAATAGGTGTTGCGCTTGCTCCCGTTGTAGGGTCCGGAACGTTGCCGGCATGTACCTGTAAAGTTTCAAACTTATAAATTGACATATCTTTTTTTTTAAAAATTTTTCTGTCGCGACAGATATTATTTTTTTATTTGTTGAATTTAAGCGCGTGAAAAAAATGTGGCGCTTTTGTAAATAAAAAGACCCGTACCTTCTTTGGTACAGGCCCTTATGAATTTTAATAAGGGTTACTTTAAAGCATCTTAACGATGCATTCGCATGGACATAAGAGAAACGCGCTGAGTTCCTGCCATCTGATTGGCAAGATAATAAAGATTGAATATGTGCGCTTTAATGCTCATGCTTTGCTTTCAATTTGCAACCGCAAAGGTATATAATCCGGTCACAACTGCAAAATTAATCTTTGATTTTAGCCAGAGCCTCTTTTAAAAGACGCTGTGCGGTCTGCTTGTCATTATAGATGCAAGATCCTGTTACACAACCACCTTCGCATGCCATTACTTCTATGAAAGGAGACGGTGCCTTGCCTGTTTTTCCGTAGATTTTTAGCATGCTTACATTTTTAGTGTCCAGGTTGGTAACCTGCATTGCATTTAGCTGCTCATCTTTAAGTATGTATTTTACGGCACCGATAACTCCGCCGGCCTGGGCAAAACCGTGTGCTGCTTTGTAAGAACTTACGGCAGGTTTAAACGGAGTCACTTTTTCCAAGTCAATCCCAAGCCCTGTGAACACTGAGCCAAGTTCCTCAAACGTAATAGCAAAAGCAATGTTTGGGTCATCCCTTGTTTCTTTCTTTTTTGCAAGGCATGGACCAATGAAAACTATTTGTGCGTTAGGATATTTTTTGTTTGCAATCAGTGCGGTGTAGTACATTGGAGAACCGGCAGTTGAAAGGTGCGGCAGCATTTCCGGAATATGTTTTTTTGCAAGCTCTACCCATGCGGGGCAGCAACTTGTTGTCATAAACGGAGCCTTGTTGGCTATTTTTCTTTTTAACTCTTCAGCTTCCGTGGATGTAGTTCTCATAGCACCTTCCGCTACCTCTATAACATCCTTAAATCCAAGTGATTTGATAGCTCCGTACACTTTTTCCAGCGGAGCGCTGAATTGTGAAAGAATAGAAGGCGCCACAATTGCAACCATCTCCTGTTTGTTCCTTAATCTTTGCAAAACATCAAAAATCTGGGAGACCTCAAATATGGCTCCAAAAGGACATGCGTTAATGCATTTTCCACAATATATGCACTTGCTTTCATCTATATGTTCAATACCGTTCTCGTCTTTGCTTATGGCTTTTACCGGACATGATTCTTCACAAGGTACAGGTATATAGACAATTGCATGATACGGACAGCTTTTGAAACATTTACCGCAACTTATGCAGGTCTCATGGTCAATCTCCGCCTGACCCATCTTGTTGAAGTTGATGGCGTGTTTTGGACAGTTCATATAGCACATTCTTGCAACGCATCCGCGGCAAAGATTTGTAATCTCATAGTTAACTTGAATGCAAGATGAACAAGCCTCATCAATGACACATACCAAATTTTCCTTGGAAGTGTCCTTTCTTTCCAATGCCTTTTTTGCGTACCAGGAAAGAGGGGTCAATTCATCCGTCTCATCATTCATGTCAAACCCCATTAAAGGGAAACTTTTGTACCTCCAGACTGCTCTTTCTTTATGGATACAGCATCTGCCGCGCACTTTTTCCCCCTTGGGACTAAGTTTAATAGGAAGACGGTCAATTTCCTCAACCAGTTTTCCCCTGTTCCACATTTCCACCAGTTTTGCCAAAAGCTCCTGACGGACTATCATAACGTTATTAGTAAATGCCATGCCGCAAATATACTTAATTGCATTTTTTTCTCAAAAAATCGTAACTTCGTTGTAGCTAAATACGGCTGTAGTTGCGATTTAATTAAATTTGAGGAACTTAAACTGATAAAACGTGCGTCGTTCCACTATTGTATATCTTCTTATCACATTTATTCTTTTTGTTGCGGTTGATGATTCCCGGGGCGCTTTGCAAAGTAGTAGTGCCGGGAGTAAGACGGTATTTAACAGGGGTTTCATAAAGGACACCTCTGCCCGTTTTATAAATATAACATCTTCCGACGGTCTGAGTTCTAATAACGTACATGCAATATTGCAGGACAGATACGGTTTCATGTGGTTTGCAACAGATAACGGTTTGAACCGGTACGACGGTGTGCGCTTTAAAATTTTCAAACGGGTCTCGACGGATTCATCTTCCGTTTCCGATAATTTTATAACATCTTTAGCTGAAGATATCTATGGCAATTTATGGGTAGGGACCAAAAACGGACTCAATGAACTTATAAGGGGTAAAGTCCGTCCTGTTTCCGGAGGAACTTCTTTTGTAAGGCACATGTCGGAGACACACGGAAATTATGTAAGAGCTCTTTACGCAGATAAAAAAGGTTTTCTTTGGGTAGCATATTTTGACGGAATTTTGGAGAGAATAAACATAAAAAACGGTGTCTCAAAGAGAGTTACTTATCAGATAGGTAATGTTGAGGGTGAATATTATTACCAACAAATATTTGAAGATTCCAAGGGCCGTATTTGGCTTGGAGGCAGGATGATATTGAGTCAGGTAATGACGGACAGGAATAGCATGAATTTATCATTGTTGCCCTCAAGTCGCACTTTAGGAAATTACGCACAGAAAGCGGACGGGAATCTATACGCCTACGACGATTTTGAAAGTGTGCTTACTGTTTGCAAAAGTAACGGCAAGTCGTTTGAATCGATCGGTCCCTTACCGATATCTCATGCTCGTCTTGCAGTTGATCGCAATTCCAACTTGTGGGCTGCAGGTACGGGGGGCATTGTAAACGGCAATATTTTATACGTGCACGATGTTTCCTGCCCGGAATCAGTCGCTTCCGATGAGTTTTACTGTATTTATGTAGACAGGAGCAATAACGTATGGGTTGGAGGGGACAACGGGGTATCGCTTTATGCCCGCCTGCTCAATAGGGTAAAATCATACTCCCACGATATCAACGGTGGTGCAGGCAGATCTTTGTCGTCGAATAATGTTACAGCGCTTATGCAGGACAGGGACGGGTTGCTCTGGATAGGGACCAAGGATAATGGCGTTGATACTCTTGATTTTTCATCAGGGAAGTTTGGAAATATAAAATACCGTTTGTTTTACGGGAAGCTGGATCATAAAACCGTCGCGAAAGAGAAATATACGCTCCGGCAGTATAGGTTGCACGGACAGGGGATCATTAAGAATCAATATGTGAACGAGGATAATGTTTCATGTCTTTATCAGGATTCGAAAGGCACAATATATATCGGTCTTTGGGCGCATGCAGGCTTTAATGTCTATAACAAGAAAACGAAGGAGATAAGACGTTATGCTCTCTGGAGTGAAGTTCCGGGAGATTATTGTGATCTGTTCGGAGGAAATTTCTTCGGTTCGAATTGGTATTCTGGTTTCTTTGAAGACAGTCGCGGAAATTTTTGGGCTGCAACATGGGAGGGAATAGGTCTCAATCAATTCGACAGGACTTCTATGGCCTTTACCGGAAAAAATTATTATCAGCGTTCTATGATGCCTAACGACAAAACAACCGCTCCGACTTTTTCAAGGGCGCTTAATCGCATCTATATTGCCGGAGGCAAATATTATGGTTATTGTGATCTTAAAAGCAAGAGATTTGTCCAGTTTACTCAGAAAATTCCATCCGGATATCCCAATGCCGGCATTTTGAATATGTATTATAATTATCTGAAACCCGGGCAGTTGAAATTGCCAATGAGAACGTCAGGATATGAAATAATTTATTGTTCGGGCGGGAAAAATTATATACAATTCGGCAGCAAAAATTATGTTCATGATCTTGCTACGGATGATATTAAGCCCTTAAAGGTTATGCCGGAGGAAATTTTGAAACATATTATTAGCCGTCAGAGAAGAATAAAAGAAGAGGAAGTTAATTTGGCCGGGCGTAAATGGTTATCCGGCAAACATATAAATGATATCTATAATGCCGGAGACGGGAGACTGTATATTAGCACGAGCGATGGTTTTTATGTTGTGGAAAGTAGTAATTATAAACTTAGAGCTAGTTATTTTAATAATCCGGAGAATGCTGTCTCCATAGCGAGCAATGATGTCAGAGGTTGCTACGGGATAGATGACACTTTGTTTTTTGTGGGGACCAAGGCTGGAATGGAGATATTCAACAAAAAAACAGGCAAATTTTATCTTCTTTACAACAAGGATGAATATTCAGTCAGTTCAAGACTGGCCAGTTGCATAACCGAGGATATCTTTGGCAATATTTGGTACGGCACTACGGAGGCCGGAGTGAACGTGATAAATCCTGCTACCGATAAAGTACGCCGTTACGGTTCATATACATGGGATTCAAATTCACTGCCGGATAACAATATAACATGTTTGAAAAGAGATATATACGGTGATATGTGGGTTGGAACTGCCTCAGGACTTTATTATGTTCCGGTGAGATCCATTCCCAAGTTTTCTTCATCAAGTATATGGTCTTTTCCTGGTAGTGAGCGGTTCAATGATTTTAATACAAAATCCATCGGGAAGAGGGTAGAAGGCATGCAGGGTTTGAAAATAATGAGTATAGAACAGGATAGGCATCACAGAATGTGGGTTTCCACAAATGACGGTATATATTGTTATTCGGCTAAACTTGGCAGAATCGGTGTATTGCATAAGTATCTTGGATTTTTGCAGGATAACTATACGACAAGGGCTTCCTGCTCTTTAAATGTGGGCGGGCGTAATATTTCCCCTAAGGGGTCACTTGCATTTGGCGGTGATGCCGGCTTTAATATTTTTAATCCCGACAGTTTGTTGACGGATGTTAATTTTCCGTCCATTCTGGTTACCG
>JGI20225J20221_1001501_pt1 | contig 23310 bp, 16 predicted proteins | sample BioMet4_FD_20221 | JGI IMG/M metagenome (IMG submission 20221)
TTGTAAGTGCAAAGATTATATATATACAATAATCGTGCCAGATATTGCTAAATTATTGACAATGGATGGGATTGATTATTCTTTCATAGATTTTTTCTGATATATCTCCTAAATCTGAGTCTTTATTAGGAATTAACTATAGATATATCTAAAATATAGTGTTTTATTTGGATTTTATTATAGATATATCTATATTTGAAAAAAAATAAGACTGGATATGTATAACGAACTGTATGAACAATCTGGTAGCGATATCATTCGTCAGTTAGGCAGACGATATAGTGATTACCGTAAACGGATGGGGTATACCCAGAAAGAAGTTTCTGAAAAATCGGGGTTGAGTGTATTTACAATCAGCTCTTTTGAGAATGGTTCTTCTACCGGAGTAACATTGGCTTCTTTTATTAAATTGTTGCGGGCAATTGATAGTCTTGATGAAATAGAAAAACTTTTGCCGGAACTTCCGGAAAGTCCTCGTGCATTGTTTAAAAAGCAGTATAAAAAGCGGTAGTTATGGAGACGAATGTGGTAATGGTAAAACTATGGGGTATGCCCGTGGGTTATCTTTCATGGAATAAGAAGCAAGATGTTGCTGTTTTTGAATATGAACCGGAATTTTTAGACAAAGGGTTGGATATTGCTCCGTTAACTATGTCTATCAATTCTGCCCGTAGTAAAAAACAAATGCCATGGATGGGGGATAAGGATAAGTTGTATATGGGGCTTCCATCTATGATTGCCGATTCACTTCCCGACAAATGGGGGCATTCTCTTTTTAGTGCATGGCTGCGGGATAATCATATCTCACCTAAAAATGTAACCCCGGTAGATCATTTGTCGTTTATTGGTAGCCGTACTATGGGCGCGTTGGTATATGAACCTGCACAGAACTTAGGTGATAACTCTGCTTTTTCAGTGGATATTCAACGGCTTTATAAGTTTGCCAAACAAGTGTTGAACGAACGGGAAACCACTATGCTGAATACTGAAAATTCTATTCTGTGGCAGGATTTGATAAAAATTAGTTCGTCGCCCGGAGGTAAGCGGCCGAAAGCTATTGTGGCTCTTAATGAGATTACTGGTGAGATTATATCCGGTCAGGGAAATATTCCGGAAGGCTTCGAACATTTTATTCTTAAATATGATGATAATTTAGCTTATCCATATTCTAAATTAGAGTATGTTTATTACCAGATGGCTTTGGATGCCGGAATAAATATGATGCCGTCTGAATTACGTTCATACGGAAATGTGACTCATTTTCTTACCCGTAGATTTGATCGTGTTGGTAATGATCGGATACATACGCAAACATTGGCTGCTATGTCACCCGGAAGTGATAGTTACGAGGATTTGTTTTCTGTAATACGCAGGCTTAACTTACCTTATGAAGATAGCAGACAGCAATATTTACGGATGGTGTTTAATATACTTGCCCGTAATGTTGATGATCACTCCAAGAATTTTAGTTTCTGCATGACTCCCGATGGTATATGGCATTTGTCTCCTGCTTATGATTTGACTTATAGTGTTGATTTATTTGCTCCGACATTTTCTAACAGGCATTCGCTAACTGTAAATGGGAAAAATGAAGAGATAACCCGAGAAGATTTGGAAGTTGTAGCTCAGCGTAATGATATTCAGGATTATAATTCTTTAATTGATATGGTTGATAATGCTGTAGAACAATTTGAGAAATATGCAAAGGCTTTGTCTATTAACCAACAATTAATTGACCAAATTAAATCCGATTTTGTTAGATTCTGAGTATTTAAGAAGATTATTATACAAAGAAATGAATCTTTTTGAAAATCTGTATATGTCTAGTTCTAAGATAATAAATTGTGGTAATGGAGTTTTTTCATTGAAACGAAAGATGCTCTATTGATTTATTAGTTAAGAAGATCGCTGAACTTTTTCTCCGTACGGTAGAATATTCTGTAATCCAGATAAAGATAATTGTCGCCGATCTGTTCTCTTGAATTACCAATAACAAGAGACTGGTCTTCCTTTTTATAATTATAAGTAGTTATTAGATTTATAATTTTATTATTTGCATCAAGATAGTAAACTTCAACATTGTCTTTTCCAAATACAAGAGCTTTTGCGGAAATGCCATCTGTCATATGTTCTTCTACTTTATATGGAGATGTCCATACGGTACCTGTTAATGAATAGTCTTCTTCATCTTTTTGGCAGGAGGATAACAGAAATATTGTTGCGAAAATAAGAAAAATACACAGTTTAGTGTTTGGCTTTAAAAGTACCATTGTGACGTTTTAATTAAATTGATTACAAATATAAGTGGATTTTTTCATTCCTGCCATTAATTGTTTGTAAATTTTTTATCTAGTTACGAGCCGTAATTTCTGTTTGCTGTATATGGTATTGATCTATAATTCTTTATGCTTAATGTGAAAAAATCCCGCTTGCATTCACAAACGGGATTCTTTAATATGGATTAGAACGTCCTTATTTTACAGGCATTTTGTCTATTCTCTTTTGATGGCGACCGCCTTCAAAATCAGTAGAGAAGAATTCTGTCATAATCTGGTCGGCAGTTGTCGTGTCGATAAAGCGACCCGGCATAACCAGAATATTTGCATTGTTATGCTGACGGGCAAGATGAGAGAGCTCGGGAGCCCAGCAAAGTGCTGCCCGGATACCCTGATGCTTGTTGAGTGTCATATTAATTCCGTTGCCGCTACCGCAGATAGCGATACCCGGATAACACTCACCATTCTCTACTGCCAAAGCAAGCGGATGGGCAAAATCTGCATAGTCACAACTATCTGTTGAGTCTGTTCCAAAATCTTTATATACCCAACCTTTGGCCTCGAGCCAGCTCTTTACAAACTGTTTCAGTTCAAAACCTGCGTGATCGGAGCAAATACCAATAGTTTTCATTTTTATCTGTTTTCAGTTTATGTTAGATTATAACATTGCCTTTACCTGATTGTACACGTTCTGAGCGGTGAAACCAAGTTTCTCGTCAAGGGTTTTGTAAGGAGCAGAGAATCCGAATGATTCCAGACCAAATACTTTACCGTTGGCTCCGGCCAAACCTTCGAGGTTAACAGGAAGACCTGCAGTAAGACCAAATACTTTGGCTCCTGTCGGGATAATTGATTCCTGATATTCCTTGCTCTGACTGCGGAACAATCCTTCAGACGGAACAGATACAATACGAAGTTTGATGCCATCCTTGCGAAGCAATTCTGCACCGGCTACCAATGTGGAAACCTCAGAACCTGAAGCAATAAGAATTACATCCGGATTCTGATCAGCTCCGGCTACAATGTATGCACCCTTTGCAGAGTCAGCNTAGTTTGTTCCTGCAGGAAGATTGGCAATATTCTGACGGGAGAAAATCAATCCTGTAGGAGTTGATGTATTTTCCATAGCCAGTTTCCATGCTTCTGTAGTTTCTTCAGCATCAGCCGGACGAAGTACCAACATTGAGTTGTGTCCGTTGTGNTTTTTAAGTTTTTCCATCAAACGGATCTGAGCTTCCTGTTCAACCGGTTCGTGAGTAGGTCCGTCTTCACCCACACGGAATGCNTCNTGNGTCCAGATAAACTTCACTGGAAGTTCCATCAGGGCAGCCATACGAACTGCTGGTTTCATATAGTCAGAGAATACAAAGAAGGTTCCGCATGCCGGAATAACACCTCCGTGAAGAGCCATACCGATGCAAACGCATGCCATAGTTAACTCAGCAACACCTGCCTGTAGGAAAGCACCGCTGAAATCGTCTTTTGTAAAGGCGTGAGTTTTCTTTAAGAATCCGTCTGTTTTATCAGAATTTGACAAGTCGGCAGATGCACAGATCATATTTTCTACCTGAGTAGCCAGTGCACCAAGAACTGTAGCAGAAGCGCCACGTGTAGCGTCGTTTGCTTTTTGCTTGATACCTGCCCAGTCTACTTTAGGAGCTTTGCCAGAGAAGAATTCTTCCAGTTTGGCTGCAAGTTCTGGATTTGCTTTTGCCCATTCTGCCTTAGCAGCCTGTTTGGCAGCAACGATCTTTTTCAGTTCGGCAGCACGTTTGGCATAAAGTTCTGCAACTTCGGGGAATATTTTGAAAGCGTCTGCAGGATCACCTCCCAGGTTTTTAATAGTTTCATCGTAACAAGCACCGCTGGCACTCAATGGCTGGCCATGAGTAGAGCATTTGCGCTCAAAGCTTTCGTGATTGGCTGTAACGGCGCCTTTACCCATAATGGTTTTACCAATGATAATGGTAGGACGTCCTTTTTCTGCTTTNGCAGCAGTAAGAGCCTTACGGATTTCATCGGGATCATTACCATTGATTTTAATGACATTCCAGTTCCATGCTTCGTATTTCTTTGCAGCATCTTCGCTGGTTACGGCACTGGTACCTGTGGAAAGCTGAATATCATTGGAATCGTAGAACATAATCAGGTTGTCGAGTCCCAGGTGNCCNGCCAGACGACCTGTTCCCTGAGAAATTTCTTCCTGAATACCTCCGTCGGANATNAATGTATANATGGTTTGTCCCATTACTTCACCGAANCGAGCTTTCAGNAATTTGGCAGCGATAGCNGCACCAACAGCNTANGCATGACCNTGACCCAGCGGACCGGANGTATTNTCTACTCCACGCATTACGTCTACTTCAGGGTGTCCCGGAGTTGGGCTTTCCCATTGACGGAATTGTGATAATTCATCCANTGTNTATTTACCTGTNAGNGCTAAGATAGAATACAACATGGGAGACATGTGTCCGGGATCAAGAAAGAAACGGTCGCGACCTTCCCAGCGAGGGTTTTCAGGATCGTATTCAAGAAACTCAGAGAAAAGTACGTTTATAAAGTCTGCACCTCCCATGGCACCTCCCGGGTGTCCGGAATTTGCTTTTTCTACCATAGAAGCTGCTAAAATACGCACATTATTTGCTGCGCGGTTCATTAGTTTACTATCGTTCATAACTATAGATTCATTAAGTTTTTTGCAAAGATAATAGTTTGTTACTAATTATCTGTTAGAAAAGAGTGTTTTTTTATTATAATCAGTGCAATTTTAGACAAAAAAAGAAAGAGACTATTTCGAAATAATTTTACTTATTGTATTATAAAATCAATTTTGAAATAGTCTCTTTTAAAAATTTTTCAATCTATCTGATTACCAGAAATAGATATAAAATGCTACGCAGATACCAACCACAGCTATTGATGTGATAATATCAATAGTGCTCCAGCTTGCACGTGTCTCAGCAAGTTGTTCAGATCCTTGAGTGAAGTAAGTGATACCTTTTAGTTGATCTTCAGTAGCCTTCGGTGTGAAGTAACTGATGATGAACATAACGCACATGGTGAACACGAACAGGAAGATACAGAAGTATAACCAGTTAATTGCTACAATTTGTCCAAGGAAGCTATCTGCAGGTATACTGCTGGAGAATACCAACAGACACAGGCGCATCATACCTACAATAAATCCAACCAATAATCCCCATTCTCCAGCCTTTGGAGTGATTCTCTTGTTGAATACTCCAAGTACGAATACAGCAGCAATAGCCGGTGCAATAAGTGATTGTACATTCTGAAGGTATTCATAAAGAACGCTACCCAAACCTCTCATGATAGGAATCCAGATCAATCCTAAGAATACTACTGTGATAGTTGCTAAACGTCCTACCCATACAAGGCGTTTTTCGCTTGCTTTTGGATGTTTTGGTTTATAGAAGTCAATAGTAAACAGGGTTGCAGATGAATTAAAGTGAGCAGCCAAAGATGTTACCAATGCAGCAATAAAACCTACAGTAACAAGTCCTTTGATACCCATTGGCAATAGATTAAGAACCATACTACCAAATGCTTTGTCATTGCTGTCGAAATTAAATCCGTCGACTCCTTTAGCTTTTAATGCTGCAGCAATCATACCAGGGATAAGGAACATAAATACAGGTAATATTTTTAAGAAACCTGCAAAAATGGTACCTCTACGTGCATTCTTTAAATCTTTTGCAGCAAGAACTCGTTGTACAATGTGTTGGTCAGTACACCAGTACCAGAATCCGATAATAGCTGCACCAAAGATTACTCCTACCCCCGGGAACTTAGCAAATAAAGGATCCGAAGGGTCAGAGTGAATTAGGTGACGGTTTTCACCAATGTATTGCAATGTTTGGTTCCATCCTTCAAGAATACCGCCTCCACCGATTTTCAGCAGACCCAGAGCTAAGATAGTCAGGGAACCTACAATCAGGATAGGAGTTTGTACAACAGAAATCACCATGATTCCCTTCATACCTCCCAATACACTGAATATACCAGTAAGAAGAACAAGGCCGATGGCTCCGTACCAGAAATCTATTCCAAGAATGGTCTGTAGAAAGATACCTCCGGTGTAAGCTGTTACAGATACCTTGGTAAGAATGTAACTGATAAGAGTGATAATGGACAAGGTTGAACTTGCGTTTCGGTTAAATCGTCTTGATAAGAATTCAGGCATGGTAAATACCTTACTGTGTGCATAAAACGGAACGAAAACCCATCCAAGGATAAGAATCATCCAGCCTTGCATTTCCCAGTGTGCCATAGCCATACCGCTTTCTGCTCCGGCTCCGGCTAAACCAACCAGGTGTTCTGAACCGATATTGGCAGCAAAGATTGCAGCACCGACAGTGATCCAGGTTTCACTACGTCCTGAAAGGAAGAAATCGCTGGTGTTGCCTGTTTTATTTCTCATAACCCAAACGCAAATACCGATAAGGGCTATAACAAATAATGAAATAATAATCCAATCTAATAATCCCATAATATTAGTTATATAATTTTCAAATGTTTATTATAAAAGTTCTTTCTCTGTAAAACCTCCTAGCTTCGTATACTTCTCGTATAATGAAAGATAGATCTTGTGAGCTTCCTCATCTGGATAATATTCTGATGCGAATCCTTTGCCCATAGCTTTTTGTGCATCTTCTACCTTTGTATGTACGCCGGCAGCTACTGCTGCAAACATGGATGCTCCGAGGGCACAAGCCTGCTCTGATTTGGCTACCTTGATTGGCATTCCTAAAACATTAGACAGGGTTTGCATTACAAATGGGGATTTCAGGGATATTCCTCCGATTGCGATTACCTGGTTGATCTCAATATCATTTTCAATAAAACGGTCTACAATGGCTTTTGAACCAAAGGCTGTGGCTTCTACCAATGCACGGAAGATGCGTGGAGCTGAACTACCAAGAGTAAGTCCGGTAATTGTTCCTTTCAACATCTGGTTAGCATCCGGAGTACGGCGGCCATTCATCCAGTCGGTAGCAATAAGTGTGCTTTCACTGAGTGGAATTAACTCTGCTTCTTTTGTCAGAGCAGGTATGATTTTGTCGCAAGCTTCTTCAACCAGCTTTTCTTTGGTTGCTTCATCCAAAAGGGATGTGGTTCCGATGATTTGTCTGATTGGGAATTCCAATACTCTTTTAAACCATGCATAAATATCTCCGAAAGCTGACTGTCCGGCTTCAAGACCTACATATCCCGGGATCACAGAACCGTCAACTTGTCCGCAAATACCATTTACCAGTTTATCACCCATTTCTTCATAGGAAGAAACCATGATGTCGCAGGTAGAAGTACCAATTACACGAACGATGGTCTTAGGGGTAACACCGGCACCTACAGCTCCCATGTGGCAGTCGAAGGCTCCGCCTGCAACAACTACATTGGTTGTCAAACCAAGTCTGGATGCCCATTCTTCAGTCAGATTACCCACCACTTTGTCTGCTGTATAGGTGTCTGTGAATAGTCTTTCTCTTAATCCGGCTAATACAGGGTCAAGTGCAACAAGGAATTCCTCTGAAGGAAGTCCGCCCCACACTTCGCTCCACATAGCTTTGTGTCCGCAGGCACAACGGCTCCGCACAATATCAGATGATTTTGATACTCCTGTAAGAATTGCAGGCATCCATTCGCAGTGCTCAACAATTGAGTAAGCAGCATTGCGTACCGCTTCATCTTCGCGAAGAACGTGAAGAGCTTTTGCCCAGAACCATTCTGATGAATAGATTCCTCCTTCGTAAGCCGAGTAATCTATATCCCATTTTGCGCAAAGTTCATTGATCTCTGCTGCTTCATTGATTGCAGTATGGTCTTTCCACAATACAAACATTGCGTTGGGATTTTCAGCAAATTCAGGATGAAGTGATAATGGAACACCTGCTTTATCAGTAAATACAGGGGTGCTACCAGTGGTATCAAAAGCAATACCTACAACATTCTCAGCTGTTCCAGCCGGACATTTTGCCAATGATTCCTTTACGGTAGCTTCCAAAACTTCGATATAATCTAATGGATGCTGACGATATTGATTTTTGGAAGGATTGCAATACTTCCCCGCTTTCCAGCGAGGATAGTATTTTACAGATGTAGCTATTTCTTCACCAGTCAGTGCATTTACAATGACAGCACGTGCAGAGTCGCTACCGTAGTCTAAACCGATTACATATTTATTTGCCATAATTACATCAAAGCTTTATTTAGCATATAATAAACATCATTTGTGCGTAGCTCTTTCTTGAAGTTGCTGATAGTGGTATCCTTATCGATAACAATCATTTCAATACCTGCCATTTCAGCGTAGTCTTCCAGATATTCCTGAGTAAGAGCGAAAGAGAAGCTTGTGTGGTGTGTTCCACCTGCAAGGATCCATGCTGCAGCACCTACTTCAAAACTTGGCTGAGGAATCCAGAGTGCAGAAGCAACAGGAAGTTTAGGAAGTGGTTTAGATTTGATAACATCTACCTGATTTACAATCATACGGAAGCGGTTACCCATATCTACTACTGTAGCAGCAACTCCGGTTCCTTCGTGAGTAGTGAATACCAGACGAGCAGGATCTGCTTTGCCACCGATACCTAATGGATGAACTTCAAGTTTTGGTTTTGCATCAGCAATAAGAGGACAAACTTCCAGCATATGTGCCTGAAGAATAGCGCTCTTTTCTCCGTCGAAGTTTAGAGTGTAATCTTCAAGGAAGGAAGCTCCACCTTCTAATCCCTGGCCCATGAACCACATGGTGCGGTATAATGCTGCTGTTTTCCAGTCACCTTCAGCTCCGAAACCATAACCTTCGGCCATTAAACGTTGAGAAGCAAGACCTGGAAGTTGGTTCATTCCGTGCAATGCATCGAAGTTTGTTGTGAATCCTTTAGCGCCTTTTGCTGTTAAGAATTTGCGAAGGGCAAGTTCTCCACGAGCTGCTTCAACAACTTGTTTGCGATCTTTTCCACCTTCTTTTACATTATCAGCTAATGTATATTCTTTTTCGTATGTCTTAACCAGTTCTGCAATTTCAGCATCGGTTACTGTATCCTGAACTGCTACAAGGTCGCCGATAGGATAGTAATCAACATGGTAACCAAGACGAAGTTCAGCTTCTACCTTGTCGCCATCTGTTACAGCAACATTGTTCATGTTGTCACCGAAACGGATAATCAGCATATCCTGAGCATCAGCCCATGCTGCAGCAACACGCATCCAGACTGCAATCTTTGCATGTGCTTTTGCATCTTGCCAGTGACCAACAACAACTTTGCGGTTTTTACGCATACGAGAAACCATGAAGCCAAATTCACGGTCTCCGTGAGCAGACTGGTTCAGGTTCATGAAGTCCATGTCCATTTCGTTCCATGGAATTTCTTTGTTGAATTGTGTGTGGAAGTGAAGAAGAGGTTTNTTNAANTCNTGNAATCCGTGAATCCACATTTTTGCAGGAGAGAAAGTATGCATCCAGGTGATGATACCGATACATTTAGCATCATTGTTCGCTGCTCTGAAAGTAGATGTAACCTCAGCTGCAGAGTTAACAGTTCCTTTATATACCACTTTTACAGGAAGATTTCCTGATTGGTTCAATCCTTTAACAATTTCGTTAGAGTGTGCGTCAACTGCGATTACTGCGTCGCCTCCGTACAGAAGCTGAGCTCCTGTGACAAACCATACTTCAAAATCTTGAAATGCCATAATTATAAATTTTAAGAGTTAATGTGTTAATTTATTGATCTATTGTCCGTAATATGCATTTGGGCCATGTTTACGGTAAAAATGTTTTTTAATTAAATGCGGGTTCATGGTCAGGTTAGGATTAGCTGAAAAAGCGATGGAAGCCATTTTGGCTACCTGCTCCATTACCACGGCATTGTGAACAGCCTCGTCTGCATTCTTTCCCCACGAAAAAGGTCCGTGATTCTTTACCAGAACACCGGGAATATAATTAGGATTGAGTCCTGCAAACCGTGCAACGATAACATTGCCTGTTTCCTTTTCGTATTCACCTTCTACTTCTGCCTGAGTCATATCTGCTGTGCAAGGTATGGCATCACTGAAATAATCGGCATGAGTAGTTCCTATGCTTGGAATGTCCAGTCCGGCCTGTGCCCATGCTGTTGCATATGTAGAGTGAGTATGTACTACGCCGCCGATTTCCGGAAAAGCTTTGTATAGAACCAGGTGGGTGGGAGTGTCTGATGATGGTTTTAATTTTCCTTCTATCACTTTCCCGTCCAGGTTAACTACTACCATATCTTCTGCTTTCATCTCATCATAAGATACGCCGGATGGTTTTATTACCACTAATCCGCTTTCGCGATCAATGGCACTTACATTACCCCAGGTAAATATTACCAATCCATGTTTTACTAAATCGAGATTGGCATGGAATACTTTTTCTTTTAATGCTTCTAACATATTTCTATTACAACTTAAATTTTGGATCTTTTTTGTAGCTCTTATTATTAAACTTATACAAGAACGCTCCACGTTTAGATCCTGATTTATCTATTTTATCTGTTTTTTCAATATAGTCCATATCCGCTATTCGTTTACGGAAATTACGTTTATCCACCGGCTCTCCATAAATGGCTTCGTATAGTTGCTGCAATTGCGTAAGTGTGAATAATTCAGGCAAAAGATTAAAACCTATTGGTTCAATGGATGCTTTTCTCCTCATGATGTCGCGGGCTTTGGTAACCATATCCTGATGGTCGAAAATAAGTGGAGGAAGCTCGTCTATTTTCACCCAATAGGCATTGTGCTTTTGCACTATTTCGTGGTCATTTTCATTGATGTTAATCAGTGCATAATAAGCCGCTGATAAAACCCTTTCTCCCGGATCACGATTTACTTCTCCAAAAACGCCTACTTGTTCCATATAGACTTTCTCTAACCCGGTCAAGTCACGCAGAACTCTGCTGGCTGCTTCGTCGATGCTCTCGTTATTTTTCAGGAATCCACCCATAAGAGACCATTCTCCTTTTGCTGGTTCAAAATCTCGCTTAAGTAATAGTAGCTTTAGTTCACCTTCACGAAAACCAAATATGATACAGTCTACTGCTACATAAAATCGATCTTTGCTTTTATAAAAGGAATTCATATCTTTTTCCAGAACGCTGTGTTTTTTATTATTTTTTTACTGAGAATTTGAAAATGCAATGACTGTTATAGGTCTTTCCCGGTTCAAGGGTTGTTGATGGCCAGCTTGCTTTGTTGGGGCTGTCAGGATAGTGTTGTGTTTCCAGACAAACAGAAGCCCGTTTGTTGTAAGCAATGTTCTTTTTGCCTTTTACTGTTCCATTCAGGAAATTGCCGGTATACACCTGAATACCAGGTTCGTTTGTATAAACATCCAATTGGATGCCGCTCACTGGTGAATAAAGAGTTGCTGCCACTGCCTTTATATCGTTTTTAGTGTTCAGTACCCAGTTGTGATCGTATCCGTTTCCATATTTTAGTTGGATGAAACTTGAATCATTGATTTCTTTTCCAATTTGTTTTGAGGCAGTGAAGTCCATTGGGGTGCCTTTAACCTTAAGTATTTCTCCTGTTGTCATAAAAGTACTGTCTACAGGGGTGAACTGGTCTGCATTGACATAAAGCATGTGATCTGTTGCTTCTTTGGAAGGATCTCCTGATAAGTTAAAGTAAGAGTGATTAGTCATATTGATAATCGTCTTTTTATCAGTTGTAGCTTCATAGTTAATATCAATGGCATTATCATCTGTCAACTTGTAAGTAACCTTGGCTACAACATTTCCCGGGAAATTGGAATCTCCGTCGGGAGAGTTCATTATGAGTTCTAATGTAGTGTCATTAATCTTTTTAGCTTCATATACCTGATACTGCCATCCTTTTGGACCTCCATGCAGGCAATGCCCAAAGTTGTTTGTTGGCAGCTGAATGGTTTTTCCATCGAGTACAAATTTACCTTTGTTGATCCGGTTTGCATAACGACCGATTGAAGCTCCGAAATCACTCGGAATATTAACGTAGTTATTGATGCTGTCAAAGCCAAGTACTACATCCTGCATTTTTCCGTTTTTGTCCGGAACCATAATAGAAACAATTCGTCCGCCGAAGTTAGTAATGCACACTTCCATTCCTGCCTTGTTCTTTAATACATACAGGCCTGTTTGTTTTCCATTTACTTTAGTCTGAAAATTGTTTGGATTCAATCCTGAAAGGGTTAGTTCTTTTTGCTGGTTACTACATGAGGTGAGTATGCCTGCCATAATACTGCAAATCAAAAATAATTTTTTCATGTCTTTCAATAATTAAGGTGCATATTAATAATGTCCATTTATCTATTTTGGTGTAAAAGTAACACTTAAAAGTTTACGATGTTTCTTTTTATATATGTTGTTGAGCATAAATAAGATAAAAAGTGTCTAAAAAACACTTATCTGACGTTTGCGGCATAAAAAAAGTGCAATATTCGTGGTGAATACTGCACTTTATATAGAAATTAGTTTAATTAAGCTAACTTGCGGGAACCATCGCTGATAACCACATCGTAAACTTTAGGACTTCTGCCAAACTTAGCTTTGAAAGATTCTTTNGCNTCAGCAATNAATGCNTCATACANTTCTTCNTTNACNANGTTGATNGTACATCCACCNAATCCNCCACCCATAACGCGTGAACCAGTCACACCGTTTTTCTTAGCGCAGTCATTCAGGAAATCCAGTTCTTCACAACTTACTTCATAGAGTTTACTCATACCGTGGTGTGTGCCATACATCTTTTCTCCTACAGTTTCGTAATCTCCTTTTTCCAAAGCATCACAAACATCAAGTACGCGTTGAATCTCTTCAATTACATACTCGGCACGCATGTAGTCTTCTTCAGTTACATCAGCCTTTACAGCCTGAAGCATTTCCATTGTGCAATCGCGAAGGAATTCTACTTCCGGATGGTTCTTCTTGATAGCTGCAACAACAGTTTCGCAAGAATGACGGCGTTTGTTGTAAGCAGATGAAGCTAGTTCATGCTTTACTACGGAGTCAAGCAATACAACTTTGTATCCGGTTGGGTTGAATGGATAGTATTTGTATTCCAAAGAACGGCAGTCCAGACGAATCAAGCTACCTGCTTTACCAAATACAGATGCAAATTGGTCCATAATACCACAATTAACACCGCAGTAGTTATGTTCTGTTGCCTGACCAATCTTAGCTAATTCGAATTTATCGATGCCGCAGCTGAACATTTCGTTCAAAGCAAAAGCGTAAGTGCTTTCCAATGCTGCTGATGAAGACATTCCGGCTCCCAGAGGCACATCTCCTGCAAAGGCTGTATCAAAGCCCTGTATTTTACCGCCTCTTTTAATGATTTCACGGCAAACTCCGAAGATGTATCTAGCCCAGCTTGCGTGTGGTGCATCTTCTTCGTTCAATCCAAATTCAACGTAATCTTTCAAGTCAATAGAGTAAGCTCTTACTTTATCTGTTCCATTGATTTTGATTTCGGCCATCATTCCCTTGTCAATAGCTCCCGGAAATACGAAACCTCCATTATAATCAGTGTGTTCTCCGATTAGGTTAATACGTCCCGGAGATGCATATACAGAGCCTACAGCTCCATCAAAGTGCTTTGCAAAGCGACTTCTTACATATTCAATTTCCATAATTAGTGTTTATATATTTTTTTTAGATTTATAATATTATTCCACTGGAATATCTTTGTTTACATTCTTGCAGCCAATCAATGCATAATAGAAGATATAAGCTACACCTGCAAATACGATCCAGAAACTCATCAGGTAACTGCTGGTGATATCAGCCAGGGCTCCTTGAAGCAATGGCAGGATTCCTCCACCGCAAACCATTACCATGAACAGACCGGATCCCATAGCAGTATATTTACCGATTCCTTCTACAGCCAGGTTGAAGATTCCACCCCACATAATTGAAGTACAGAAACCGCAAAGGATAAAGAACATAACACCTACAGGTACAGGGCTGATACCGAAACTGATATCTGACTTAAATACCGGCATAGAAACAATTACGTCAGTAGGAGCAAACATTCCGATTAACAAGAATATTAAAGCAATTGAACTTACAAAAGTAAGCTGTGTTTTACTAGAAAACTTAGCTCCGACAGCTCCACCTACGAAACGGCCAATCATCATTAAGAACCAATATGTACCGCAGATTGAACCAGCCATAGCTGCATCAATACCAATACCCGTAGCCCCTTCAGCATCTTTTGCTGTAGTTAGGAATAAGTTTACGAAGTTAGGGATACCAACTTCAACACCTACATAAACAAAGATTGCCACAGTTCCTAATAAGAAGTGACGGAACGATAATGCACTGTGAGTATCTTTTTCTTTCTTTTCAGTAACAGTTCCTCTGTGTGGTTCAGGGATTTCCATGATTGCCAATACGAAGAATGCCAAAGCAAAAATACCCATAGCGATGAACAATGCTGGTGCAGCGTTGCTGATTTTTGCATGTGCTACATCACCGATCAGGTAACCTACAAGGATAGGAACGATGGTTGCAGAGATAGAGTTTCCACATCCACCAAACTGGATTAACTGGTTACCTTTTTTACCGCCGCCACCTAATGTGTTAAGCATTGGGTTAACCACTGTATTCAATATACACATTGAGAAACCTGAAATAAATGCTCCTGTTAGATAGATAGCAAAGCTACTTGCTACACCAGACAGGAATTGAATACCTACGCCNANGAAACCNACTGCNATNNCNGCNAGAGCTGTTTTNTTATAACCGATTTTNTTNAGCATCATACCNGCNGGNATTCCCATGAAGGCNTANGCTATAAAGTTNGCNGCATTACCTAATTGNGTCATCCAGTTAGNNGCATNAAACTGATGTTTTACNATTATNCCAAGNGGNTTAGTAAGNCCGGTTACAAAAGAAACCATTGCAAAAAGTGCAAACATCATTGCAATAGGCAATGCGTAATTTTTTTGTTTAGACATGTTCTTTTTTAATGTTAGTTATATGATTAAATGTGTTTAAATAGGTCATTTTTCAACGCCGAACTTGTAAATAGTAACTTGCGTATATTCTTCTCCTGGACGCAGAACTGCAGACGGAAAATGAGGATTGTTGGGGGTATCAGGGAAACATTGTGCTTCGAAACATATTGCACTTCTGGCAGGGAAAGTAGCTCCATGTGCTCCACTGAAACCATTTAGCCAGTTTCCTGAATAAAGCTGTACTCCCGCTTCTGTGGTATATACTTCCATGAAACGTCCGCTGTTTGGCTCAACACATTTCACTGCAAAGCTAAGTTCGCCGGCTTCTTTTTTGTTAAGTACAAAGCAATGGTCATATCCTGCTCCGTTTTCAATTTGCTGATGTTTGTCGTTAATACGATCACCCACAACATGCGGAGTTCTGAAATCCAATGGTGTTCCTTCTACTTTGGCTATTTCTCCAAAAGGAATGCATACATCATCAATAGGAGTATAGTGATCTGCGTTTATTGTAAGAATGTTGTTCAGAACAGTAGGAGTGGGGTTGGCTATGCCGGCAAGATTAAAGAAGCCGTGATTGGTAAGATTAACAATGGTAGTTTTATCTGTGGTTGCTTTGTAACTTATTAAGAACTCATTTGCATCTGTCAATGAATAAGTCATCACAACATCCAGTTTTCCTGGGAATCCTTCTTCACCATCCTGGGCTGTATATTTAAATTCTACAGTCTGATCATCTTTTTGTTCAGCATCCCATACTACAGTATGAAATCCTGTTGGACCTCCGTGCAGTGAATTAGGTCCGTTATTGGTGGCAAGTGTATATTCAACACCGCATAATGTGAATTTACCTTTGGCAATTCTGTTTCCGTAGCGTCCGATTGTTGTGCTTAAAAATGGTTCCGGACTGTTTATTACGCTTTCAATACTGTCGTGTCCCAGAATAACATTTGAGTAGTTTCCGTTTTTATCCGGAGCCATAATGGCTAGTGTTGCAGCACCGTAGTTAGTAACTGCTATTTCCATGCCATTGTTATTCTTTATAATGAATAAATCTGTTGATTTACCGTTTATTGTCTTTTGAAAATCCTCTCGTTTAAGGCCTGATAGGTTCTTTTTAGTCTCTGAAGTGTTTATCATGTTTTGATCTATTTAAAATATTTGTATCTGCAAATAAAGTCAAATTCTTCCGTATACCCAAATATATTAATGTAAAACTGTGGGTGAAATTAAGAAACTTTAGTCCTTGTGTTTGTCAATGTAACAAATGGTACCCCATGAAGAAACAAACTGATACCTCTACCTATCAAAAAGCACATGTTACGAAAACATAAGCATTGGTATGTTAATTTAAAATGCATTAATTTTACAACATTGATACAAACGAATAAAATATTAAGTAAATGATGAAAAAGATATCGATTTATTTGCTGGCAGCTTTGTTGTTTATGTCTTGTGCAAAACCCGGATATGAAAAAACAACAGATGGAATTATTGTAAACCTAAGACAGAGACAGAATACAGATGTGAGAATGGTCAGGTTGCAGGTAATGAATGACAAGGTGATTCATGTATCGGCCACTCCCGAAAATAAATTTTCAGAAGAAAATAGTCTGATAATAGTTCCTCATAAATACAATAAGGTCTCTTTTTCAGTGGAAAATAAGAATAATGCTGTTGTACTTTCTACCTCCTCTTTAAAAGCTTTAGTTAATCTGAAAACGGGAGAAGTAAGTTTTACTGATACTAAGGGAAACTCTATTCTTCGTGAGAATAAGGGTGGAGGTAAATCCTTTAATCCAATAGAGGTTGAAGGTACCAGGGGATACACCATGCGTCAGGTTTTTGAATCTCCGGATGATGAAGCTTTTTATGGATTAGGTCAGCATCAGTCAGATGAATTTAATTATAAAGGGAAAAATGAGGACTTGTTTCAGTATAATACAAAAGTGACTGTCCCTTTTGTTCTGTCGAATAAAAATTATGGGATATTATGGGATAACTATTCTTATAGTAAATTTGGCGATAATCGTGAATATGCTCAGTTAAATCAGTTCAGACTTTATGATGCTGATGGAAAAGAAGGAGGTTTAACCGCTACTTATGTTCCTGGGGTAAGAAGTGGCAAATCTACAGTGATACGTACAGAGTCGGCTATCGATTACGAAGATTTGAAGACGATTAAAAATCTGCCGCAGAATTTCCCGCTTGATGGCTCCAATGTTACCTATACAGGAGAACTTGAAGCAGACCAAAGCGGAGTTTATCGTTTCTGGTTGTACTATGCTGGTTATACGGAAGTCTATATTAACAATGTAAAAGTTGTACCTGAACGCTGGCGTACTGCCTGGAATCCTAACTGTTATAAGTTTAGTGCAAATTTTGAAAAAGGTAAGCGCGTACCTATCCGGATTGAATGGAAACCTGATGGTGCAGTTTCTTATCTGGCCTTGAAAGCTTTTAGTCCGGTTCCTGATAGCGAACAAAAGAAATTGTCTCTCTATAGTGAGATGGGTAATGAGATTAATTATTATTTTATCAAGGGTAATAATATGGATGAAGTAATCAGTGGTTATCGAACACTTACAGGGAAATCACAGATTATGCCTAAATGGGCAATGGGTTACTGGCAAAGTCGTCAACGTTATAAAACTCAGAGTGAATTGCTGGGTGCATTGAAAGAGTTCCGCAGACGTCAGATCCCGATTGATAATATTATACTTGACTGGTTTTATTGGCCGGAAACAGAGTGGGGTAGTCATGATTTTGATTTGAAACGTTTCCCTGATGCAAAGGCTATGATTGATTCCATTCATCAGATGAATGCAAAGATCATGATCTCTGTCTGGCCAAAATTCTATGTAACAACGGATCATTATAAAGAATTCGACAAGAATGGATGGATGTATCAACAAGCTGTGAAGGATAGTGTACTCGATTGGGTTGGAAAAGGATATGTAGGCTCTTTTTATGATGCATATTCTGCAGATGCGCGTAAACTCTTCTGGAAACAGATGAATGAAAAGCTTTATTCCAAGGGAATTGATGCTTGGTGGATGGATGCTTCTGAACCTGATGTATACTCTAATAATGATATGGCTTACCGGAAGAAACTGTGTGGCCCAACAGTTTTAGGTTCTTCTACTAAATACTTTAATACTTATGCATTGATGAATGCTAAAGCTATTTATGAAGGTCAGCGTGGGGTGGACCCGGATAAACGTGTATTTCTCTTAACCCGTTCAGGATTTGCCGGATTGCAACGCTATTCTACTGCAACATGGAGTGGAGATATCGGTACTCGTTGGGAAGATATGAAAGCACAAATACCAGCAGGGCTTAATTTTTCAATGTCCGGAATACCTTACTGGACAATGGATATTGGTGGGTTCTGTACAGAAAAAAGATATGCAAATGGACAGCATGAATTTGATGAGACTGGAAAAGAAAATGCAGACTTGAAGGAATGGCGTGAACTTAACGCACGCTGGTATCAGTTTGGCGCATTTGCACCATTGTTTCGTGCACATGGAGAGTTCCCGTTCCGTGAAGTCTTTAATCTTGCTCCGGAAAATCATCCAGCATATAAGTCAATTGTATATTACACAAAGCTTCGTTATAATATGATGCCTTACATTTACTCCTTGGCCGGGATGACTTATTTCAAGGATTACACCATTATGCGTGCTTTGGTAATGGATTTTGGAAAGGATACCAACGTAAACAATATAAGTGATCAGTATATGTTTGGACCTTCATTGATGGTTTGTCCGGTATATAAATATGAGGCACGTTCCCGGAAAGTGTATTTCCCGGAGACGACGGGATGGTATGACTTCTATACCGGAGAATATGTTCGTGGCGGACAGACACAGAACGTGAATGCCCCTTATGAACGAATGCCTCTTTTTGTAAGAGAAGGAGCAATTATTCCTTATGGACCTGATATTCAGTATACAAGTGAAAAACCGGCCGATCATATTGCCTTATATATATATGGAGGACAAAATGGTTCCTTTACCTTGTATGAAGATGAGGGTGATAATTATAATTATGAAAAAGAAAGATACGCCACCATTGAATTTACTTACGATGAATCTTCAGAATCTTTGATTATCGGTGACCGTAAAGGGGAATTCAAAGGGATGTTGAAGGAGCGTACTTTTAATGTGGTATATGTGGATAAAACTCATTCTCAGCCATTTGATTTAAAAACAAAAGGCAAGGAGATAAAATATAGTGGGAAAAAGCTCGTTATAAAATTGTAACCTGAATAATTAGAAACATTTTATACGAAGGATTATATTCTCTTGTACAAAACAATTTATTCTTCCATAATAAAAGAATGAATTGTTTTGTACAAGAGAATAAAAAAATAACGAGTTAACTTTAAAAAGATGAAAACACAGAATTTGATTTTCCAGTCAGCTTTTGCATTAGTCATGCTTTTGTCTGTTTCATGCTACGGCATGACTTCCCGAGTTGTATCGAGTTTCAATAAAAACTGGACCTTTCATCTGGGCGATGTTCCGGACGCTTTCTCTCTGGGATTTGAAGATAGCTTGTGGCGAAGAGTGAACCTCCCTCACGACTGGGCTATTGAAGGGAAATTCAGTAAAGACAATCCTTCCGGTTGTGGCGGTGGAGCTTTGCCGGGTGGAGTAGGCTGGTACCGTAAATCTTTTAAGTTAAAACCGGAAATTAAAAGTAAAAAAGTTTTTGTGGACTTTGATGGAGTATACATGGACTCGGAAGTGTGGATAAATGGTCATTATCTGGGAAAACGCCCTTATGGCTATATTTCTTTCCGCTACGATCTGACTCGTTTTATAAAGTTTGGACAGAAAAATGTAATAGCTGTACGAGTGGATAATAATGAACAACCAAACTCACGCTGGTACTCAGGTTGTGGTATCTACCGGAATGTGTGGCTCACGATTGCAGATCCTGTGCATGTAGATCAATGGGGCACATTCGTTACCACTCCGAATGTGTCTAAAGAAAAGGCTACTGTAGCACTTGTCACAAAAGTAAAAAATGATTTGAAGGCGGACGTTGCAGCAGAACTCCGTTCTCTGATTCTGAATAGTAAGGGTGTAGTAGTGAAAGGATCTGTTTCCGCGGTGAAAATTACAGCAGGAAAAACTCAGCAGATAAAACAATTCATTGATCTTTCGAGACCTGAACTCTGGACTGTGGAGAACCCTTATCTCTATAAAATAGTTTCCGTAGTGAGAGTAGGCGGGAAAGTAGTCGATCAATATGAAACGCCTCTGGGAATCCGCAGTTTTACGTTTGATGTTCAGAAAGGATTTATATTGAATGGTGCTCCAACAAAAATAAAGGGAGTGTGTATGCATCACGATCTGGGCTGTCTGGGTGCAGCGGTGAATGTGCGTGCCATTGAACGTCAGCTGGAAATCCTGAAAAGTATGGGCTGTAATGGAATTCGCTGTTCGCATAATCCTCCTGCTCCCGAATTACTGAATCTGTGTGACCGTATGGGCTTTATCGTGATGGACGAATCGTTTGATATGTGGCGCAAGAAAAAAACAGCACACGACTATTCACGCTACTTTAATGAGTGGCACGAACGCGATCTGACCGATCATATTCTTCGTGATCGTAATCACCCTTCCGTCTTTATGTGGAGTATTGGCAATGAAGTACTGGAACAGTGGACAGATGCAAGTGCAGATACTTTGGATATTCAGGCGGCTAATTTATTGCTTAACTTTAAACGAGATCCTAAAATGCTGACACAAAAGGGAGATTCCATGAGTGTAAACTCAATGCTTACTTTAAAGCTTGCCGATATGGTTAAAGCGCTTGATTCAACTCGTCCGGTTACATCAGGTTGCAATGAGCCTGATCCAAATAGTCACCTTTTCCGTTCTAAAGCATTGGATCTTATTGGCTTTAATTACCATGAAACATATTTTAAAGATGTATATAAGAATTTTCCCGGTAAGCCTTTTATTGTAACTGAATCCACTTCAGCACTGATGACTCGTGGTTATTATCGCGCACCAAGCGACAGTATGTATGTATGGCCGGTTCGTTGGGATATTCCTTTCCGTGATGATTCTTATTCCTGTTCTTCGTATGATAATTGTCATGTTCCCTGGGGAACTACTCATGAAGATTCCTGGAGAATCGTGAAGAATAATGATTTTATCAGTGGAATGTACATTTGGACCGGATTTGATTACCTTGGAGAGCCAACTCCTTACGACTGGCCTGCAAGAAGTTCTTATTTTGGGATTGTAGATCTGGCCGGATTCCCAAAGGATGTTTATTATATGTATCAGTCAGAATGGACAGACAAAGATGTGCTTCATGTTTTTCCTCACTGGAACTGGAAGGCGGATGAAACTGTTGATGTTTGGGCTTACTATAATCATGCTGATGAAGTTGAACTCTTTCTTAATGGAAAATCGCAAGGCATAAAGACAAGAGGCAAAGACGACTTTCATGTGATGTGGCGTCTGAAGTTTGTACCCGGAACAATCAGGGTGGTTTCCCGCAAGGCTGGCAAGGTGGTTCTTGCTAAAGAGATAAAAACAGCTGGTGCTCCCGCTAAAATTAAGCTGACTGCGGACAGGAATGTAATCACTGCTGATGGGAATGATCTCAGTTTTGTAACAGTAGAAGTAAGGGACAGAGATGGCAATCTTTGCCCTAATGCTGATAATTTGATTCACTTTAATCTTCAGGGAGAAGGAAAAATTGTCGGGGTTGATAACGGAAGTCCGATAAGTGAAGAAAGTTTCAAAGCCAATTTTCGTAAGGCTTTCTATGGGAAATGCCTGGTAGTGGTACAGTCGGGTGTTAATAGAGGGACGGTTGCTTTGAAGGCTACTTCTGAAGATCTCGAAAGCAACGAATTGTTGATAAAGATATCAAAATAATCAAAATAATCTGATGATGAAAATGAAATTTATTTATGCGGTAGCAGCTCTGACATTAGGGGCTGCTTCATTAAAGGCTCAGCAAATACCTGCGTATCTCGATGGGAAACAACCCGTTGAAGTTCGGGTAAAGGATGCGCTTTCTCGTATGACGCTGGAAGAAAAAGTAAAACTCTGTACGGCTCAGTCCAAATTCAGCAGTCATGGAGTGCCTCGTTTGGGCATTCCTGAGTTATGGATGAGTGACGGTCCTCATGGGGTTCGTGAAGAAATACTATGGGACAGCTGGGGAAATGCTGAATGGACGAATGATTCTTGTACGGCTTTCCCTGCATTAACTTGTCTGGCTGCTACCTGGAATCCTAAAATGTCAGCCATTTATGGTAAAGCAATCGGGGAGGAAGCTCGTTATCGTAGAAAAGACGTATTGTTGGGACCAGGTGTGAATATTTACCGTACTCCGCTTAATGGCCGTAACTTTGAATATATGGGCGAAGATCCATATCTTTCTTCTATCATGGTGGTTCCTTATGTAAAAGGTGTACAATCTAATGGCGTATCAACTTGTGTGAAACACTATGCCTTGAATAATCAGGAGATTGGACGTGAGAAAATTGATGTGGAGCTAAGTGACCGTGCACTTTATGAAATCTATCTTCCTGCATTTAAAGCAGCCATAGTTGAAGGAGGAAGTTGGAGTATTATGGGATCATATAATAAAGTTCGTGGGCAGCATGCCTGTCATAACGATCTTTTATTAAATAAAATATTGAAAGGAGAATGGAAATTTGATGGTTGTGTGGTTACCGACTGGGGTGGTGCGCATGATACCAAAGAAGCAGCTCTTAATGGATTGGATATTGAAATGGGAACATATACTGACGGGCTCAGCTCAGGCAAGAGCTTTGCATATGATGATTACTATTTAGCATCTGCTTATCTTAAAGGATTGCAGAATGGCACTTATCCGATGAGTACAATTGACGATAAAGCAAGTCGCATCCTTCGACTGATCTTCCGTACGGCGATGAATAACAATCGGCCATGGGGATCTTATACCAGCGAAGAACATTACAATGTAGCGCGTACTGTGGCAGAAGAGGGTATTGTTCTTCTGAAGAACGAAACCAATATGAAAAAAGAG
>JGI20225J20221_1001504_pt1 | contig 23300 bp, 27 predicted proteins | sample BioMet4_FD_20221 | JGI IMG/M metagenome (IMG submission 20221)
TCTCGACGAAGCGGGCCACGCTGAGCAGCTTGACCGTTTGACGCCCCGGCTCGCGGGGGACCGGCGCAAATTCCCGCGCGTCCTTGCCGTAATGCTGCACGACGATCTTGTCCGGCGGGCAACCGTACCGCGTCAAGGTCTCCTTCATGAACAGGCTGGGCGTGGTGATCAGGTTCGACCGGGCGAAGAGCTGCTCGTAGACGTCGGCCCCCTTGATCTGGAAGGTGGCCGACCCGTCGTAGCCGTGAAAGGACGTCAGCGTGAACAGGTCGGGATAGGCCGTGAACAACGGCGCGAGTTTGTTGAAGTTCGGTCCAAAGTGCACCTGGATGGCCACGACGTCGTCCAAGGGGGCGATGTTGTTGTCGCGCAGGAAATGCTCCGTCCAGAGCCTGGGGTCCTTGCGCGAGGCGTCCGCGGGCAGCGTTATGTAGTGCGTGGCCTCGAGCAAGCCGTATGCACGGACGTTTTTATGCATCACCGGTTCGTCCATACGCTGCATGGACCAATGCTCCACGGCCACGCCGCGATCGATGAGGCCCGTTATCTGGTCCAGGATGAACGTTTGCGACAGGACCGGAAACTGGTCGGTGACGACGATCACGCGTGGCCCGTCCGCATTCTTGGGAATCGCGGCGTGGGGCTTGGCGGTCCGGGCTGTTCCGGCCAAACCGGTGATCATCGGGTTTTGGGAAAAATCCGCTGGCAGGGTGTCCGTGCGGAGCAGTTCCGTAAAAAAAGGATACAGGTCCCGGTTGAGGCGCTCGCGGGTTTCGCCGGGCATGGGAGCCCGGCGCAGCCACAGGCCGATCATCTGGGCCAGGGCCGCATTCCAGCCGCCCAGGGCCTCGATGCGTACGTCCTCGAACCCCGCCTCGGCCAGCAGCCGTTGCAAGGCATAGGGCGTATAGCGATAGTGGTCGTGGGGCGCGTCATGGATGGGCCACAAAAACGGCGTGGTGAAAAAGAGGTTGCCGCCGGGGGTGAGCACGCGGCGGATTTCCGTGAGCACGGCCAGGGGCTCCGGGCAGTGTTCGAGCACTTCCGTGGCCATGGCGCAGTCCACGCTGGCATCGGCCAGGGGGATGGCGAGGCCGTCCCAGGTCAGATCCGGCCGCTGACGCGCGGCATACTTGCCCGTGGCGAAATCCAGGCCCACATACCGGGTGATGGTGGGATTTTGGGCGAGAATATGCTCCCGGTAGGGCATCTGGCCGCAGCCGACGTCCAGCAGCGTGCCGCGGAACAGGGGAATGGCTTGATTGAGGCGATCCAGGATGCCTTTGCGCACAAGATACAGATCTGCGAATTCGGGCGAAAGCCGTGGAGTGAGGAAGGCCGCATCGCGGGGCGGTGCGGACTTGGCCGCAGGCTTTTTGCCTGCTTGTGTGGGTTTGGCGCACCACACGCCGGTGCCGTCGATCTCTTGCACGTCAAAGAACAGGTCATGCTGAGCGGAATAGTCCAGAATGGCCTTTTTGCAGCCGTCCCAGGCACTGTAGTCGTCAATTTGGATTAAGGCGCTGTCGTTGAGCTGGTCAAAAAGATTGTCAAGGATGGTCATGGTGGAGGAATACCAGTCGGCATCCATGTGCAGCAGGGCAATTTCGCCAATTTCCCTACGACGTACGGGCAAGGTATCGTCAAAAAGTCCTTTGCGGGTTTCCACAATATCACCTACGCCAAGGCGGCGGCATTGGGTCTGCACAAACTCTTCGGGCGCAGCGCAGGTGCCGGCGCCCCAGCCTGTGTCATCGGCGGGAACGCCGTTGGCCGTATCATTCTCGCCGGGGTCGGGCATGCCAGTAAAGGTGTCGAACGCGAAGACCTTGCGCGGAATCTTGCTGTGCTTTTGCATCACCAAGGCGAGGAGCATGGTGGAACCGCCGGCCGCTACGCCGCATTCCACAAAGTTGCCGGGCACATTCTCCTGACAGATTCGAACGGCTAAAGTATACAACGATTTTGCCCGGTTGATGTTAAGCCGGGTGAACGGCCGTACGGCATTCAGGAAGGCGATAAACTCCTTCTCGTCTTCACTTTTGGCCACATGCGGTGTCAGGGCATCTCCGCCCAGCTTTTGGAACAGGTTGGAGGCCTGGGCGTTGTCCGGAAAGTGGCGCAACTCTTCCTTGAGGGCTTCTCGCGCGGCGTGGGTGTTGTTGGCGTTCAGGAAATACCGGGCGCGGATGATTTCCACATCCTTGAGGCGCACATGACGGCGCTTAAGGATATTGGTCAGCTTGAAGGCTTCACTGTGCCGGGCAACAATGGATTTGGCCATAGCCTTGGCGAAGAGCTCGTCGTTGGTCAGGGCGTCATGTGGGTTGATGGGCACCCACCGGCCAGAGGGGTGCTTGCGAAGCTTCCACTCGAACAGCTCGGCAATTTCCTCGGGCTGTTTTTTGTGCCCTTCGCCCAGTTCCTGACGTGCCCAATCCACATGTTCGATGGCGTCCTTGGGTTCCACAAAGAAGAAGGGGAACTTGGTTTTGAACTCTGCAACCAGATCCCGTTGCTTCAGCGCATTGGCAATATCGGGGTATCGCTTATAATAGGGATGCGTATCCAGCTCTGCCCCCAGGACTTCACATCTCGGACCATTGAAGGACATCTTGCAGCCGCAGTAGGCGGCATAGGCAAAATGCGAGCCAGGGCTGTTGCTTGTTGTGAATTCAAATTGCCGCATCAAGGACTTCATGCGTTCAAGGGCGTGTTTGTCATGGGTCCATGCACCAGCAACCCAAGGAATGCCAGCTTTTTCGAGGGCGGGAATCCAGTTGCCGCGGCGAACGTCCTCATAGCCGAGGGAGGCAACTACCAGCGAGAATTGTTCTTGCAGCCCCTTCAAATACTTGACGTATTCGTTCGTCTCCTCGTGAATTAGAACCTTTGAGCACTGAGTTGAATGTATTGGAAATGCAAGAATGCTATTTTTAATTCTTTGAATCTCTACATCACCAGCGTATAAAAATGGAAGGCCTACAGCGATTGCCTTGTTGAATCCGTGGCTTTTTAACAAATCCTCATGCGATTTCAGACGAACTAAATTGTTAATGGATCGATTTTCTTCTCCAGTAATTATATTTGTCGATTCAAAATCGTACCAGCACCATCCGTGTACCCATGTTGCACGACCGTATATCGGCTTATCAAGGCCAAGTGATGCGGCAATGCAAAAACTTGCTCCATAATAATCAATTTCACCATTGGTGCGATTGTGATACTCTATGGGCGGAAGATGCGCCACGATGGGCTGTATCTGCTCAAACAAGCCACTAACATCAGTCGCTTGCCGTGGCTTCTCGGTAAATGACATATCGACTCCGGCGATTTTGCGCACCATACCGTGTTGATGATGCTGTTATAATTGCATTGCTTTCGTATGGAACGGGCTGGTTAGACNAACGCCCCTTTGGGGTTCGCGCAGCAGCAAGCTGCTGTTGGGCACAGTTTTTCTTGTCAGAATTTAGTGCAATATTTGTTCCAATGGTGGGGAGAAAACACGAAACGGAATTTTACGTACCCTACCAGCCCGTTGTAAAAAGCGAAGTTGGTTCAACTGCGGCCACGAATGAGACCGCTGCACAATTCCCAAGAGGCCTTTTTTTTGCCCCGAGCCTGAAATGACAACCTCCTAAAATCATATAGGGATTCCAAAGGGCACGAGCCCTTTGGCCGCCGGAGACGTCTCATCCGACCAATTGTGCAGTGGTCTCTAAATGCAGGCGAGCGGCTGGATGAGGCAGGGTTGATTTTCGAGGCACAATTTTTGAAATTTGCCGATCCCCACGGGCCGTGGCCTTGCGCGCCGGCCTTGTCAAAGGCGCGCAAGCAAAGAGCTGTTGCCGCCCTGCGCTGCGGCATTTTTTGCGGCGGCCACACAAGCCGCCGCTTTTCCTGCTCTTTCTCCGCTCAACCGTGACGATTCGTCTCCGTGTCCGCCAGGACGAGCCCTGCCGCCACCCGGGCTCGGGCCTGGGCGAGATCTTCGGGGAGATCAATGTCCAGTCGCTCGGCCTCGGGGCCGTGGAAGGGGCGAGCGTCGTTCCCCCAGAAGTTGCCTTCCGCGCAAAACCTGGCGATGCCGGTGATGAGGTGCCCGCCGTCGTGCTTGAAGGCGGACGGCAGCAGTGGGCGCGGGGTCTCGTAGAACGCCGGGAAGAGCGGTTCCAGCCGGCCCTGGCGCACGGTGAGGGTCCACTGGGGCGGATAGGGGCACGGTTCCACGCTCACCAGGGCGCTGCCTTTTGCTTCGAGATAGCAGTGCCAGGCCCGGCAGAGGGTGGCCGCGGTGCGAAACGGGGCCGTGGGCGTGAGGAGGTACAAATCCGTGGCCCGGGTCCGGGCCGCCAGTTCGGGCAGGAGGGCCGTGCACACGTCCCGCAGGGTGACGTTGTCCCCGGCCAGGGCGGCCGGGCGGTGGACGGCCTCCGCGCCGTAGCGTTGGGCCACGGCCAGGATCTCCTCGTCCTCGGACGAGACCACCACGGCGGCGAACAAGCCGGAGGCAAGGGCCGGGGCAATGGTCCAGGCGAGCAGGGGCTTGTCCCCCAGGAGGGCGACATTCTTGCGCGGCACGCGTTTGGAGCCGCCGCGGGCCGGGATAAGGCACAGGGGCACCCGGGGGGAGTCGGACGGGCGCATCAAAAATCGTCCCAGCACAGCAGGGTATTGGCCGGGAGGTCTCGTTTGGCCGCCCTGCCGAGAAACAATTCGGCGTGGCGCATGGGAATGCCCGTGCCCGGGCGCTTGGCGTCCAGATTGTCCCAGGAATAGAGCGCACCCTTGGCGATGGGGGCGCGGGTGGCCAGGCTGCGATAGTAGTGGGTGGCGTCGGAGAGATCGGCCTGGGAGGGGAAAATGCCGGCCTGCCCGAGGGAGCGCTCGGCCGTGCGGATGCGCTCCAGCCAGGGGCGGCATTCCGCCGGTTCCAGACAGAGCACATGATGATGCCCGGCGGAGTTGCGCGCCAACGTGATGCGTTTTTCCAGGGCATTGGCTCCCAGGGCCACGGCCATCACATCCAGGTCCGCGTCCCGGCCCGGGGCGGAAAAGCCGGTCGGCAGCCCCAGGCCCTCCTTGAGGAACCGGATGGCCCGCATATGCATTTCCTCGGGCCGCGAGGTGTGAAAATTGTGTAGGGCCAGCAGGTCCGAATTGCCATGCTCCTGGCACAGACGCACAAATCGGGCCACCTCTTCCAAGGTGGCCGGGCCCAGGTCAAAGATGATCGGTTTGCCCGTGCGGGCCAGGCGGATGACGAGCTGGTCGAAGGTCACATCCCAGGCGCCCACCTTGAAGGCCGGCACGCCGCAGTCCAGGAGCATGTCCACCCCGGCGGGGTAGTCGATGGTGGAGAAGAACAGAATGCCGGCCTCGGCGGCCGTGCGGGCCAGCTCGTGCCACTGCGCGGGGGTGAAGACCAAGCTCTTGAACATCTCGTACATGTTCTCTTCGGCCTCACCCGTCAGGGTCCGGTAGCGGTAGGTGAGCGTCCGGTCCGAGAGCTGTTCCGGGTCGATGGTCTGGAATTTCACGGCGTCAAAGCCGGCCTCGGCGGCCACATGGATGAGGGCCTTGGCGGTCTCCACATTGCCGTTGGCGGTGGTGCCGACCTCGGCAATGCAGAACACGGGGTGGCCATCGCCGATGCGCGTTCCCCCGATGTCGAGGCAGGGGGCTGGATTCTGGAACATGCGTCACTCCTTGGAAAGGGAAGCGTTTTGCCCGCTCCGGATGATTCCCGGCGTCTCCGGGCCCTGGTTGAAAAGCATGTCCACGACGGACAAGGCAGGGACAAACCCCTTGAAGCATTGAGTATACGGCTGGGGTGCGTAGTCGTGAAACAGGACGGTGATGCCCCATGCGGCAAAGGCGTCAAGCTCCAAATAGGCCCGGCCGAACGGGCCGGACAAGTATGTGGTAGCGCCTACGGCCACGCACAAATCCACGATGAGCTGACTTTTGGTGCTGGTAACTGGGAGTGTTGACGACGACACGCTTGGGGTCTCAATGCCGAGTACCGCTTTCAATGCATTTGTTATAGGCGTGATGCTTTGGAGGAGCGAATCAGTCCGCGACAGCAATAATGGTTCCAACCACTGTCTCTGTTCCGTGTAGTGCGGGGCCTTGGCGTAAAATTGATCCAGCGTGCGTAGATGCTTGCGTCGCCAGTCTGCGTCCTCTGCCGTTTGCAACGCGTTGATCATCCGGCTTGGAGACGCGGCCTTCAGGGGGATTGTCAGCCAGGAAAAGCCCTGTGGCGTTCGAATCCTGTTGCGATTGGTAAATTTTGTTTTACTGTTGCAATCAATCGCCACGTTGTCCAGCACGATATGCAAATCGCTGGACATGATGCGATGGAAATAACCGGGCCACGGCAGGTAGGCCGGTTGCATGATGGAGACAATCATGCGTGCGGCTCGCGATACAGATACATGGTGAAGTCTCCGGGATGGTAGTCATGGCGCAGGACCAGGCGTGGGGTGAGGGCGCGGCAACACGCCAGCACGGCCTGCGGATCGGCATAAAATTCCTGGGGGTCTTGCTGGGGACTCCAGGCGCTCAGGGAATTGAAGGCGAGGCCGCGGCGGCAGAGGGCAAAGAGCTTGGCGACCGTATCTTGCAGATAGGCCAGCGGCTGCGTCTGGCGCAGGTAGAACAGGCCGCTGGCGAAGACGTAGTCAAAAGATTGTTGCGGAAACAACGCGCTGGTCAGGGCGTCTCCCTGGTGAACGGCGATGTCGGGGAATCGGAGCGAGGCCTGGGCCACCATGGCCGGGGTGATGTCCAGGCCGACGTAGTGGTGGGGCGTTCCCTGGGCCAGCAGCCAGGCGTGGAGGTCTGCCAACCCGCAGCCCACGTCCAGAATGGCGCGGTGGGCGAGATCGCCGACGCCGGCCAGCACGGAAAAGCGGGTTTCTTGCGAATGCCGGCTCCCCCAGTCCAGCGACCTGGCCGAGGCGCCATGCGTGGCCAGCAGGCCGGAAAAGTGCGTGACGACGCGGGCGGTTTCCTGGTGTTCCTGTGGTGTGCTCATGCGGCATACTCCTTGGGGCGAGAGGAAAAAACCACGGGCCTGTCGGCACGCGTGCTGCGTCCGCAAAGCGGTTGCAGCGCCTCGTCACTTGATGGTGGAGGCCGCAACGGATCGTTTGCCGCCATACCGGTAATGGTGGACATGGCCCACGATTTTGACCAGAGCCATGCCCGCATACTCCGCCATTTTGCGCGAGGCAATGTTTTGCTCAAAAATTTCTGCGCGATACGCGCCAGGTCTTGTCTCCAAAAACTGTTTGAGCATGGCCTTGCCAAGGCCGCGACCTCTGTAGTCGGGATCCGTGGACCAGGCCAGTTCGGCAACGTCTTGCCGGGAGTCGATGCGCAGCATTCCTACCGGCGTCCCGTCCAGTTGGACGATAAACTGTTCCCGCTTGGGGTCAGCCAGCAGTTCCTCAAGCCACCGGCAGTGCGCATCATACTGCAGCAGCTCGGAATGGTGGCTGTTGAGGCGATCCAGCTCGTCGTTGCGCCAGCGGAAGAGGCGTTCCGCGTCCGCGAAGGTCACTGTGCGAAACGTGAGAGGCATGCCGTCTTCCTACAGTGCTTGCGCGCCAATATCCTGACGTGCGTCCGAATCTTGCCGCGCATCGTCTACCGCTTGCGGGCGATGACCCGCCACTCCGCATGGATCTCTTCGGCCGGACCGTCCGGGTCCCCTTCCTGGAGATGCCGACAGGACAGCACCTCGAAGTCGTCGCCCAGCACGTCCAGCACATCGCGCTTGGAGTAAAAACAGATTTGCCCGCATCCGACCAGGGTTCCGGCGTTGATGTGCGTCACAAGCCCCTGGCCGGCCGGCTCGCCAGACAGGCGGCTGCCATGCATGGCACTGTAGGGGTTGAAAAACAACAGTCCCCCGGGTTTGAGAACACGACCCAACTCCTTGATAGCCTGGCGGGCCAGGACCTGGTCCACGCACGTCAAAGACACGCGATCCACCGCCAGGTCAAACTGCTGGTCCGGGAGCGGCAGCTTGGTAAAGTTGCCCACATGCAGGGACACGGGCAGGGATGCCGCGGCCAGGCGCGCCCTGGCCACGGCGATGGCGCTGGGGCTGGCGTCGATGCCCGTGGCCTGGAAGCCTTCCCGGGCCATGAACCACAGGTTGGAGCCGGTGCCGCAGCCCACTTCCAGGATGGAAACCTCCTGGTGGGGGCGGTCCCGGGGCGCGTGGCGAAACACGAAACTGACGACGCAGTCCCAGGGGTACCGCTGGAGGTGGCCGGCGCTATACTTTTGTTCCCAGATGGGGTCGGCGGCGGGATGCCGTGTCATCGCAAGTCCTCTCTCGTAAAAAGGTGCCCCTGGGCCACGGGCCCAGCCAAGCGCGCGCCAACAATCCAGTCCATGGCCGCCGGAGGCAGACCGGTGCCTGGCCGCAGGCAGGCCACATCCTCGCGCCGCAAGACATGCCCTGCGGGCAAAGCCGTTCGCGCCGCGCACGACAAGCGATACGCCACACGGCCTGCCGCCTCGCAGGCGGTCGGCCCAAGCGCGGAATGCCCAAGGGCTGCTTCCAGGTCCCGCACCGCGCCCACCAGCGTGCGCATTTCGTCGGGAGTGGCGGAAAACCAATGATCCGGCCCAGGCAGATGGCGCGCCAGGGTGAAGTGTTTTTCCACCATGCAGGCCCCCAGCGCCACGGCTCCCAGGGCGGCGGCAATCCCCGCCGTGTGGTCGCTGAAGCCGACCGGGCACTCGAAGGCGGCCGCCAGTGCCGGAATTTTGCGCAGGTGCACTTCCTCCGGCGGCGTGGGGTAGGAGGAGGTGCAGTGCAGCAGCACCAACGCTTCCCCGCCGGCCCCGTGGAAGGCTTGGACCGCCGCATCCATTTCCGCCAGCGTGGCCATGCCGGTGGAAAGCACCGTGCACACACCGGAGCGCGCCATGGCGCGGATGAGCGGTAAATGCCCCAGATAGTCGGAGCCGTTCTTGAGGACCGGCACCGGCAGCTCCAACAGCGCATCCAGGGTTTCCTGGCTGGTGGGCGTGCTGAAAAAGACGACGCCGTTGTCTTTGCAACACCGGTCCAGGCGGACAAGATCTTCTTGGCGCAACTCACAACGCTTGAACAGGTCATATTGCGGTTCTGCAACCACCTGCCCGTTTGATGTATAGGTCAAGCGTAATGAGCGGTCGGTTATGAAGTCCTCTGTGCGGTAATTCTGAAATTTTACAGCATCGACACCAGCCATGGCGGCTTCCCGGATCATGCGTTCGGCAAGGTCCATATCGCCATTGTGGTTGATGCCAATTTCTGCGGCAATAAAACAAGGGCTTCCGCGACCAATGCGAAAGTCATCGGCGGTCTTTGCGCCCATGGCTCCATTCCTTCATTGCGGCAACAATTCTATCCGCCCCTTTCCCGTCGACAACGTGACTCCCTGCTTCAATCATGCGTTGGCGCAACGTCGCATCTGTCAACAGCTGCCGAATGGACGCTCGTGTGGGCTCCCGAAGCAGCCCTGGGGCCGTCCCGAGGTGCAAAGCGGCCTGGGCGTTGGCGAGGGTTGCGGCAACACGCGCCTGATTGTCCGCCAGCACCACCAGCCCGGTTGGCACCCTGGCGTACAGCAGTTCCCAGGCAGAGCCGCCTGCGGCCGAGACCGCGGCGTGGGCCCAGGCCAGCAGGGGCGCCATGTTTTCCACGGCCCGCAGCACTTCGCATGGGTAGGGCTGCGTCGCGGCAAGGCGGGTCAGCTCCTCGTACCGGGCACAGGCAAATCCTGCCACGATGCGGACATGCAAGTTTTCGACCAGCGTGCCGGCCAGGATCTCCACTAACGCCAACAAGACTTGCGAGGCCTCTCCCCCGCCCATGGTCACCAACAAATTGCTGCCCGGGGCGGCCGCCTGGGCGATGGGGCGTGGCGGCAACGCCAGAAATTCTTCACGCAACATGACATACGCGCTCCCCAGCAAGGCGCGCAGGAACGGGGGGCCGTGGTACGACAACTCCGGTGCGTAACTGTTGGGATTGACAACGAGAGGGGCGGGAAAATACGGCCGGTCCGCCAGGTCGTCCACCACGCAGGTGGCGATGCCGGCTTCCGCCAGCGCCGCCATGTACGGGACGTCGAAATGGTATCCATCAAGCACAAGCCAGGGCGTCCCCGTGTCCCCGTGAACTAAGGGCTGCAGCACAGCGCGTGTGGTGTCTAAATCGCGCGGGTCCGGCCACCTTGCCGGAAGGGGGTGATAGGTCACACCCAGGCGCTGGAGCCTGGCGAGCAATTTGGGCTCCAAGGCATGCGAAAGCAGGACCACGTGGCCACCGTGTCGCATCCAGGCGCAGGCGATGGCCAGGCAGCGCATCACGTGGCCGGCCCCCATCTCCGCCCCGGCGTCGACGCGCATGTGCAGGATGGTATGCATACGCAAAAGGCCCGTGGGGATGCCGGCTAGAGCCGCACACTGCGCAGGAGCATGAAGGCCTCGGCGCAATGCATGCCGGCCTGATACCCCCGCCGTGCCGCCAGGGCGCGAATCGCCTGGGCCGAACGCGGATGCGGCGCCGGCTGCTGCTCCGTGACATAGGCTTCCAAGGCTTTGATTTTACAGTCCAGCTGCTCGGCCACATCCACGAAAAAGGTGGGAACAAACGGCACAAACCCCGGCGAGGCCGCGTACTCGGTGCTGGAGAGCACTTCAAAGGCCAGCACATCCAAGGAACCTGCGCCCGGCAAGGGCCGGAAAGCGGTCATGACGGCCCGATGCGTCAGGACATGATCGATGTTCAAGTCTCCGGGATGGTGTGTCAGTACCAGCGTCGGGCGGACCTGCGCCTTTATTTCCTCCACGCGTTTGGCCAGGGTCAACAGGGGAACCGTGTCAAAGCGGTTGTCCGGAAATCCGCCAAAAAAGGGCGGCTGGGCACCCAGAAGGGACGCCGCCTGGGCGGCTTGCTGCTGTAGACGCGTGACCGCCGCTTCCATGGTGCTGCCCGCAGGCGGACACGCGCGTGCGGTGGCCCCCTCCCCCAAAAGCAGCACGGAGACCGTTGCGCCACGCCGCGCCAGCCGCGCACAGAACGCGCCGCAGCCCAGCACCTCATCGTCTGGATGCGCTGCCACAATCAAAACTCGTTGGTGAGAAAGCATCCGCTCTCCTTCTGTTGGCGCGGGAGTCTCCCGGGGCGGGCGTTACGCCGCGCCGCGCTTTCGCAAGAGAAAAGAGGTGATGTCGTCTTGCGGGAACGCGGGGTCCCGGTGGTAAACGAACCCGTAATCCACCAATTCCAAATCCGGGTAGGTGTCCAGCATCTCGCCGGCAAAATCGCGTTTGAACAAGCGCCCCGAATGACCGCGATACGTCACTTCTACGGGGCTTGGATTGTAGTATTCGGCAATAAGAATATATTTATGGCTGGAAGAGTATATTTTCTCGTATGCTTTTGGCAGCAATTCCGGGGCAATGTGGATAAGAACACCTTTAACAAAGGCCAGTTCCCATGTGCAATTCACGTCGAAGTCGAGAAATGATTTACAATAAACAGGCACATCCGGCATGCTGGATTGGAGCGTTTCGGCGGCCTTCGCATTGATTTCAACCGCAGCGAGTTCGATTCCTGGAAAGAGGACTTGAAGCGCGTGCAGATTCAATCCAACATTGGCCCCAAATTCGATGGCCGACGGGATTGCTTGCGCACGCGCAAGCGCCCTGCTGAAAAAAGCGAGGCATGACGCCTTGTGAAGAGCCGTCTGATTCCTGTCGGAGTAGCTGTCGCCAAAGGCTCCTTTCCAGAATTCTTCTTGCTCCGTTGGTGTTCTTTCCTGGCGTTGCATACCGTCCCTCGGGGTTGATTGATGAAGATGAAGCGCATGTGGGTGGCGCGAGAGCCGGTGCGCGTCGGCGGCAGGTTATGCCGGCACGCCTTCGCGCAGCGCGTCCACTACGGAAGCCACATCCGCTTCGGTCATGCCCGCATGCATGGGCAAGCTGAGTATTTCTTCAAAGGCAGCCTCGCATACCGGGCACTGCGGCAGGCAATCGTGAAAGTGCTGCTGATAGTACGGATGCCGATAGACCGGAATGTAGTGCACGTTTGCCAGAATCCTTCGCTTTCGCAGCGCCTGGAATACGGCGTCACGCCCTGGTGTCCGCTCTTTGTTCACACGAACAACATAGAGATGCCAGGCGTGTGTCGCGTCCGGGGCCAGCTCCAGGGGGGTAATGCCCGGCAGCGTACGCAGGGCGGCCGTGTAGCACGCGGCCAAGTGCGTGCGGTGTCGCAGCCACTGTGGCAGCTTGGTCAGTTGGCTCAGACCCAGTGCGCACTGGATATCCGTAATACGATAATTGTGCCCCAAAGAAACCATCTCATAGCGCCAGGTCCCCTGTTTGGCCCGACGCATGGGATCTGTATCGATCCCATGATTCCGCATTCTCCGCATGCGCTCCGCAAGATCGGCATCTTCAGTGAGTGCCATACCGCCTTCCCCGGTCGTGATATGCTTGACCGGATGGAAGCTCAGGCACGTGATGTCCGCCAGGGAACCCACCGCGCGATCTTGCCAGCGCCCTCCCAGCGCGTGGCAAGCATCGGCCACGAGAAAGAGACCATGCCGGGAGGCCACGGTGCGCAACGCACTGTAGTCGCAGGGCTGCCCGGCATAATCTACGGCGATGATGCCTTTTGTTTTTTGGGTAATGCACCTTTCAACGGCCTGGGGGTCGAGTAGCAGCGTTCCGGGTGCAATGTCTGCAAATACGGGAGTACCACCTTGATAAAGTACAACGTTGGCAGAGGCGCAAAACGTCATCGGTGAAACAATGACTTCATCACCCGGCGAGACACCCAGCGCCTGCATGGCACAGTGCAAGGCCGCCGTGCCGTTGCATACGGCTATGCCATGTGTTGCGCCACAGTATGACGCGACAGCTTGCTCAAACGCGCCGACATTTGGGCCGCCGGTCAACCAATCCGACCGCAGTACGGCATCGACAGCGGCAATGTCCGCGTCGTCAATTAGATGTCTGCCGTAGGGAAGATTCGTTTCACGCATGCTTTGAGCTGCTCCTCGTTCATCCACCAGGTATTCGTATTGGATTTATATTCAAAATCCTTGGGCACTCGCTTGCCATGTTTGGTGCTTATGATGGTATCCAGGTCGCGGAACATCGGATAGATGACGTAGTAATTGTCGTATTCCAACGTGTTGCGGGATTCTGCATCGGGAATCATCATTTCATGCAGTTTTTCGCCCGGGCGAATGCCCACCACCTGCAGTTCGCATCCCGGGCAAATGGCTTTTGCCAAGTCCACAATGCGCATGCTGGGAATTTTGGGGATGAAGACCTCGCCGCCTTCCATCATGGCCAAGCGGCTGAGGACAAATTTGACGCCATCCTGGATTTCCAGCCAAAATCTTGTCATCTCAGGGTCTGTAATAGGCAGCTGGCCCGTCTCCCGCAGCTTGAGAAACAAAGGAATGACACTGCCACGACTGCCCATGACGTTGCCGTAACGCACAATGGAGAAAATCGTTTGCGTGGTGGTGGCGTAGCTGTTTCCGGCGATGAAGAGCTTGTCGGAGCAAAGCTTGGTAGCGCCATACAGATTTACGGGGTTCACGGCCTTGTCGGTGCTCAGGGCAACACACTTTGAAACACCGCTGTCCAGGCACGCTTCGATGATGTTGGCAGCGCCATTGATGTTGGTCTTCACGGCTTCGTGCGGATTGTACTCAGCGGCAGGTACCTGCTTCAACGCTGCCGCATGCACGACAATATCCACCCCTCTGAAGGCTCGCCGCAGCCGATCCACATCCCGGACGTCGCCCAAAAAGTATCGCATGCACGGGTAGTTTTTCGGCGAGAAGACTTGAGCCATTTCAAACTGTTTCAGTTCGTCACGGCTGAAGACGATCAACCGCGCGGGTTTGTATTCCCGCAGTACAGTCTTGACGAATTCCATGCCAAAGGAGCCAGTGCCACCAGTCACGAGGATGCTTTTATCGTTTAACATAGGCTGATCACGTCATCCTTTCCGGCAACGCAGGCTCTGCCATTGCCAGCCGCGCGATTCGTTTTCGCATCTGTGGAATGCGTTCCAGGGCTTGCTGCGGCGCAAGGCCGTCCGCAGCCTGGCATTGCACAACATACCGCCCTGAGCATGCATAAAGCACGCCAAGGATACATTGCAGCACGCGGCCAGTACTTGGGGTCAGGACACGATTTGGCAAAAATTGATGGGATGGCCCCTCCCCACTTAACAGGCCGTTGCAAAAAGCTGTTTTCGGCTATTCTCTCCCGCAGATGACGGCGATGGGCATGATCCCGCAGCATCGTCCTTCGACCACCATGACGACGGCCAAATATGCCATTGAGGGATGCTGTTCGGGCCAAATGAGCGCAAGCCAGGCACTGGCCCAGCCCCTGGGGGTGCCATGGCCGGTCTTGACCCGCATTAGCAGGCCGAGATTGAAACCGGCCACATGAAGCAGATACCGTTTCTGGATGTTCTCTCGCCCTCTGAGCCAGATCCGGCGCATGCCGCCGCAGCGGTCCAGGGTGTGCTCGAAACTCCTTTCAACCAGTTCCGTCCGCTGTTTTCCCATGGCCTTTCCGACCATCGACGATATCCGGATGCGGTTGTTGTACACGGCGCGCCGCGCCTCATGGTCGCCACGCCAGGAGTTCAGACCGTTGCGTTTGGGTTCGGCGATTCTCGTCCGCCATGGTCCACCGTCCAGGTCCTTGAGGACATCCCGGGAGAAATAGCCTTTATCCGCGACCAGTTCCGCAGGGTCGTCCGGGCATGGCGGTGTGGAAGTGACCCGCCGCAGACTTTCCTGAGCGGCTTTCAGCGTCTTTTGCAGAGTCGAGGTGTCCCCCTTGTCCGCTTCATGCACCTCGGCCGCCACGACTGCGCCGGTGTCCAGGTCCACCGCGTGCTCGGGCTTGTACGCCAGATGCGTTCGGCCATCCTTCATCTTGGTGATCTTCGCCTCAGGATCGACCTGTGACTGCCAGTCCTTGTTCGAAAGAGTCTTGCCGACGCGCTTGCGGTCCATGCGAGCCAGATCCTCATCCGTCGGAGAGTCGATTCCGCTCTCCTTGGCCATGCGCAGGAGCATCTTCCGATAGCTCTCGCCCGTGTCCCGGCGCACGATGGTCTTGAGCGCGGCGTTGGCTTCCATGGTCGAAGCGTCCACGCCAATCCGGTCCCCAAGGACCAAGCCATCCGTGCTGAGCACCTTGAGAACCCAGGTGAAAACCTCCTGGTGGGTCGCCAGTGGCAGACGTGACCGTGTCCGGCTCAGCGAGGAATGATCCGGGACCGACTCTTTGGTCGAAAGCTGGAGAAAATCCCGAAGGGAAGCCGGTCAGCCCATCCACGGCGAAAATCAGCACATCGTTCACGCCCCGGTTTTTGAACTCATTGAGCACGCTGAGCCAATACTTGGCTGATTCACTCTGCCCAAGCCAAATACCCAGACACTCCTTTTTCCCCTCCAGGTCGATGCCGACCATCAGGTACGCAGCCACGTTTTTGACCCGGCCATCCACCCGGAGTTTGAGAAACAGCGCGTCCATGAACACGATAGCGTAAATCGGCTCCAATGGCCGATTCTGCCATTCCTTGGCCTTGTCGATGACGGCATCAGTGATGCGGCTGACCGTCTCGGGCGAGATGTCGTGGTTGTAGATTTCCTTGACGTGGTGCTGGATATCGCGGGTGCTCATCCCCTTGGCATACATGGAAAGGATGAGTTCCTCGAAGCCGCCTATGTCTTTGTGGCGCTTCTTAACGATGGCTGGCGCAAACTCGGATTTTCGGTCCCGGGGCACATCGATGACGATGGGGCCGACCTTCGAGGCAAGCTCTTTCTGGCTGTAGCCGTTGCGGCGGTTGCCGGGATCACTGTCCGGCGTTTGGTAGCGGTCGTAGCCGAGGAAACCGGTCATCTCGGCCCCCATGGCCGTTTCGACCACGTCCTTGATCATAGAGCGGAGAACGGAATTGAGGTCGTCCAGGTTGGTGATCTCTCCTTCGAGCACCTTCCTGGCCAGTTCGGACGGCGAGCACAAAAAATGGTGGTGCCATCCGGCTGACAAGGAAAAATTCACCAAGTGGTGGCCGGCGGGGGCGTAGCCGTGGACAAGGACGTTGAAGAAATCTTCGAGAACATCCGCGACGTGGTGGCCGTTCACCAGGACGATGTGGCCGCCATGGACAAGCTCGTTAAGCATCTGCACTCCGAACTCCAGTCCGTGTGCGTGGGCATCAGAAGCTTGGAAGAAGCGACGAAAAAGGCCGAAGCCGCCGGCCAGCGGATCACCCAGCAGTTGACCGAGGAACCGAGGATCACCAAGGACCGGGCAAAAATGTGGGTCGGCCTGTCCCTGGTTGCCGCTCTCCTGTTCTTCGCTGCCGGAGGATATGCCGGCTGGCGCTACGCCCAGGATGGCGTCACGGAAGAAATCGCAAAGTTGCCGGAGATGGCCAAATGGGCCACCAGCAAGGAGGGCAAAGCGGTCTATCAGTTCGCTGAGCAAGGCGATTTGCAAAGGCTCATGCACTGCCAGGGTGACGGCTGGAAAGTAAAAAACGGCATTTGCTATCCGTTGGCCAATGCCAAAAAGGAAGTCTACGGCTGGAGAATGCCCTAGAGCGGGAGCAAGGAAAGGAACGGTTTTCGCCCCCTATGATCGGGATGCCTACCAGAACGCCCGAGAAGGCCGTTTCCAGGATCGCAGCGCACTCGACACCCCCAAGCAGGGAAAAGCCAAAAAAATGTAACAGAGGCCCTGTAGGCGGTTTTCTGGTGTGGATTGGAGATACCCTAGGACTTCTCGGAGAGGGGATGACCGGAGGAAGACGACGAAGGCGCAATGACCAAAACGGGGCTTTCGGGAGAGGGTAAGCCGGAATTTAGTTCCTGCGGTCACGCCAAATTTTCTTCATCCATGCATCCTTCGGGCCACCAGGGTGGCCACGCAGGGCGGCGGTCAGCTCCTCAGGCGACAGTCCATCCCTCCAGGCCTCGAATTGGGCTTGCTCAGCGGCCTGGCGAGCGGCGATGACTGCCTTGGCCTCGGCCTCGACGTCCTTGGCTGCCTGCTCCTCAGGGCTGACATAACCTTTGGGCCGGCGGTAATACCCAGTCCGGGCCAGGGCGGTGAATACCCATGAGCACGGATCGGACACGGGCTGCCCATCCTTGTCGAGCATCTGGCCGCGCTCAAGTTCCCATTCGGCATGATCGAGGCTTTGCACGATCTTATCCGTGGGCTTGCCCAGTTCAGTGAGGGCGGCGGCGATTTGGTCGAGCTGCTCGCGGCCGAAGCCGGCACGGGCAAGATTCGGCCAGGTTAGGGTGATTCGCTCGGCGCTAAGAGAGATAGATAGATCTTCTCTATCTATCTTTTCCTTATAGGGGTTATTTGAGGTGCTGAATTGTCCTACCGGATTGAAGTGCTGGATTGTCCTGCCGGATTGAGGTGGTGAATCGTCGCGCCGGATTGCCCTGCTGGATTGTCCTGCTGGATTGTCCTGCTGGGGGGGCCCGGTAAAATCAAATTTGAGACCCCGGGCACTCCCCCGAAGCCATCGCGTTTTGGCCAGCCAGCCGAGAGCTACAAATTTATTGATGCAATCCCGAACAGTATTTTGGGCTAGCCCTGTTTCTCCAGCAATAACACTATAATTTGCCACATGAGAACCGTTTTCCTGGAAGTAGGCGAGCAAGATTTTTTGAGCGGAAGTCCTCGCCCCGGACGGCGACTGAAGCTTGACGGCAACTTCAGTGTGACACCGGATTGAGGTACCGGATTGTCCCTCCGGGTTGTCCTGCCGGATTGTGGTGCCGAACTGCTGGATTGTCCTGCCGGATTGTAGTGCCGAACTACCGGATTGTCCTGCCGGATTGTGGTGATGTCCTGCCGGGTTGTCCTGCTGGATTGTAGTGCCAGATTGTGGTGCTGGATTGTCCTGCCGGGTTGTGATGTCAGGGGTGGATTTTCCTTCATTGTGTTTCTTGGAGTTCCGTTCGATCTCGGCCACCAAGGCTACATGCTCGGAGCCTTTGGACATTGCGGCTTGCGCCGAGGCCATGATTTGATCTCGAAGGGTGACACGCTGGCGAGCCATGGTCTATATCCCACCTTCGTTTTCTTTCCCCTCAAACATTTCGAGCAATTCATTCGCTAATTTTCTGAATTTTATTGTAGCGGTCGCTTTAGGTGCTGACCTGATGACGGTTTGACCAAGCGCTTCGGCTTGCTTTACCGCAGTGCAACGGGGGATCATTGTTTCAAAAACAAGTCCTGGATAATTTGTCATAGCACTTGTAATAAATGCTTTGTCAACTCCTTCTCTTCTATCGAGCTGGTTAAGGACTAATCGTAAGAATCGCAAATGAGGATTTAATGATTCCTGGACATATTTAATGGTTCTTATTGTGCGATCAAGGCCAATTGCAGCAAATTTTGATCCACCAGTGACTGGACAAATAACAAAATCAGCAGTTGTCAGTGCCTGTAATGTAAATAATCCTAAGTTTGGCGGGCAGTCTATGAGGGTGAAATTGTATTTTTCTGTTGCGTAATTCCGTAATCTTTCTTGTAAAAGATTATATCCACGATCCTCACGAGTCATGAAAATTGGTTCTAGGCCGCCGGAGTCTTCTGTATTTGGCAAAAAAAACACCCTGTCATAGGGTGTCGGATAGATGCATTTAGTTGGGTCGATTCCATCGCCGTCAAGGAGTTCGTATAATGTATCTTCTGGAACTTGTTGAAAGAATGTAGATGTAGCGTTGCATTGGTTGTCCATGTCCACAATCAGGACATCCGAACCCTTGTTAGCTAGCGCATGGCCAAGGTTCACCGTGATGGTCGTTTTGCCGACACCACCCTTATTGTTGACAATGGCTATGATTTTACCCACAGAATTATCCTCCTCGATATGGGGAGGTAGTTAGCATCTGATTTTTAGTAAAGTCAATGGGGTATAGTGATAAATCTAACCTAAACTTACCACACGTATGGGGTAAAATTAAGGACGAAAAAATATCATGCCGGATACCCCAATAAGTGGCGATCATGGTAGAGATTACCCCGGTTCCCAAGGTGTCCAGAGGGAAGCCCCTTTCTTGGATTTTTCTCGCGTCCGGACGGGCTATGGCCTTTAGAAGTTGACGCGTGACACCTGAAACGTTATAGGTTACTCATGATCCTTCGCTTTCGTCATAAAGGGCTTGCGCGGTTTTTCGAGAAAGGCGACACAAGTGGGATTTCTCCGCAGCAGGCACGGAAAATATCGCAAATATTGGCTATGTTACATGCAAGCACAGAGCCGGCCGGCATGGACTTGCCGGGGTTCCGCTTGCACGAGTTGAAGGGAGATCGAAAAGGGCAATGGGCGGTTTCGGTTTCGGGCAACTGGCGGATCGTGTTCGAGTTTTGCGGGGAAGACGCAACGAACGTCGATTTGGTTGATTATCACTGACCGCCGGGAAGGAGTTTTATTATGTTGAAGATGCACAATCCGCCTCACCCAGGCGAAATTATTCGGGAGCAGTGTCTTGAACCCCTTTGCCTCTCGGTGACGGACGCGGCGAAGGGTCTTGGCGTCACGCGCAAGGCGCTTTCCGAGCTTTTAAATGGTCATAGTGGCATTTCACCGGAGATGGCCGTTCGGCTGTCAAAGGCATTCGGGGGCACGCCGGAGACATGGTTGCGCTTGCAGTTGCAATTTGACCTTGCCAAGGTTGAGCGGCGGGCGGATTCTATTAAGGTTACGCGATTTTCCGATCCTGCCATGGCCTAGTGTCACGTCCTCGAAATTGATATATATTTAAGCGACCAGCGGTTTGCCGGTGTAAGTCCACTTGAAGGGCTTCGCCCAGAGCTGATTGTAGTTCTTGATGTACTCCATGATCTGGCCGACGAGCTGTTGCTTTGAGCGCCAGACACCGTCNCGNAGCACNTCNCGNGCGAAGATGTTGAACCANATTTCCACTTGGTTCAGCCAGGATGAGTAGGTCGGCGTGTAGTGCATGGTCATGCGCAGCGTCGCCGCCTGCTCCTCCGTCAACTCCACCTTTACTCGAGCCCTCATACTGGCCTCCTTCACTGAGACCAGTATATAGATTTATTTCACGGACGCAACACTAGATGGTTTGCCTCCCATGAGCTGGTTTCTTGCAATCGCTGTGGGTGTCGTGCTCGCCCTGGCGGCCGTTTTTTTCCTGATGGCCAAGCGCCACGATGCCGGGACCATCGTTGGCCGCTTCAGCTTCGACGGCTACAAGGCGAGACCGATGCACGGCCAAAATCGGATAATTTATTGTAATTTTATGTAGTTGAAGTATATTTTCTTCATCCAAAATGATGGAGGCGACCATGAACGAACGCACTTCCAAGAAGCCAGGCATTGCCGACTATGTTGCCGCTCGCCGCAAGCACAAGGATTGCTTCCTGGACGAGATCGATCGCCTCATCGACTGGAAACCATTCGAAAAAGTGCTTCGCCAAAAGCTCAAGCGGGTGGTCAATGCCGTTGGCAACCCGGCTTACCCGCCGCTTCTCATGTTCAAGATTCTCCTGCTCCAACGCTGGTACAACCTCAGCGACATGGCGGTGGAAGAGGCCTTGTGCGATCGCCTGTCCTTTGTCCGATTCGTGGGCCTTTCCCTGGACCACGACGAGGTGCCGGATGCCACCACGATCTGCCGCTTCCGCCAGAGCCTGGTGGAGCGCAATACCCTCAAGCGCCTGCTGGACAAACTTAACCATCAGCTGGAACGCCGGGGTCTGCTCGTCCGTGAAGGGGCCATTGTCGATGCCAGCGTCGTTTCCTCTGCGCGTCGTCCGCTTAAGGTTCTCGACGTGCTGCCCGAGGATCGCGAGGAAGATTCCGGTGACGCGCCCGATGTGACCATCAGCTACTCCGACGATGCCGACGCGGCCTGGCTGCGCAAGGGCAACCGGGCCTATTACGGCTACAAGATTCACGCCGCCACGGACAGTCGGGACGGTTTTGTGCTCGGTGGGCATGCCACGCCGGCCAATCGGTCCGACACGGAAGAATTCGTCAGTGTTCTGGATGAAGTCGGTGCAAGGACTGGCGAGAGCATCTACGCGGACAAGGGGTACAGCAGCCAGTTGAACCGGTACGTGCTTGCGGTCCGGGGCCTCTCGGATGGCATCATGCACAAGGCCGCCCGCAATCGGGAACTCACGCTCGCCGAACGAGCTGCCAATCGACAAGTCAGCAGCGTTCGATTCAAGGTGGAACGCGCCTTCGGTACCCTCAAACGTGGCTATGGCTTCTTTCGAGCCCGATACCTCGGTCTGGCCAAGGTCGAACTGGAGTTCCTGCTCAATGCCATGGCCTTCAATCTGAAAAAAGCCGTCCTCAAAATCGGTTGCTGAGGAGACGTGTCCCATTTGGCTGGCAATTGCCGCCAACGGGGCGAAAACATCCTGGACCTGGAGGAAAATCGGCCACAACTATCGTCTCGAGAACCTGAAAAACGGGACAAATAGAGACTTGAGAGAATTACGCAGCGGTCTCAAGGCAAGCGAGTTGTCCCAGCGGGGCGTCCAGGACAAAACGAAGTGGCGATGATCGGTTGTGGTTGTTCAATCAAGTCGCCTGATCATCATTGCAAATTGTCCAGCAGCTGGAAGATTTGCAAGTAGTTACTGTTCTTGACAATTTATAACTTATCGCTTATATATTTCCTATGTCCTGGTCGGTTGAGTACCTGAACGACCTCATCGAGGAGGTATACAAGACTCTCCCCAGAGACATCCGAGCCCGGTTCTCGAAGATCATGCGCATGATCGAGGCCTACGGCCTTCCCCAGGTCGGCATGCCCTACGTGCGACACATCGAAGGGAAGCTTTGGGAAATGAGGGCAAGCGGCCGAGACGGCATCGCTAGGGGCATGTACGTGACCGCGAGAGGCCAGCGGGTGATCTTGGTTCACGTGTTCGTGAAGAAAACTCAGAAAACGCCCCGGGAAGAAATCAGAAAGGCCCTGGTAAATGCCCGGGAGGTGGATGATGGGAAAAAGAATCCTTGAAGACCATGACGCATGGATGCGGGATGACGCAGAGTACCGCGAAGCCTACGAGGCTTTGGAGCCCGAATTTGCCGTGGCCGAAGCTCTTGTGAAAGCTCGTTCTGAAGCCGGCATGACCCAAGCCGATGTGGCCGCCCTGCTCGGCGTCAAACAGCCGGCAGTCGCCCGGATTGAAGCCGGAAAGAATGTATCTCTCAAGACGTTGGAAAAATACGCCAAAGTTCTAGGACGTCGCATCAAGATCGACCTCGTTCACGTGTAGGCCTCTCATGTTTATCCCACAAGGAGAGGTTGGCAAAATGAGCGGTGAAACCGTTATCTGGGTTGCGGGTTTTTTTTGTATAGCTCTCTATCTTTTTGCGCTGACGCTGCCACCTGACAAACCGAAACGATCCGACGACGTGTCCAGTCATGAGGAGCTAAGTAAATGAACGGTAACGCCTACTGGATTGCGGCCCTTGTGATTGTCATCCTGGTGGGCGCGATAGGCTTCATGTTGCCCCCGGATAAACCCGGCAAACCCCACTGCAAATGATCTTTTGCCCCGCTTCGGCAGGGCTTTTTTTGGGCCTTCGCTCCACGCGGCTTTGTATCGTACCATACAAGTCTTTGGTTTTCTGTGTCCCCTTCCGCCGGCGGGTTTTGGTTTTGCAGATTGGAGGCGGCCAGGGGTATAGCGGGGTCTGGGGGGCTTGGAGTCCCTCTGGTAGGGCAGAGCCCGAGAGGGGGTAAAGCTCTCGTCTCGGGTTGTTTGCGCGTCCGGATGCGGCGCTTGTCGCACCTGGTGCGAGGAGGGACCGAAAGGCTCTTGACAATATTCGTTTAAAAACGAATATTATCTTATGTTCGAGATACGGCACTACCTCACGCCTGACGGCAAAGACCAGATCGCCGATTGGTTGCGCAATCTGCGCGACATCCAGGCCAAGGTCGCGATCATTCGGCGCTTGAACCGGTTGGAGAAAGGCCTTTTTGGTGACTGCAAGCCGTTGCGCGAGGGGGTTTTCGAGCTGCGAATCGACGTTGGTCCCGGGTATCGCGTGTATTACGCCCAATCGGGCAAGACCGTGATGTTGCTGCTTTGTGGTGGCGCAAAGCGGACGCAGGACGCCGACATTGACCGGGCGTGCGCCTGCTGGTGCGACTGGCAGAACCGGAAGGATTGAAGGAGTCGAGCGATGAAAGACCGTAGCCATG
>JGI20225J20221_1001505_pt3 | contig 23272 bp, 18 predicted proteins | sample BioMet4_FD_20221 | JGI IMG/M metagenome (IMG submission 20221)
CGGAAAAACCGCTGTGCGAGGAGCGGCCACCGCCGGAAAAGCCGCCGTGCGAGCTGCTGCGTCCGCCGCCGGAGAACCCGCCGCCGAACGAAGAGCCGCCGAAGAAGCCGCCGCCAGAGGCGCGCGGAGGCCGGGGCGGACGCGGGCCGGAGGACGGCCGGCCGCCGTAGCCGCCGTAACCGCCGCGCGGGGGATAATAGACGTCGCCGAAGGGCATGCGCGAGCGATAACGGCGCATGCGCCGGTTGCTCGAGGCGGCGACAATGACGATAAAGAGGATGATGAGCACAAACACCAGCCCGAAGCCGAACACGCCGGAGGTGCCGTAGGTCCCGTAATTGCTGCCGCTGTCATAGTAGCCGGCATAGGGGTCGGCGGCGGCCGCGGTCGTCGCCGTCAGCGCCTCGCCGACCGCCTTGACGAAGGCCTGCGCGCCGGAGGCGTAATTGCCGTCCGCGAAGTCCGGCTCGAGCCAGCGCTGCAGCAGGCTGTCATAGACATTGTCAAGCGCGGCGGCGCAGCCGTCGCCGTAGACGAAGTAATAGTCCTCCTTGCCGGTGACCATCAGGAGCAGCAGATCATAGGAGCCGAGGCCCCAGTCGTTCCACAGCGTCTCCACGTACTGGGCGGTGCTGCGCGAGGCCGTCGTGCGGACGGCGGCGATATAGAACCGCACGCCCTGGTCGGCGTGCAGCGCGGAGCACTGCGCGGCGAGCGCGCTCTGTTCGGCGGTGCCGAAGGCGCCCGCCGGGTCGGCGACATAGCCGTCCGGACGCGCCGGCGGCTTGCCGCGCAGGCCGAAAAAGACGCCCGCGAGCACCAGCACGGCGGCGATCACGGCGGCCAGCTTGCGATTATACATCATAGCGTTGCTCCTTCATGGGTTGTTGTTGGGCGGGGATCCCGCCGCCGTCACTGGCGGATGTCAAGCAGCTTCTGCTTCAGCTCGCCCTCGATGCGGCCCAGCTCCTGTTCGGCGGCGCGGCGTTTGGCGCGGCCCTCGTCCTGGATCTTGACGACCTCGTCGAGGGACTCGATCAGCATGCGGTTGGTGTGCTGCAGCGTCTCGATGTCCACAATGCCGCGCTCGCTCTCGCGGGCGGTGTCGATGGTCGCCATCTTGAGCTTTTCGGCGTTCTTCTTGAGCAGCTCGTTGGTCATCTCGGTGACCTCGCGCTGCGCCTTGATCGCCTGGGCCGAGTGCTCGACGCCGAGGGCCAGCACCATCTGGCTCTTCCACAGCGGGATGGTGTTGTTGATGGTGGACTGGATCTTCTCGGCCATCAGGGTGTCGTTGTTCTGCACCAGACGGATCTGCGGCGCCATCTGCAGCGAGATCATGCGGGTCAGCTCGAGGTCGTGCAGCTTCTTCTCGAAGCGGTCGCAGAAGGCGGCCATGTCGTTGGCCTTCTGGCTGTCCTCGGGCAGACCGCTCTCCTTGGCCTTGGCGATCAGCTGGGGCAGGACAGTCTCGCGCACCTGGGCCAGCTTCTTCTTGCCGGCCAGGATATACATGGTGATCTCCTTGAAATTGGTCAGGTTCTTCTCATACATCTGATCGAGCATGGCGATGTCCTTGAGCAGCTGCACCTGATGCCCCTCGAGCACGCCGGAGATCTTGCCGACGTTGACCTCGGCCTTGTCGTAGCGGGCCTTGAGGTTGCCGAGCTTGTTGGCGCCCTTTTTGAGGAAGCCGAGCACGCCCTTGTCGTCCTCCTCGACGCTGAAGCCCTTGAGCTCGCCGACGAGATCGGTGATCATGTCGCCCACCTCGCCGAGGTCCTTGGTGCGGACGCTGGCGAGGGCCGATTCGGAAAAATCGGACAGCTTCTTCTGCGCGCTCGCGCCGTACTGGAGGATCATCGTGCTGTTGGAAATGTCGATCTTGTCCGCGAAATCCGCGACCGCCTTCTTTTCGGTGTCGCTCAGGGTGCTGTCGTCCAGCTCGACCGGCTTGATCTCCGGCTTCGCCTCCGCGGGAGCCTGCTCCGCCGCCAGCGGGTCCAGAGTGAGCTGCGGCATCGCCGCCTGCTGTTCCAGCTTTTCGTCCGTCATTGATTATTCCCTCCTGTATGATCGTCAAGTGTCAGTTTGATCTCTCCGTCGCCGGGCGCGGGCGCCGCGGTCTCCTGCGGCTCCGCCTTGAGCTGCGCGTCGCCGGTCAGCCCCTCCTGGGCCATCAGGCCCTGGATGGCGGCGATGTCGGTGGTGATGTCGAGCGTCGTCTCCCCGAACAGGGCGTCCAGCTGCTTTTTGAAGGCGGCGTCCATGGTGTCGAGCATCTGGGCGATGCGCGCCTTGCCCTCGCTGAGGTTCTCGCCCGTGACCCCCTGCTTCTCCATCAGGGCGTAGGTCTCGGCCAGCTTTTTGAGGGTCGGCAGGTAAAAGTTGAAGAAGCGGCGCAGGCTGCCCGCCGCCGCCGGCTTTTTGGCGACGTAGTCGAGGATGCTGCGGCTGGTGGCGTCAAGGCCCTTGAACTTCTGGCGCACCTCTTCGTTTTCGATGGTATTGGCGGCGGCGGCGATCTCGGCCAGCAGCTGTCGGCCGCTGCGGATCAGGTCGTCGGCCTCCTCGCTGCCGGTGGCGACCTCCGGCTCGCGGATGTCGATATACTCCGTCTTTTTCGGCAGCACCGCGCTCAGCACGCCGTAGACCGCGGCGGAGACGGCGGCGCAGAGCAGCAGATGTCCGGGCTTGTAGAGCGGCAGCAGGATGCCCCACAGCAGCCACACCGCGCCCACGGCGTAGATCGGCACGGCGCTCTTTTTGACGACGGCCTGTTTCCCGGCCGGAATTTCACTCATGGCACAGCCCTCCACCATAAATATTAGGTTTATTCTATTCTTTTTCGGCGGGGGTGTCAAGAACGGCGGCGATATGTTATAATCAGTTCACATTCATCACGCGTTTGGGAGGCTGATTGGCATGAATTATCGTCTCGGCAGCATCGGCTGCGGCAACATGGGCACCGCCATCCTGCAGGGCGCGCTGCGCAGCGGGTCCTTCGCGGCGGGCGAGCTCGGCGTCTGCGTCCGCAGCGAGGCGAGCGCGGCGCGCTGCCGCGCCCTGGGCTTCGCCGTCGAGGCGGACCCGCGGACGATCTATACGCACAGCGAGCTGGTCCTGCTGGCCATCAAGCCGCAGGGCATGGCGGCGATGTTCGACCTGCTCGCCCCCGCCGACGCGCAGGCGTCGCCCGTCGTCGTCAGCATCGTCGCCGGGCTGACCGAGGCGCGCATCCGCGCCCGCCTGCCGCACGCCCGCGTCATCCTGGTGATGCCGAACACGCCGCTGCTGCTCGGCTGCGGCGCGACGGCGCTCAGCCGCGGCGCCGGGGTGAGCGACGCGGAGTTCGGGCGGGTCCGGGCGCTGTTCGCGGCCATGGGCGAGGTGCGCGAAGTCCCCGCCGCCCTGCAGAACGAGATGATCCCCGTCAACGGCTCCAGCCCCGCCTTCGTCTACTATATGATCGAGGCGCTGGCCCGCTGGGCCGAGGCGCAGGGGATCGCCTATGACGACGCCCTGGCGCTGACGGCCAAGACCTTTGAGGGCGCGGCCAGAATGGTGCTGGCGGGGGAGGACGACCCCAAGACCCTGATCCGCAAGGTCTGCTCGCCCGGCGGCGCCACCCTCGAGGGCATGCGCGTGCTCGACGAGCGCCGGGCGGACGACGTCCTCGCCGCCGCCGCCGACGCCTGCGTCCGGCGCGCTTACGAGCTGGGGAAATAGCGCTCCCGGAACACCGCCGGGCGGGCAGCCATCGCTGCCCGCCCGGTTTTTATGTCCCCGCGCGCAGGCGGGCCTGCCGCGCCGCCCGGAAGGGCCGCCGGCGGCCGCAAAAAGGCGACCGGCCGCAAAAAGGCAGCGCCGCAAAAAGGCGGCCATCCGCAAAAAGGCGGGCCGCCGTAAAAAAAGCGGGCCGCCGTAAAAGGCGGCCATCCGCAAACTGGCGGCCATCCGCAAACTGGCGGGCGGCCGCAAAAAGGCAGCGCCGCCGCAAAAAAGGCGATTATCCGCAAAAAAGCGATTATCCGCAAAAAAGCGATTATCCGCAAAAAAGGCGGGCGGAAGCCGTCGCTTCCGCCCGTCCTCTGTCCCGCGCGGCGGGGAAAAAACCTGCTCGCTTCGCTGATATGACAGCGCCCTCGCTCAGGCGTTGTTGCTGTTCTTCTGCAGCGTGACCGTGCAGCTGATCATCTTGCCGCTGCGCTCGACCGAGACCTTGACGGTGTCGCCCGGGTTCTTGTCGGCCAGGTAGCCGACAATGTCGGCGGTCTCCTCGACCACGACGTCGTCGACGCTGATGATGCGGTCGCCGACGGCGAGGCCCGCGTCGGACGCGCTCTGCATCTGGATGGAGGCGATATAGACGCCCGCCTTGCTCAGGCCGTACTGCTGCGCCTCCTCGGCGGTGAGGGTGACGGCGCTGATGCCGAGGACGGCCTTGTTGGTGTTGGTGTTCTCGCTGCTGCCGGTGCTCGGGACGTCGCTGGCGTCCGGCGTATAGCTGCCGGTGGAGATCAGGGATTCGGCCGCCTTCTTGGCGGTGTTGCCGAGGATGGCGAAGCTCAGGCCCTCGGCGCTGGTGTCGCTGCTCTTGGCGCAGACAATGCCGATCAGCTCGCCGTTGGCGTCGAACAGGCCGCCGCCGGAGTTTCCGGGGCTGACGGCCGCGTCGAACTGGAAGACCCGCAGGTTGATGGTGCGGGTGGCGGTGCCGCTCTGGCCGAAGAAGCTGCCGAACGGGTTGTAGCTGTTGCTGCCGCCGCTCTGGCTGCTGCTGTCGTCCTGGGAGACGGTGATGGTGCGGTCAAGGGCGCTGATGATGCCCATGGTGATCGAATCGCTGAAGTTGCCCTCCGGGTTGCCGACGGCATAGACCGTGGCGCCCTGCTTGACGGCGTCGCTGTCCGCGAAGGTGACCGGCGTCAGCCCGGTCGCATCGATCTTGATGACGGCCAGATCGCCGTCCGCATAGGAGGCGACCAGCTTGGCGTCGTGGGTGGAGCCGTCGGAGAGCTCGACCTGGATGGTGTCCGCCGTGCCGACGACATGGTAGTTGGTGAGGATATAGCCGTCGGCGCTGAGGATGACGCCCGAGCCGGCGCCGCTCGTGACCTGGGAGCCGAACCAGAAGTTGTTGGTGGTCATCTCGGAGGTGACGATGGCGACGACCGAGGGCACGGTCTTTTCCGCGACCTGCTCGCTGGTCAGTCCGGCGGCGGCGGCGGTGCTGCCGTCCGCGGTCGTCCCGGCGACGCTCTCGCGCACGACAACGCGGTCCATGCCGCGGTAGGCGAGCAGCGCGCCGCCGTAGCCGGCGCCAAAGACGATGGCCGCGGCGATGAGGACGGCGAGGACGGCCTTGCCGGTCTTGCCGTGATGCTTTTTGGGCTTCTCCGCCGGCGCGGCGGGGGCGGCGTCCGGCGCCGCGGGCGGCGCAGGCGGCACGTCGCCGCTCTGCGCCTCCGGCTGGGCCGGGGCTTCGGACTGAACCGGGGCCGCGGGCTGGGCCGGGGCTTCCGGCTGGGCCGGGGCTGCGGGCTGGGCCGGGGCTTCCGGCTGGGCCTGCGCTTCGGACTGGGCCGGGGCCGCGGGCTGGGCCTGCGCCTCGGACTGAACCGGCGTCTCCGGCTGAACCGGCGCGGCGGGCGATGCGGCCGGCTGCGCGCCGAGGTTCTGCCAGGGAGACGGGCCGGAGAGCGGCTCGGAATTCTGATTGTTCGAATGGTTGTAATCGGTCATGGGAGAACACCCCTTTTCTTTCATTACGCTCTTACTCTACCGCATATTTTTGAACAGATGATGAAAGAAAATCGCAGGATTTTTGAAAATTTTCCGAAAAATCTGCAAACAGGGCAAAAAAGACGCCGGCAGCCCGGTTTCCCGGACTGCCGGCCGCAGAGGCGGCGCGCTTCAGAAGGTGACGGTGGCCAGGCGGCTGAAGTCGCTCAGGCTGTAAACGCCGACGCCGTTGCTGGTGCAGACGTAGAACAGCTCGCCGATCTGGACGCCGCGGGTGGCGTCGAACCACATCCCGTCGCCCAGGGCCATGGTCGCCCGCTGGGTGAACACGCCGTCCGCGTAGCCGTAGACGACATAGCCGTCGTCCATCGGGAAGGCGATGATGTTCTTCTCCGGCAGGACGAGGATGGCCTTGTGGTTGTACTGGGCCTCGGACCAGCTGCCGCCGAGGGCCAGGGAGGTGATCTCGGTGACGTTCTTCGGGTCGGCGGTGCTGAACATGCTGAGCTTGAGGCCGTCGGGGACGGTGCCGTCCGCGCCGGTCGTGTTCTGGCCGAGACCGAGCAGCAGCCCGTCGCCGTAGACGTGCAGATACTGCGAGAAGCCGGGGATCTTGAGGGCGCTGAGCACCTTCGGGGCGGTCGGATCGCTCAGATCGACCGCGAAGAGCGGATCGACCTGCTTGTAGGTGACGAAATAGCCGATGCTGCCCGCGAAGCGCACGGAATAGACACGCTCGCCCGGGGCGAGGTCGGTGACGCTGCCGATCGTCTTGAGGGAGGCGTCGAGGACATAGAGGGCGCTGCTGCTCAGGCTGTCGCCGTCCTGGTAGTTGGTGAAGCCGTACTTGGCGTCGGTGTACTCCGACCAGCTGCTCTGGTCGATGGTGGTGACCAGGCGGAGGTTGCCGTCCTGCTCGTCGAGCGAGAACTGGTTGAGCAGCGAGCCGGGGACGGAGCCGGTGGCGGCGAGGGTGAGCTTGCCGTCCGCGACGGAGAAGCGGGTGATCGTCGTCGTGCTGCCGCCGACGTAATCGACGACGGAATACTGATCGACGGTGCGCGGCGCGCTCTCGGTCTGGCCGTATTCGGAGGCGGCGAGATAGAGGTTCTGCGCGTTCATATAGACCGTGCCGGCGCTGCCGAGCACCGCCTGCTCGCTCAGGCGCGCGCCGGAGGCGAGGTCGATCGAGGTCAGCACCGTGTAGTTCTGGTTGTCGCTCTCGGGCGGGAGCCAGATGTTGCCGGCGGCGATGGTCTGCTCGGTCTTGCCGTTGTAAACGCAGGGGATGTAGCAGTCGTCCGCCGGCGTGACGCCGCCGTCCGCGGCGTAATACCAGACATAGAGGCTGCTGACAAGGTAGAGCCGGCCGTCGAGCAGGCGGGAGGTCATGTAGACGCCGTCCTGCGCGAGGGTGGCGCGCAGCACCGGCGCGGTGCGGTCGCCGAGATCGTAGAGCTGCGCCGCGGTGCGGGTGCTGTCCTTGTCCTCGACCGAATAGTCATAGGTCGTGCGCAGCAGCACCAGCGTGTCGCCGTCGACATAGAGCTCGCTGTTGTAGCCGCCGTCGTCCGTGCCGGGGATCGAGCCGACGAGCCTGGTCTGCGCGCCGTCGGCCAGCAGGATGCGGACGCCGCCGTTCTGATCCATGACATAGAGGTACTTGCCGTCGGTCTTGACGACGTCGCCCTCGTCGATGCCCGCGACCTGGACATTGGTGCCGGAATAGTCGGTCGGATTGCTCTCGGGCGTCGTGGCCGTGCTCTGCGGCGCCTGGGCGACCGCCTCGGTCGTCGCGCCGGCGGCGGTCGTGGTCTTGGTGCCCGTGTCGGCGGCGGCGTTCAGGCGGGGGCCGACGATGCCGCCGTCGGTCATCGCGCCGTTCTGCGCGGCGGCGGAGAGCTGCTTGAGGATCTCGGCGTAATCGCCGGCGGCGCGCAGGGAATAGGCGCCGGCGGCGGGCTGCGTGCCCGTGCCGCTCCCCGCGGTGCCGGAGACGACGGGGCCGGGCTCGGTCGTGACTGCGGCGCAGGCGCAGAGCGCCGCGCACAGCAGCAGGGAAAGCAGGGTCAGCATGGTTTTTTTCATGGAGGATCGCTCCTTTCGGGTCTCTTTGCCTCTTAGACGGAAGAAAAAGGAAAAGGTTCCGCGGCGGCCGCAAAAAAATCGCGCCGCGCTAATTTACACATATTTCATCCCCTTTTGCGGGCCGATATGGTATAATCTACTTGCGGAAGCCGGCCTCATGCCGGAGAAAGGAACGCCATGAATCTTCTGTTTTCACTGACGCCGAAACGCGAACTGGCCTTTGTCTATGACGATTTCACCGTCGGCCAGGCCCTGCAGGTGATGAAGCGCTACCGCTATTCCTCCGTGCCCGTGCTCAAGCGCAGCGGCGAATACGTCGGCTCGCTGACCGAGGGCGATCTGCTCTGGGGGATGAAGGACCGCTGGCCCGATTTTCCCTCCGCGGAGAAGGCGCCCCTCGCGGAGCTGCCGCGCGGCAGCCGCCAGCACCAGGCCGTCCTCGCCTCGACCGACTTTTCCGAGGTGATGGCCCGCGCCCTCGAACAAAACTATGTCCCCGTGGTCGACGACCGCGGCATGTTCATCGGCATCGTCACCCGCCGCCGCATCCTGACGTATCTGTACCAGCACCTCAGCGATCCGGAGGTCGACCCCGGCACCCTGGCCGCCGCCGTCCGCGGGATGATGGGCTGAAACAAAAAAGAGAGAGGATTAATTTCAATGGAGATCATCTGGAAGGGACACTCCTGCTTTCTGCTCCGCGAAGGCGACTACACCGTCTGCATCGACCCCTATAAGGACGACACCGTGCCCGGCCTCAAGCCGCTGCGCGTCAAGGCCGACGCCGTCTATTGCAGCCACGGGCACGACGACCACTGCTTCACCGACGGCGTCGAGATCACCGGCGAGGGCAAGGCCTCGCCCTTCCGCGTCGTCACCATGGCGACCTGGCACGACGACGAGGAGGGCGCCAAGCGCGGCCCCAACACCGTCCATATCTTCGAATGCGGCAATCTGCGCGTCGCCCATTTCGGCGACCTCGGCCACCTGCCGAACCAGGCGCAGCTGCAGACCTGCGGCCTGCTCGACGCGGTGATGATCCCCGTCGGCGGCTTCTTCACCATCGACGCCAGGACCGCGCAGCGGCTGTGCGGCCTGCTCGACACCCGCATCGTCATCCCGATGCACTACCGCACCAAGCTCTTCGGCTATCCCGAGCTGGGGACGCTCGACCAGTTCCTCGCGTTCCGCGACGACGTCAAGCGCCTCAATTCCGACACGCTGGTGCTCGACGCCGACACGCCCCGCCAGACCGCGGTGCTGAAATATCTGGGCTGAACGCCCGGCCCGGCAGATCCGGGCTGAATCGAATCACGCTCCGTCGGGCGCGCCGAAAGGCGCGCCCGCGCTGTATCCGGAAGAACCTTGCTGTCTGCCGGAAGAACATCGCTGTCTGCCGGAAGAACGTTGTGGCGTGATGGGGTGGCCCCCTGCCTCCCCCTCGGGTGCCGCCGGAAGCGACCCCTGCCTCCCCCTCGGGGGGAGGTGCCGTCCGCAGACGGCGGTAGGGGGGCTCTCGTCCTTCGTCCCGCGTGCAGTTCCCGTCCCGCGTCCCGCGCGTATCCCTCGTCCCCNGNNNGAATGCAGCGGCGATTTATTTGCCGCTGCGCAGCAGTCTGTGAATTCATAAGGCAAGCGCGGAGGGGTCCGGGGACGCATGCGCAACGTCCCCGGCGCTTTTCGCTTCCTTTTCACGCTGAAAAGGAAGCGCCGTGCGGCCGCGTAGGCCGCAAGCAGGCCAAACGATGGCACTTACTGACTGTCGAACAAAAAGCGAAGGACGAGAGCCCCCTACCACCGTCTGCGGACGGTACCTCCCCCGAAGGGGAGGCACGGGACGGGGGCGTTTCTCCCCAAAAATCTGCCATTTCGGGCTACGCACGGGCCGCCGTCCCTCGTTCTCTATTTGATATGTAAGTAAGTGCTGCCGTTTGGCCCGCTTGCGGCCTACGCGGCCGCACGGCGCTTCCTTTTCAGCGTGAAAAGGAAGCGAAAAGCGCCGGGGACGTTGCGCATGCGTCCCCGGACCCCTCCGCGCTTGCCTGTTGAATTCACGGACCTCTGCGCAGCGGCAAATAAATCGCCGCTGCATGCGGGCCGAGGACGAGGGATACGCGCGGGACGAAGGACGCGGGACGAGAACCCCCCTTCCGGCGCTGCGGCGCCACCTCCCCCCAAGGGGGAGGCAAAGAAACAAACATTTTCCCGCGATTTTTCTCCCCAAGGGGGAGGCAAAGAAACGAACGTTTTCCCGCGATTTTCCTCCCCAAAGGGGAGCAAAAGACGAAAGTTTCCCCGCGGTTCTCCCCCCGAGGGGGAGGCAAGGAACGAACGTTTCTGCATTTTCTCGCCGGGAACAACAAAACGCACGCTGCCGGACAACATAGCGCCCGCTGCCGGACAACATAGCGCCCGCCGGACAGCAAAACACCCGCCGGACAGCAAAGCGCCCGCCGCTTCCTTTCGGAGCGGCGGGCGCTGTCGGTTCGAGACGGATCAGTCGAGGTAGACGAGCTTGCCCGGCTCGATGCCGCGGATGCCGAGGCCCGGCGCGTCGGAGACGGTGATCTGGCGCTCGTTGAACACGGCGCCGCCGAGGATCGGGTCCTCGGTGCACAGCACCGGCCCGTCGAGATCGACGCGGGTGATGACCTTCTTGGCGCAGGCGAGGTGGACGGCGGCGTTGACCGCGATCTTGGCCTCGAGCATGCAGCCCAGCATGCACTCGACGCCGAACACCTCGGCGGCCGAGGCGATCTTGAGGGCGTTCCAGAGGCCGCCGGTCTTCATCAGCTTGATGTTGATGAGGTCGGCCGCGCCCATCTGCAAAATGGTCATGGCGTCCTCGGGCGAAAAGACGCTCTCGTCCGCGAGGACGGGGACGTAGCTGCGCTCGGTGACGTATTTGAGCCCCGCGAAGTCGTGGGCCTGGACCGGCTGCTCGACCAGCTCGATCTGCAGACCGGTCTCCTGCATGCGGTTGAGCAGGCGCACGGCCTCCTTGGGCGTCCAGCCCTGGTTGGCGTCGATGCGGATGGTGGCGTCGGGCGCGGCCTTGCGCACGGCGGTCAGGCGTCTGAAGTCCATGTCGGCGTCCTTGCCGACCTTGATCTTGAGGATGCGGTAGCCGCGCGAGAGGGCGTTTTCGGTGTCGCGCACCATCTCCTCCGGGTCGTTGACCGAGATGGTGATGTCGGTCTCGATCTGCTTCCGCGCCCCGCCCAGCATCTTGTAGACCGGGATGTTCCACAGCTGGCCGTAGAGGTCCCAGAGGGCCATGTCTGCGGCGGCCTTGGCGCTGGTGTTCTTGACGACGCAGCCCTGCAGCTCGCGCATGCGGTCCTCGAACTCGGCGACGTCGCGGCCGACGAGGGTCTTGATGATGTGGTCGCGCAGCGCGCCGATGATCGCGCCGGTGGTGTCGCCGGTGATGGCGCCGGTCGGCGGCGCTTCGCCGAAGCCGACGCGGCCGTCGTCGGTATGGATCTCGACGACCAGGTCCTCCACGCTGCTGACCGAGCGCAGCGCGGTCTTGAAGGGCACGCGCAGCGGCACGGAAATTTTTCCAAGCCGGATCTCCGTAATCTTCATTTTGTCAGGCTCCTCTGTTTCAAATTTGATTTCATTGTAACAGCATTCCCGTTCTCGCGCAAGGGCGCCGTCAGTCGCCGGCCTGTTCCTCGTGCTCGTACTGGAGCTTGTAGAGCTTGTAGTACATGCCGTGCCGGGCCAGCAGCTCCTGGTGCGTGCCCTCCTCCCGGATCTCGCCGTGGTGGAGGACGATGATCTTGTCGCAGTTCTGGATGGTCGAGAGCCGGTGGGCGACGATGATCGTCGTGCGGCCCTCCATCAGCTTGCCGAGCGCGTCCTGGATCAGGGCCTCGGTCTCGGTGTCGATGTTGGCGGTCGCCTCGTCGAGAATGAGGATCGACGGCTTGAAGGCCAGGGTGCGCGCGAAGGAGAGCAGCTGGCGCTGGCCGGCGGAGAAGGCCGCGCCGCGCTCGATGACCTCGTGGCTGTAATCGCCCTCGAGGCTGCGGATGAAGCTGTCGGCGTTGACGGTCTCGGCGGCCTCGACAATCTCCTCGTCGCTGATGCTCTCCTCGTTAAGGCGGATGTTGCTGCGCACGTCGCCCGTGAAGAGGAACACGTCCTGCAGCATCTGGCCGATGTTGCGGCGCAGGTCGGCCAGCCGGATGCGGCGGACATCGACGCCGTCCACCAGGATCTCGCCCTTCTGGATGTCGTAATAGCGGCAGATCAGGTTCTGGATCGTGGTCTTGCCGGCGCCGGTGGCGCCGACGAAGGCGACGCGCTGGCCCGGCGCCACCTTGAAGGAGACGTCGCGCAGCACCCATTCCTCGCCGCGGTAGGCGAACCAGACGTGCCGGAACTCGATCTCGCCGCGGAAGGACTTCATGTGCACGGCGTCGGGCGCGTCGACGACCTGCGGCTCGGTGTCCATCAGCCAGAAGATGCGCTCGGCCGAGGCCGTCGCGCTCTGGATGACGTCGAACTGCTCCGCCAGGTCCTGAATCGGGTCGAAGAACTTGGTGATGTAGCGCTGGAACACCACCATCGTGCCGATGGTGATGGCGCCCGTCTCGACCAGCCGGCCGCCGAAGAGCAGCAGGATCGCCAGGGCGCAGATGTTGAGGACATAGCTCGTCGGGCTGTAAAAGGAGAAGGCGAGCAGCTGGCGGATGTTGGCCTTGCGCAGGCCCTCGCTGCGCTCGGCGAACTCGTCCATCGTGTCCTGCTGGGCGTTGAAGATCTGGACGATCTTCATGCCGGAGACGTGCTCGGCGACAAAGGCGTTCATCTCCGAGATGCGGCCGCGGATGTCGCGGTAGATCTTGCGCGTGCTGCGGCGGAAGATGACGGTGAAGACGACGATGAAGGGGATGACCATGAAGATCATCAGCGACAGCCGCGCGTGATAGCGCAGCATCATGACGACGACGCCGACCAGCACGAAGCAGCTCTTGAGCACGGTGACGATGACGCTCGTGAACATCTCGTTGACGGTCTCGCAGTCGTTGGTGACGCGGGTGACCAGGCGGCCGATGGGGTTGTCGTTGTAAAAGCCGATGTGCAGGGCGTTGAGGTGGGCGAAGATCTCGGTGCGCATGTTGTAGATGATCTTCTGCCCGACGACGGCGAGCAGCGCCGCCTGCGCGTAGGTCAGCGCCATGACCAGCACGACGGTGACGCCGTAGATCACGCCGAGGCGGATGACGCCGTGCAGGTCGCTGCCGCGCGCCGCGATCATCTGGCTGACGGTCAGGCCGGCGTTGTCGGCGGCCGAATACTTGCCGACGAACCGGTCGACGGCGCGGCCGAGCAGCTGCGGCTGGTACAGCTCGAGGCCGACGGTGACGAGGATGATCGCCAGCGCCAGCAGAAACCACATCCAGTAGGGACGGGCATAGCGGAGGAGGCGGCGCAGATAGCGCTTGTCGCCGCGGCCCTGGGTCGAATCGCTTTCGCTCATATCGCAAACTCCTCCTGTTTCATTTTTTCCAGCAGCTGGCGGCGGTGCAGATCGGCGTAGATGCCGCCCAGGGCGACCAGCTCCTCATGCGTGCCGCGCTCGGCGATGGTGCCGCCGTCGAGGACGATGATCTGGTCGGCCTCCTGCAGGGTCGAGATGCGGTGGGCGATGATGAGGTTGGTCTTGCCGGCGCGCGTCTCGCGCAGGTGGGCGAGGATGCGCTGCTCGGTGTCGGTGTCCACGGCGGAGACCGAATCGTCGAGAATGAGGATCTCCGGGTCGAGGATGAGGGCGCGGGCGATGGCGATGCGCTGCTTCTGCCCGCCGGAGAGGGAGACGCCGCGCTCGCCGACCATGGTGCGGTAACCGTCGGCGAAATCGACGATGTTGTCGTGGACGCAGGCCAGCTCCGCGGCGCGCTCGATGTCGGCCTGGCTCTTGCTGCGGTCGCCGAAGGAGATGTTGCGCGAGATGGTGTCGGAGAAGAGGAAGTTGTCCTGCGGGACGCTGCCGATCGTCGCCCGCAGGGCGCGCCGGGTCACATGGCGCACGTCCTGCCCGCCGACGAACACCGTGCCCTCCGGCGGGTCGAACACGCGCATCATCAGGCTGATGAGCGTCGTCTTGCCGGCGCCGGTGCGGCCGACGATGCCGAGGGTGGTGCCCTCCGGCACGGTGAAGCTGACGTCGTGCAGCACGGGCTCGCTCTCGCCCGGATAGGTGAAGGTGAGGCCGCGCACCTCGATGCTGCCGCCCAGCGCGGGCGGGTCGAGGGCGTCCGGCGCGTCCGTGATGTCGGCCGGGGCGTCCAGCAGCTTTTCCAGGCGCGTCATCGAGGCGCTGCCGCGCGTGACGATGTTGATGATGCGCCCGACGGCCGCCATCGGCCAGACCAGCATGTTGAGGTACTGGACAAAGGCCGAGAAGTCACCGACCGTGATGCGGCCGATGATGGCGATATAGCCGCCGTAGCCGATCGCCGCCGCCATGGCGATGCCGGCGATCATCTGCATGAAGGGGAACATGAAGGCCTCAAGCTTGGCCTGGCGGATGTTGGCGACGCGGGTCTCGCTGTTGACCTTTTCAAACTCGGCGCACTCGCGCTCCTCCTGGACAAAGGCCTTGATGACCTTCATGCCGCCCAGCTTCTCCTGCACGAAGTCGGAGAGTTTGGAGAACGCCTCCTGGCGGACGGTGAAGCGCCTGTGCATCTCCCGCCCGAGGAATGTGGTGACAAAGGCGACCAGCACCAGCGGCACGATGGCCACCAGCGTCAGGCGGACGTCGATCTGCGTCAGCATCTTGTAGACGGTCGAAAGCCCGATGGCCAGCGCGTCCATGCCCATCATCACCGTGACGGCAAAGACCATGCGCACGGCCTCGATGTCGCTCGTCATGTGGGCCATGATGTCGCCGGCCGTGTGCTCCTGGAACCAGTGGGCCGACATCAGCTGCAGGTGCGAATAGAGGTCGTCGCGCATGTCGCGCTCGATCTTGCGCGAGGTGCCGAAGATGAACCAGCGCCACAGGATGCGCCCCACCAGCACGATCCCGGCGATCAGGAACATCACGCCGACCGCGCGGCCGATCCCGGCATGGGTGATCGTCCGGGCGTCGATGCCGTCGATCACGTCGCCGACGATCTGCGGCACCCGGGTCTGCTCGATGTCGATGAAGACCAGGATGACGATGCCGACGATATAGTTGAGCCAGTATTTTTGGATGAAGTGCCGGGCGTAGCGGCTGCGGAAAATGTCCAGAATGCCGGCGCGCCGCGGCTTTTTGCGTTGTGTCTCCACAGATGACCTCCTGTGAATCAAAAAGTTGTCTTGTCAACAAAATGGATAAAAAGAGAGCTGTCTTTTTGTAAAACCTGTCCGCGCCGCCGCCGCCGCCGCGGGGACGGCGGGCGGGCGGGAAGGCGTTCAGCCCATCAGGTAATCGCGGTAGCCGACCTCCCGGCCGCCGCGCAGATAGACGCGGGCGACCCGGCGGGCGGCGTCGGCCTCAAGGCCGTTGCGGTTGAAATCGGCGATCCGGGCGCCCTCGGGATAGCTCATGGCGTTGTGGAACTGGCTGAAGATCACGACCTCGTCGCCCAGGCAGACGCCGGGGATGTCGGTGACGTCCACCATCGACTGGTCCATGCACAGCAGGCCGATGAAGGGCGCCTTCTGCTCGCGGATCGAGACCCAGCCGCGATAGTGGCTCATGGCGCGCGGGCAGCCGTCGATGTAGCCGAAGGGCAGGGAGGCGACGACGCGGTCATGGTCGGCGACGTCGGCCAGATCATAGCCGAGGCCCTCGCCGGCGGGGATGCGGGTGAGGTGGACGACCTCGCTCTTGAGCTCCATGATCGGCTCGAGTGTCGTGTCCACCGGGTTGAAGCCGTAGAAGAAGGCGCCGGGGCGCACCATGTTGCAGCGCATCTCGGGATAGCGCATCGTGCCGATGCCGTCGCAGATGCTCTTGATCGGGAACACCGCGCCCTGCGCCTCGCAGCCGGCGATGAAGCGGGTGAAGCGGTCCCACTGCAGCAGGTCGCTCTCGCGGTCCTTGAGGGCCAGATGGGAGAAGATGCCGTCGATGCGGACGTTGCGGAGCCGGGAGGCGGCGACGACCTGGGCGATGTTCTCCTCCGAGAGGGTGAGGCCGAGGCGGTGCATGCCGCTGTCCATCTTGAACATGACGCGGGAGGGGACGCCGAGGGCGTCGAGCACCTGCGCCTGATGCAGCGACTCGATGGTCAGCATGATGTTGTTCTCGGCGCCGTAATGGAGGATGTTGTCCGGCGTCAGACCCATGACCAGGATCTCGGTGTCGCGGTGGACGCGGCGCAGCTCCAGCGCCTCGTTGATGGTGGCGACGGCGAAGTGGCGGATGCCCATTTCCTTCATGTACCCCATCATCATCACGGCCCCGTGGCCGTAAGCGTCGGCCTTGATGACGGCCATCGGCGACACGTCCGGACCAAGGTGCGCAAACAGCTTGTTGACGTTGCGCTCCAGCTTGTCCAGGTCGATTTCACAGCGCGTATTGCGCAGATGCTCATTCATGCAGAATCTCTCCCTCGCAGCATATTCACAGATATAACATAGTTTAGCGCAAAAGCAGGGAAAAGGAAAGGGTGTTTACAAAAAAATATTGAATCAGGGCCGGGAACGTGATACACTATAAATGTTTGGGCAACGAATAAATAAATATATATACAGGAGGTACATTGCACATGAAAACCGTTATGGTGGAAGTTTCCGCCCGCCATCTGCATCTGACCCAGGAGCATCAGGACATCCTGTTCGGCCAGGGCTACAAGATGCATCCGAAAAAGGACCTCTCCCAGCCGGGCCAGTTCGCCTGCGAGGAGAAGGTGGAAGTGATCGGACCCAAGGGCAGCATCAAGATGTCCGTCCTCGGCCCCTGCCGTCCCGAGACGCAGATCGAAGTCGCGCTGACCGACGCCCGCGTGCTGGGCATCAAGGCCCCGATCCGCATGAGCGGCGACCTGAAGGGCACCCCGGGCTGCAAGCTCGTCGGCCCCTGCGGCGAAGTGGAGATCGACCACGGCGTGATCGTGGCCAAGCGCCATCTGCACGCCCTCCCGCCCGACGCCGCCGAATGGGGCGTCAAGGACGGCGATCTGGTCCAGATCAAGGTCACGACCGAGGGCCGCAGCCTGATCTTCGACGACGTCGTCGCCCGCGTCACCAAGACCTGCGGCACTGCCGTCCATCTGGACACCGACGAGGCCAACGCGGCCAACATCGGCGGCACCATCCAGGGCGAAGTCATCGCCAAGAAGTAAGACCCGCGTTCCCGCACATCCGCGCGGGGGCGTTCCGCGGCCGGGGATCCTCCCCGCCCGGAACGCCCCCGCGTTTTGCGCTGCGGACGGCGCCTCTCCCGCGGGAGAGGCGCCGCCTCCGCCTATTTCCCGAACACCTGCGCGGCGGCGCGCATATTGGCGCGGATCTCCACGCCGAAGGGGCAGCGCTCCTCGCACCGCCCGCAGCCGACGCACTCGCCGCCATGGTGGGTCAGCAGGTCGTAGTGGCCGCGCTCGCTCTCGGGCACCCGCCCCTGGGCGCGGCAGAGGTTGAGCAGCCTCGTCACCGCGGCGACGTCGATCCCCGCCGGGCAGGGGGCGCAGTGGCCGCAGTAGAGGCAGTGGCCCTCAAAGGTGAAGCGGTCCAGCCCGGAGAGGACGCCGGAATAGTCGCGCTGCTCCGGCGTCGCGTCGAGCCAGGCCAGGGCGGCGTCCAGCTCGGCCGGCGTCTTGCAGCCGCACATCACGGCCGCCGCCGCCGGGCGGGTCAGGGCATAGTGGATGCACTGCACGGGCGTGAAGGCCTTGCCGAAGGGGGAGAGCGCCGCGTCGAGCAGGTCGCCGCCGCCGTAGGCCTTCATCACGTCGATGCCGACGCCGCGGCTCTCGCACAGCTCATAGAGGGCGGCGCGGGCCGCGTCCTGGTTGCGCAGCGCGTGGGCGTAGGATTCGTCGGCCCAGAGCTTCTCGAGGTCCTCGTCGCCGGGCTGCATGTCGTAGCAGGGATTGACGGCGAACATCAGCACGTCGATCAGCCCGGAGCGCACCGCCTCCCGCGCCACGTCGGGGTTGTGGCTGCCGAGGCCGATGCAGCCGATGCGGCCGCTCCGCTTCAGCCCGCGCACATACTCCAGGAACGGCCCCTCGGCGATCTCCTTCCAGTCGGCGGCGGCGTCCACATAGTGGATCATGCCGATGTCGACGTGGTCGGTGCCGAGCAGCCGCAGCTCCTCCTCAAAGGCGGCCCGCGTCAGGGCCGGGTCGCGCGTGCGCAGATACTGGCCGTCCACCCAGGCCGAGCCGATGTGCCCCTGGATCACGACCCGCTCGCGCCGCCCGGCGATCGCGGCGCCGACGTTGGCGCGGATCTCCGGGTCGGCGGTGAAGAGATCGAAAAAATTGACCCCGCGCGCGAGGGCCCGGTCGAAGATCGCCCCCACCTCCGCCCGCGGCATGCCCTCAAAGCCGCCGCAGCCGAGCGCGATCACGCTCACCTCCGGCCCGTTCTTCCCCAGCCTGCGATATTCCATTTCCGGCCTTCCTTTCCCGGCGCGGTCCGCCGCGCCGCCTCGCTGTCGAACAGTATAGCACCTGGAGCCGGCTCCAGGTCAAGCTCCGTTTTTGTCGCTCCTGTCGCCTTTGGGGCCGCCCGCGCCGTGCAGGTTTGTTCAAATCCTCTATTGCATTATCATGCTAAAGTGCTAAAATATACCCACTGTGATTCAGAGGAGGAAGAACGAATGAACAAGCGCATCCGCATCTGGGCCGCCCTGTGCGCGGCCGCGATCCTGCTGCCGGCGCTGGCCGGCTGCGCCAAAAAGACCGGCGCCGCGGCGCAGACCTTCACGGTCGGCTTCGACGCCGAGTTCCCGCCCTACGGCTATCAGGACGACAGCGGGGAATATGTCGGCTTCGATCTCGACCTGGCCGCCGAGGTCTGCGCCCGCCGCGGCTGGAAGCTCGTCAAGAAGCCGATCGACTGGGACAGCAAGGACTTCGAGCTGGACAGCGGCACCATCGACTGCATCTGGAACGGCTTCACCATCAACGGCCGCGAGGACGACTACGCCTGGACGGAGCCCTATGTGGACAACACCCAGGTCTTTGTCGTCCGCGACGGCAGCGGCATCACCGATTTCGGCGGCCTCGCCGGGCTGACCGTCGCGGTGCAGACCGGCTCCTCGGCCCTGAGCGCGCTCGGCAGCGACGACAACGCCGCGCTGCGCGCCTCCTTCAAGACGCTGCTCGAGGTGCCGGACTACAACACCGCCTTCCTCGACCTCGAATCGGGCGCGGCGGACGCCGTGGCCCTCGACGTCGGCGTCGCCGATTACCAGCTCAAGAACCGCACCGGCTTTGTCAAGCTGGCGACGCCGCTGAGCAGCGAGCAGTACGGCGTCGGCTTCCAGAAGGACAACACCAAGCTGCGCGACCAGGTGCAGGAGACGCTCGACGCCATGGCGAAGGACGGCACCTTTGCCAAGATCGCGGAGAAGTGGAGCCTCTCCGACATGGTCTGTCTCGGCAAATGAGCCTGCTGACGCTGGCGGCGCAGCTGCTCGCCGGGATGGGCCGCAGCGCCCTGCTCTTTGCGCTGACGCTGCTCCTGGCCCTGCCGCTCGGCCTGCTGACGGCGCTGCTGCGGCGCTGCCGCTTCGCGCTGCCGCGCCTGCTGGCGGCCGCCTACATCTCCGTTCTGCGCGGCACGCCGCTGATGCTGCAGCTGATGGTGGTCTATTTCGGGCCGTACTACCTGTTCGGGACGCGCATCAGCGTCGCCTACCAGTTCTGGGCGGCGGTGATCGCCTTTGTGCTCAACTACGCCGCCTACTTCGGCGAGATCCTGCGCGGCGCGATCGCGGCCGTGCCGCGCAGCCAGTGGGAGGCGGCCCGCTCGCTCGGCTGCAACGCCCGCCAGGCCTTCCTGCGCGTCGTGCTGCCGCAGGCGGTGCCGCGGGCGCTGCCCGCCGTCACCAACGAGGCCGTCACGCTCGTCAAGGACACCTCGCTCGCCTTCGTCATCGCCTATGCCGAGATGTTCACCCTCGCCAAGCGCATCGCCGCGCGCGAGAGCTCGGTGCTGCCGCTGATGGCGGCGGGGGTGTTCTACTATGTGTTCAATCTGCTGGTGGCGCTGGCGGCGGCACGGATCGAAAAGCGCTGCGCCTTCGATTGAACGGCGCCGCCATCGCATCGATGGCGGCGCCGCGGCCGTTCAGTTTTTCCAGTAGTCGTCCACGCGGGGGCGGTCGTCCTGCGGCGGCTGCTCGGGCGCTTCGGGCGCCTCGGGCTGCCAGCCCGACAGACCGTCGTAGAAGCCGGCGTCGGCGATGCGCTCATAGGGGGTCAGCCACACCTGCAGGATGCCGAGGGTAAAGGCCGAGACGATCTCCCAGCCGAGGAAGCTCAGCTGCAGCACGAACCAGTCCCACTTGTGGCCCTGCATCATCTCGCGGCTGGCGGTGATGCACTGGTTGGCCGTCATGTCCCTGTTGTCGGCGAGGATATAATAGCTCTGGCTGTAAGCGAAGGCCTTGATGATGCCGGGGATGACGAACAGCATGCTCCACAGCAGGATGTAAACATACTGGAGGATGGCGCAGCTGAACACGCGCCAGAAGTCCTGGAAGCCGCAGAACAGCGTCGCCGGACCGCCGTTCTCCTGGTCGCGCGCCGCATACAGGCAGTAGCGCATGAAGCCGAAGCCGACGATCATCAGGAAAATCTGCATCGCCCAGGAGGCGATGCTCAGGCCGATGCCGGAGTTGTTGACCGCCCAGTTCTCATAGGCCTGCATCATCGCCTGGGGATCGCCCGCCGCCTTCATCAGGGCGGGATAGAGCGAGCGCTGCATGATGATGTTCGGCAGGTAGGTCAGCACCAGATAGATCAGCGCGACCAGGTAGACGCCGGGCGACGCCTTGCGCAGCAGGCGCTTGCTCTCCTGCTTGAGGCGCGGACGATTGTATTCGTACATGCGGAAACCCCCTTGGCAGCGCTCTGCGGCGCTGCTTTTTTCTATTGGCGGGCGGCGGCGCTTTTTCTTACTTCGCCCAGTCGCCCGTGGCGGCGCAGCGCAGATAGGCGTTGATGAACCCGTCCAGGTCGCCGTCCATGACGGCGCCGACGTTGCCGTTTTCAAAGCCGGTGCGGTGGTCCTTGACCAGCGTATAGGGCATAAAGACATAGGAGCGGATCTGGCTGCCCCATTCAATCTTCATCTGCACGCCCTTGATGTCGTCGATCTTGTCGAGATGCTCGCGGGTCTTGATCTCCATGAGCCTGCTCCGCAGCATCTTCATGGCCACGTCCTTGTTCTGGTACTGGCTGCGCTCGTTCTGGCAGGCGACGACCACGCCGGACGGGATGTGGGTGATGCGGATGGCGGACTCGGTCTTGTTGACGTGCTGTCCGCCGGCGCCGCTGGAGCGGTAGGTGTCGATCCGCAGATCCTCGGGGCGGATCTCGATGTCGACGTCGTCGGGCAGCTCGGGCATGACCTCGACGGCGGAAAAGCTCGTCTGGCGGCGGCCGGAGGCGTCGAACGGCGAGATGCGGACCAGGCGGTGGACGCCGTGCTCGCTGCGCATATAGCCGTAGGCGTTCTCGCCCTCGATGAGCAGCTCGGCGCTCTTGAGGCCGGCCTCCTCGCCGTCGAGCTCGTCGAGCAGCTTCCAGGTGAAGCCGCGCGCGTCGGCCCAGTGGGTATACATGCGCACCAGCATCTGGGTCCAGTCCTGGGCCTCGGTGCCGCCGGCGCCGGCGTGGAAGGACATGATGGCGTTGTTCTTGTCGTACTCGCCCGTCAGGAGCGTCGACAGCGTCTGGGAATCCAGCTCGGCCATAAAGGCGTCGAACCCGCTCTGCACCTCGGGGAACAGGCTCTCGTCCTGCATCTCCTCGGCCATCTCGATGGTGGTCACGACGTCCTCATACATCCCGTGCAGGCGCTGGTAGCGGGCGTTTTTGTCCTTGAGCTGCTTGATGCGCTGGAGCACCTTCTGGCTGTTCTCCGGCTCGTTCCAGAAATCGGCGGCGGAGGTCTTTTCCTCCAGCGCCGCAGCCTCCTGCATGCCGCGGTCCAGATCGAGCGCCTCGCGCAGCTCCTCCAGCTTGGGCTTCACATTGTTCAGTTTAAAGCGAATATCGTCATAAATCAGCATATACAGAACCCTCCAGATTGGGAATATATCATAGCGGACCCAAAAAAGCAACAGAATCCCGCGCCCGGCTTGCGTCCGGCGCCCGGCGGTGGTATACTGAAGGCAGGAAAAAGAACCGTCCTCAGACAGGAAGGGCTTTTGCTTCCGCGCGCGGGCGCGGGCGGGAAAGGCCCTTCTTTTTTTGCGGCGAAGGGAGCGGATGCGTCATGGACGTCGGCGGCTGCGCGCGGACGCGACAGGAGAATACGGAGGCGGAACGCGGGAGCTGAACACAGCCCCCGCGCCGGCGTGCGCGCCGCCCGGCACAGCCTCCGTGACGTGAAACGGAGGCTTTTTTCAATGGATTTTCGATTGTGCGGCGGCCCGCCGGTATACAGTCTCGATTTTGACGGCGTCTATCCCGCCCAGTCCTGGTTCGCGGCCGCGGGGGCGCACGCCCTCGACGCCGGACCGCGCGAGGGGGTCAACGGCTACTGCTCGGCCGCGGCCCGGCTGGCGCTGACGCGGGCCTTTGCGCCGCTGCCCGAGCGGGCGCTGGTCTTTCTCGGCTCCGGCAACTATCACTATGCGAGCTATCTGCTGCTGCGGCGGCTGACCCGGCCCTTCGCCCTCGTGCTCGCCGACCGCCACAGCGACATGCAGGAGGGGCTGTGCGGCGGCGTGCTCTCCTGCGGCGGCTGGGTGCGGACGGCGCTGCGCACGCTGCCGCTGCTGCGGCAGGTGTTCGTGGCGGGCATCGCGCCCGCCTATGCGGCCGAGGTCCCCGCCAGCCTGCGCGCCCGCGCCGTGTTCTATCCCGGGGAGGAGATGACGGACGGCCGCTGGGCCGCCGACCTGGCGCGCCGCGCCCGCTTCCCGCTCTATCTCTCGGTGGACAAGGATGTTTTCGCGCCCGGGGCGGCCCGCACCAACTGGGACCAGGGCGTGCTGGGGCCGGACGCGCTGGCGCCGCTGTTCGCCGCCGCGGAGCGCCTGCCCTTCCTCGGCGGGGATGTCTGCGGCGAGGACGCCGCGGTGCAGGAGCCGCAGCGCAGCGAAGCCGCGCGCCTCAACGGCGCCGCCAACCTCCGCCTGCTCGGCCAGTTCGCGCGGCTGTACGCGCGCGCCCCGGCGGAGATGCCGGCCGCGCGCCGCCGCGAGGTCTCGGCCGACGCCGCCGCCCGCTGGATCATCAGCGATTAGCGCGCGTCCCTTGCCTCCCCCGCGGGGGGAGGTGGCGCCGCAGCGCCGGAAGGGGGG
>JGI20225J20221_1001508_pt1 | contig 23232 bp, 18 predicted proteins | sample BioMet4_FD_20221 | JGI IMG/M metagenome (IMG submission 20221)
TCGCAGCCATTTTCAACTCCTTTTCAGTTGTTTGTGGTTAGCGGTATGGGGGTGTTGCAGCACCTTCATATCGCGAATTCTTCGTTAATTTCCTGTGATACTTCCTTTTGCCATTCGGCGTAATTTATTGTGGCTATCATACCGTGCTGAATATAAATACAGCGGTTTTGGATGGGGTAAATTTGAGAAATGCGAGGAGGGTTCAGGAAATAGAGATGGGTGGAGTAAGGTCATGTTTTTGCTGGTTGTGGGTTGATTGACCTCAGTTTTGCGAGCATCATCGCAGAAAATACTGGCTCCGGTAACCGAACGATGATCATCGCTAAATCTCTTAGTCAAAAAATTGCCGGAATGAAAACTGCCTGGTACAACAAGGCACCGGCACTGAATAAACCATTACTGGTTTTGTACGTTCTTTCTCAGTACAAGAAAGGTCATGAGCGGTTTTTCCTGTTTCAGGATGAAATACAACATCAATTACGGGATTTGCTGAAACGCTACGGTCCCAAACGCAGCAACTACGAAGTTCTTATGCCATTCTGGCGGTTAAAGCATGATGGTTTCTGGATACTGGAAGGAACAGACCCTGCTCTACTTAAAAGCCCTGAGGAACCGAGGCTGCAGACGGTCTTAGATAACCACGTGCGCGGTGGCTTTGATGTTACCTCCTTTTCTCAGTTACAAAATCAGAAACCCTTAATTGATTCGCTGGCAAAACAGGTAGTTGAACAATATTTTTCTATAGAATTTCACTCTGCATTGTTCCAGGAACTGGGGTTTGAAACACCTGAGCCATTTGAGGTAAATGAAAGCCCGAACGATCGTATCGCTCTCGTTCAACCTGACATAGATAGCATCACTCAGGATCTCTCGTTAGACGAAACAACCCGAACAGCATTGATTCAGGCCAGAATTGGACAAGGTAATTTCCGGGCAGAATGCCTGAGACTGTATCCTGCCTGTCCTGTAACAGGTATTACCTTTCAGCCATTACTGAGAGCGAGCCATATCAAACCCTGGTCCGCATGCCAAACTGCGAAAGAAAGATTAGATCCGCATAACGGTCTCATGCTGGCGGCTCATATTGATACATTGTTTGATTCTGGCTGGATTTCATTCGCTAACGAAGGTGACGTTCTGATAAGTAATCACCTTGATTTTGGTACATGCGACAAACTAAGTTTGCCCGAGAGGATCATTGCGTTGCCGAAACCTTCATACAACTATTTGCAATGGCATCGGCAAAATATTTTTAAGGGTTAATTGACCAGATTGTATTAAATATCCTGAGCACCCTGCGGATTATACGGGTGCTCAGGCAGCTCACACCATTTTATAACTGCCGTTGTTCAAGGCTGGAATAAATCGTTTTGATCTCAGCTTTTAAACTATCGCCGCGATAGACCATCGACGTATCGTATCGCTGATATCTTTCTTCTCGCGCGGCGCTAAACCAGTTGAAAGAACCGACGCAGAGTAGTCCCTCATCACCAATCACAATCTTGCTGTGAACACGGTTGACCAGCTTCGTTGTGATGCCCATTTCAGTTAACTTTTCCACGGCCTCATTAAGACGCTGATTTTTCTCTTTGCGCTTTTCAAAATCCGCATGTTCGGTATTAAACATTTTGTCCGTTACTACAGTGATATCAATACCACGGACCCGCGCCTGCGCCATAGACGCCAGAAAACCGGTCTGCTCCAGCTTTTGCCAGGTGAGCCACGGGGAAACGATAGTAATGCTCTTATTAATGACGTCAAAAGTCTGGTTCAGAAACGCATCATGTTGCTCCACCCCGTTCAGAGTTGAAATCTGCGTTTGCGAAGTACTTAAATCCTGGCGCTCCTGAAACTCAAACTGCAATGCATTTTGGCTGGAAGCAAACAGGTATTTCGCCAGCAGCCCCCGTGGCGAAGAACCAGGTTGGATCTCAAACAAGTCCATATCACCAAAGACCAGGAAGCAATCTTTAGCACGTGAAACGGCAACGTTTAGCATGCTGCTGTCGCTGTCAATAAATCCGCCATCTTCATGCTTCGAATACACGGGAGAGAACAGCACAATTGCCCTTTCCGCTCCCTGTAATGAGTGGACCGTACCCACGGTCAACGAGCTTTCATCACCATTGCAATTGATATCCAGATTACGCAATGACGACTTAATCGCGCTAACCTGTGCAGAAAATGGGGTCACGATGCCTACGACTTCATGGAGCGGCTTATTGTAATGGCGTTCAATGTCATCTTTGTGCGCCGCAAGCCATGCCGCTATCGTCTCAGCTTCAAAGGCGTTATAACGGCTTCCACCGTTGGCCTGCATACCTTTACCATCAATATGCAAATAACCCATTGCAGGAAAAATCGTCTCTTTTTCTTCCCCTCGTTTGGGCTGCAACTTACCGTGGTAGCAGAGCGTATTACAGTAGCCAATGATATTATCGAAGCAACGACGGTGTTCATAAAGGTACATCCCCCTTGCCAGATCCGGATCGTACTGGTAGCGGGAGTTAAACTGTGCAACCTTCATAACGCTGCCGGATGCAGCACTTTTTCCAGAGTCACACACCAGGGCATAAGCTTCAGTAAGTTCTTCCTGCGTACCTCCCGGAAGAATGTTCTCCTCAACCATGTTGCCGATATCAATACTGGGCAAGCTATTCCAGATAGGCGCAATCTGTTCTGTGTCGCCAATCACCAGGGCTTTCTTCGCCAGAGCGAAGGAAGCTGCAGCAACCTCAGGTAGCACCTGCCCCGCTTCATCGACGATCAGCAAATCGGCGAAGTTATATAAATAACCATCATCAAACTTCTTGCCGCCAACATGTTCCCTGATGAGCATATGATGAGGGAGCATAAAGCAGGTCATCACGACACAAGGGGTGAGCTTCATTCTACGCAGCCAGCGGGCTTTAATGGTCTTCGCCCCTTTGAGACCTTTTTCTTTTTGAAGATTATCAATGGTAACCATATCCATCAGCCACCGACCTTCCCAGTAATGCGTCGCCAGCAGAAATGCAGGGAAACGAAGCTGTGTATCGGCAAGCTCATCGACTTCACTCAGACTCAGCTCCACCTCGCCTGCATAACCCAGCGAATGGGTTATCTCGCGCCAACATATGGCTGCTTCGTTTTCACGTCGGGAAATGTCCTCTGCAAGCTCAATTTTCTGCTGGAACTCAGCCTGCTCTTTAAGCGCTTGCGCAATCAGGCCATCGATAAAGGCATCAATTCCATCAGGCAGAGAGACCTGGAATGCTGTCATTCTTGAGCCAAACGTAGCCTCCAAAAACAGACTCATTTGATAGTAACGCTTAGTACGAACGGCGGGGAGCCAGGAGAAGAGTGCGAACATGATCGACTCACCGGCTCGATATTGCTGCCACTGTTTTTTGCCCTGCGTTAATAGCGAGATTTCATTTGTGCTAGTGAGCAGTAACGTTCTCTTATCCTGAATATACTGTTCGAGATCGTCGCTGATGGCGCACCGTTCCTGACGGACTGCGTTCAGCCTGTCCCACGCAGGCTTGATTTGCTCAAGCTCTGCAGAGAGTTCAACTAAACGCTTATGCAAGAGATCCACAACGTGTTCAGGAGAGCGACATTCCTCAGCCGGAAAAGCCGCCCTTGCCTTATCAAGGAAGAAGAACTGCGCATCTTCTACATATTCAAGGGATTCAACACGGTTAAAAAAGTCTTCCGTCTGGTATTTTTTTACTGCCTCGGCCCTTCGGCCCGAAGATGGGAAGTAAGCACCAAAGCTTTTTACATCAGGTAGCCAACGCCCGGCCAGGGGCCCGGTGCCGGTAGAAAAATCTTTTCCGAAAGCCTCGATGATGTTGGTAACCGCCTGATTGTTAGTTGATGTCGCAATCACCACCGGCGGTTCGGTTTTGTTTAAAGCCGCTCTCACCCACTCCGTAGCAATGATGGAGAGAACCAGTGTGGTTTTCCCGGTTCCCGGAGGACCATTTACGGCAAGAATATCGCCCGGCTGTTGAGTGAGATAATGGCTCAGGGCATCACGCTGTGCGGCAGCCAGAGGGAATTTGTCGCCAGAATGGCCCAGACGCTCACTGAACATGGCATTGCTGGCAAGGAGCGGCTCAACAGGAGATTTCTCTTTCGAAGCAAAGCGCGCCAGTAATGGCACCTCTTTTTTGCACGACAGCAGATGATCGTACATAGGCAGAATATGGATGCTGGCCCCACCGGGCTGACTGGCTTTAATTACATAGCCATATCCAGCCGGTTCATATTGCTCTGGTACATCGAGCCATTTCCCGGCCACACTTTTTAAAAGTTCATTTGTCTCTTTAAGGTACTTTTGCCACAACTCCTTATAATGAGCATGTCGCTCCGCCCGTTGTTCGTCGGTTTCCTCACATTGCTCATCCTCATCACCAGGACCAAAAGTGATTGAATCATGCGTGGTTTTGTATTTGTCATATTCCGCCATTTCACCAATAGAAAAGGTACCTTTGGGGAGCGGTTCAAGCAGGTCACGAGGAATGGTGGCAGGAGATATGGGGAACAAAAAGCCTTCGCGGTTCAATCGTGCAGAAGTAACAAGAGGCGTAACTATACCTGGTGCGCCCGCCGTGCGTTCCTTGCCATGCTTTAACAGGCGGACCCAGACCTGCGGCCGTAACAACACCTCGACGGTCTTAACCTGCTCGTCTTCGCCATCAAAGAACGATTGCACGATCTCTTCACCCAACCTTCCCTGATCGATATTCATCCATTGAGTGAATAACTCTTCATCTTTGCGCTCAAATGCCCCTTTTCCAGACTCGGCATCAGCTAAGGTATTACGCCAGTATGAAGTGAATCCCTGAGTGTTACTGTCCATTCCCCATCCCATGACTTAAATGAAATTATTGATTTCGCTGATATAAATTTCTCATATGATTAAGTATTGTCCACGTTGCGAGCGCGATCGCAATAAATTGTTAGTAACAAACAGGTAGTAAGTACATGAAGTTGAAGAATGTTAATAATTCGAATTATCCCCCTTAATTTTGCCAGTTGTTCCCCAAAACACCTTATCAGCTCATTACCTGATACATTAATCTGTGTAAAATCAGAGCTAATCCTATTTTGTTGAGAGCTCTGCTATGGTTGGCGAAAACAAAACTCATCTGACGGAAACAGACATTATCACCAAATATATCCTGCCCGCCGTAAAGGCCGCTGGCTGGGATGTCATGTCACAAGTCCGTCAGGAAGTGAAACTTCGGGATGGAAAGATCGTTGTCCGTGGCAAACTGGCCTCACGTATCAAAGTTAAGTCTGCCGATATCGTGCTGTATCACAAGCCTAACTTGCCATTGGCAGTTATCGAAGCCAAGGCTAACAAGCACGCCATCAGTAAAGGGATGCAGCAGGGGCTGGACTATGCCAGCCTGCTTGATGTGCCTTTTGTGTTTGCCTCCAATGGTGATGGTTTTATCTTCCACGATAAAACCAATCCGCAGCAGCTCGAATCCGAAATTGCTCTTACCGACTTTCCCACGCCTGAACAGCTCTGGGAAAAATACTGTGTCTGGAAAGGCTTCACTCAGGAGCAGTTGCCCGTTATCAGCCAGGATTATTACGACGACGGCAGCGGGAAATCTCCCCGTTACTATCAGATGCAGGCGATTAACCGAACGATAGATGCCGTGTCGGCAGGAAAGAATCGTATTCTTCTGGTCATGGCAACCGGTACGGGCAAAACGTACACCGCGTTCCAGATCATCTGGCGGCTGTGGAAAGCTAAAAATAAAAAACGCATCCTCTTCCTCGCGGACCGCAATATTCTGGTCGATCAGACGAAAAACAACGATTTCCAGCCTTTCGGTACGGCGATGACCAAAGTCACCGGACGTACCATTGATCCGGCCTATGAAGTGCATCTGGCGTTGTACCAGGCGATTACCGGACCGGAAGAACATCAAAAAGCGTATAAGCAAGTTGCACCAGATTTCTTTGACCTGATTGTGATTGACGAATGCCACCGTGGCAGCGCGTCTGAAGATTCAGCCTGGCGGGAGATTCTGGAATATTTCGGTAGCGCCACTCAGGTTGGTCTGACGGCAACGCCAAAAGAAACGGAAGACGTTTCTAATATCGACTACTTCGGTGAGCCGGTTTACACCTATTCGCTGAAAGAGGGCATTGAAGACGGTTTCCTCGCCCCTTACAAAGTCGTGCGCGTTGATATCGACATTGATGTCCAGGGCTGGCGGCCCGTCAAAGGTCAACTGGATAAATACGGCGAAGAGATTGAAGACCGTATCTACAACCTGAAAGATTTTGACCGCACGCTGGTGATTGATGAGCGCACCATGCTGGTGGCGCAGACCATCACCGATTACCTGAAACGTACCAACCCGATGGATAAAACCATCGTTTTCTGCAACGACATTGATCACGCCGATCGAATGCGCCATGCGCTGGTGGTGCTCACCCCTGAGCAGGTGTTGAAGAACGAAAAATACGTGATGAAAATCACTGGCGACGACGATATTGGCAAGGCGCAACTGGATAACTTTATTAATCCTAAAAAAGCTTACCCCGTTATTGCTACAACGTCAGAATTGATGACCACCGGCGTTGATGCGCAGACCTGCAAGCTGGTGGTATTGGATCAAAACATTCAGTCGATGACCAAGTTTAAACAGATCATCGGGCGCGGCACGCGTATCAACGAAAAGCACGGCAAGCTGTGGTTCACCATTCTCGACTTTAAAAAGGCCACTGAGTTATTTGCCGACCCACGCTTTGACGGTTTGCCAGAAAAAGTGCTGGTGGTAAAACCCGATGATATCTCTGATGAAAACTCCGACTTCAATGAGCGGCTGGACGAAGAAAACGCTGTCGATGATGGGGATAATCCTGCTAATGAAGTACGAGAAGACGCCCCTGAGTATCAGGTCAACCGCGGCAACCATTCCGGCAATGGTGAATTCCATAGCGATGACGAAGACAAAGCCCGCAAATTCTATGTGAATGGCGTGGCGGTGAAAGTACTGGCGAAGCGCGTTCAGTATTACGATTCTGACGGTAAGCTGGTCACCGAATCCTTCCAGGATTACACCCGTAAAACGATACTCAAAGACAGCGAATACGCCTCACTGGATAGCTTCGTGCGCAAATGGCAGGATGCACCACGCAAACAGGTCATCATCGAAGAACTGGAGCAACTGGGTATTCTGTGGGATGTACTCGCCGAAGAGGTGGGTAAAGATCTCGACCCGTTTGATTTGCTGTGCCATGTGGTGTACGGTCAGCCGCCGTTAACGCGTCAGGAGCGCGCGGCGAATGTGCGTAAGCGTAACTATTTTACGAAATACACCGAACCGGCGCAGCAGGTGCTCAACACTCTGCTGGACAAATACGCCGATGAAGGGGTGCAGGAAATTGAGGATGTTCAGGTGCTGAAACTGAAGCCATTCGATACGCTGGGTCGTCCGATAGAAATCATCAAAACCCGCTTTGGTGACAAGAAGGCGTATGAGCAAGCCGTCAACGAACTGGAGAACGAAATCTACCAGTTACCGCCACGCTCAGCCTGATAACGTATAAATATATTGCCACTGGCCGCGTCTGCGACCGGTGGCATCCTTTTTTAAGTATGGAAAGAAAACATGTCGATTAGCTCAGTCATTAAATCCCTTCAGGACATTATGCGTAAAGACGCCGGTGTGGACGGCGATGCACAGCGTCTGGGGCAGCTTTCATGGCTGTTGTTTTTGAAGATTTTTGATACCCAGGAAGAAGAGCTGGAACTGGAGCAGGATGACTACCAGTTCCCGATTCCACAGCGCTATTTATGGCGTAGCTGGGCGGCGAACAGCGAAGGCATCACCGGTGATGCGTTACTGGAATTTGTGAATGACGATCTGTTCCCGACCCTGAAAAACCTCACCGCGCCGATTGATAAGAACCCGCGTGGCTTTGTGGTCAAACAGGCGTTCAGCGATGCCTACAACTACATGAAAAACGGTACGCTGCTGCGCCAGGTGATCAACAAGCTCAATGAAATCGACTTCAGCAGCAGCCAGGAACGTCATCTGTTTGGCGATATCTACGAACAGATCCTGCGCGACCTGCAAAGCGCCGGGAATGCGGGCGAGTTCTACACCCCGCGTGCGGTGACGCGTTTTATGGTCAACCGCATCGACCCGAAGCTGGGTGAGTCGATTATGGATCCGGCGTGCGGCACCGGCGGCTTCCTCGCTTGCGCCTTCGACCATGTGAAAGACAATTACGTCAAAACGACTGAAGATCATAAAACCCTACAACAGCAGATATATGGCGTAGAGAAGAAGCAACTTCCGCACCTGCTGTGTACGACCAATATGCTTTTACACGGCATTGAAGTGCCGGTGCAAATCCGTCACGACAACACACTGAATAAACCGCTCTCTTCCTGGGATGAGCAGATCGATGTAATTGTTACCAACCCACCGTTTGGCGGCACAGAAGAAGACGGCATTGAGAAAAACTTCCCGGCAGAGATGCAAACCCGTGAAACCGCTGATCTGTTCCTGCAACTGATTATCGAAGTGCTGGCTGACAAAGGCCGCGCGGCGGTGGTCCTGCCGGATGGCACGCTGTTTGGTGAGGGCGTGAAAACCAAAATCAAAAAGCTGCTTACCGAAGAATGCAACCTGCACACCATCGTGCGCTTGCCGAACGGCGTGTTTAACCCGTACACCGGTATCAAAACCAATATTCTGTTCTTTACCAAAGGTCAGCCAACCAAAGACGTCTGGTTCTACGAGCATCCGTACCCTGACGGCGTGAAGAACTACAGCAAAACCAAACCGATGAAGTTTGAAGAGTTCCAGACTGAAATCGACTGGTGGGGGAACGAAGCTGACGGTTTTGCCAGCCGCGCAGAGAACAATCAGGCATGGAAAGTCAGTATCGACGACATTATCGCCCGCAACTTCAACCTTGATATCAAAAACCCATATCAGGGCGAAACCATCAGCCACGACCCCGACGAACTTCTGGCGCAGTACCAGACGCAACAGGCTGAAATCAGCGAACTGCGCAACCAGCTGCGCGATATTCTCGGTGCCGCGCTGGCGAGTAACAAGGGGGCGAACTGATGACCGTTGAGAAGCTGATCACCGACCATATCGATATCTGGTCCTCTGCACTGCAAACCCGCTCCATGGCCGGGCGCGGCAGTAACGGTAAAATCGACCTCTATGGTATTAAGAAACTGCGCGAGCTGATTCTGGAGCTGGCGGTGCGCGGCAAACTGGTGCCGCAGGACTCGAATGATGAACCGGCGTCTGAGCTGTTAAAGCGTATTGCTGCTGAAAAAACGGAGTTGGTTAAGCAGGGAAAAATTAAAAAGCAGAAGCCGCTGCCTGAGATTAGTGAAGATGAGAAGCCGTTTGAGCTGCCGGAGGGGTGGGAGTGTGCTCGTTTAGGTAACACTGTTGCAATTATTCGTGGAATTACATTTCCTGCGAGTGAAAAGCATAAAGAACCGTCGAAGGGGAAAATTGCTTGCCTGCGGACAGCGAATGTTCAAGACAGCATTGAATGGGATGATTTACTTTATGTCAGTGAATCATTTGTGAAGCGCTCTGAGCAATTCGCTGAAAAAGGCGATATTGTTATGTCAATGGCAAATAGTCGAGAGTTGGTTGGAAAAGTTGCATATATCTATAATATTCCTACTGGCTCCGCAACATTTGGTGGTTTCTTAAGCGTCATTAGGCCATATGGCTTTAATGCTGCTTTTCTGATGTCAGTATTACGTTCCCCTAATATAAAATCTATTCTTATTGATAGCTCAAGTCAGACAACAAATATTGCTAATATTTCTCTCGAAAAGTTAAACCCGCTTGTTATTTCAGTTCCGCCTATTGGCGAACAGAATCGAATTGCTTCTAAAGTAGAAGAACTCATGTCCCTCTGTGACCAACTGGAACAGCAATCGCTAACCAGTCTGGACGCACATCAGCAACTGGTTGAAACACTACTGGCAACGCTGACCGAGAGCCAAAATGCAGAAGAGTTCGCCGACAACTGGGCGCGAATCAGCCAGCATTTCGACACACTGTTTACCACTGAAGCAAGTATCGACGCGCTTAAACAAACCATTCTGCAATTGGCGGTGATGGGTAAACTGGTGCCGCAAGATCCTAACGACGAACCCGCTTCTGAGTTGCTTAAACGTATTGAGCAGGAAAAAGCGCAGTTGGTAAAAGAAGGCAAAATTAAAAAACAAAAACCGTTACCACCCGTGGAATTTGAAGAACATCCATTTAGTTTGCCTGATAGCTGGGAATATGTAAGATTGAATAATATTGCGTCTTTAATTGGCGGGTTTGCATATAAAAGTTCATCCTTCATAAAGGATAGTAAATATCAGGTTTTAAGGATGGGAAACATTAGGCCTGATCAAATAAGAATGGATGAAAACCCTGTTTTTATTTCGGACTCTGTTGCTAATGATACTTCGGGTTATAAGCTTATTTCAAAAGACATTGTACTAACAATGACAGGCACAAAAGGTAAGAGAGATTATTTATACTCAGCAATAATCCCAGATGGTTTGAGTCGGACGCTTTATCTTAACCAACGTATCTGTAAGGTCAATGTAATTATGGCTAATGCTGAATTTGTAAATATATTGATGAAATCTAATTCATTGCTTGATGTAATCTATAAACAGTCAACAGGAACTGCTAATCAAGCAAATATAAGTATGCAAAGTTTATCGGCTTGGGTAGTTCCTTTACCTCCATTGAAGGAGCAGAATTTAATTGTCAAATTATCAACAGAGTTGTTGTTGCTTTGCGACCAATTAAAATCCCGCCTCCAATCCGCCCAGCAAACCCAGCTCCACCTGGCGGACGCCCTCACCGACGCAGCATTAAACTAAGGAACAGACGATGCCGGTTTATCATGCTATCTGGCGGGTTGGAGATAATCCTCAGCCGCTGACCATCAGCAAACTTGCCAGCGAGCAACTGCTGGAGAAAATGATCTTAAACGATCCCACTATCCTCTCTGACCAGTGGATGATTATCGGCCATCAGGAAAATACGCTCGATAAAGGGCGTATCGACCTACTGGCGATTGCGCCGGATGCCTCGCTGATCCTGATTGAGCTTAAGCGTGACCGCACGCCACGTGAAGTGGTTGCTCAGGCGCTGGATTACGCCTCCTGGGTGGATGACTTAACCGCCGATCGTCTGTCGCAGATCTATGAAAAATTCTCCGGCGGCGGTAACCTGGGCGATGCGTTCAGACAGCGCTTTAATACTGAGCTGGAAGAAGAGTCGCTCAATCAGTCGCACCAAATCATCATTGTCGCAGCGGAACTGGATCCGTCCACCGAACGTATCGTCGACTATTTGAGTAAGAATGGTATCTCAATTAATGTACTGTTCTTCAAAGTGTTCCAGCACGGTGACGAGCAATTCTTAAGTCGCGCCTGGCTTATCGATCCGAGCGAAACGCAAACCAATGCCGCACAGGCCACTGCCACAAGTGCCAATGCGAAGGAATCCTGGAATGGTGAGTTTTATGTCTCGTTTGGCGATCCAAACAGTCGCGTCTGGGAAGAAGCTCGCCGCTACGGGTTTATCAGCGCGGGTGGCGGGAGCTGGTATAGTCAAACGTTAAAACAGCTTCAACCTGGCAACCGCGTCTGGGTGAAAATCCCAGCGACGGGTTACGTTGGAGTCGGCATTGTTCAGAGCGCTGTTGAACCAGCCAGCAGCTTTACAATCAAAACGGAACACGATGAAATGCTGGCAATGGATGTTCTCAAATACAGTGACCTGTATCGCCAGAATGCGGATGACCCCGACAAATCAGAATATTTCGTGCCTGTAAAATGGCTGGAAACCCGATCAGAGCGCGAAGCGGTGAATGAGGTAGGTTTCTTCGGCAACCAAAATACTGTCTGTAAGCCAACGACACCGAAATGGCGTTTCACTGTTGATAAATTGAAGCGCTATTTCACACACTGGGACGCAGAGAAGTAAGTTATTGGATATGTGTAATTAATCGTGCAAAGTCCGTCCAGATATTGAAATTATTGCAAGGTAAGGCGCATTGAGCGCCTTACCTTGCATATCGCGGTGCCAGATAGGTCCAAACAAACGCCATAGATATGCCATCTTTTCGTTATATTAACTCTTATAAGAACATCCAGCACATCAGCATCCGCGACTGTTTGAATGATTTTATGCAGGCGCACGGCGCGGAGCTGGCCGTGCAGTAGCCCGTCAAAAAAATCCCCGTAAATCCCGCCATTTTCCCGAATTAAACCATGCATGCATAAGGTACATGGTTTTGCATACGTTTTATCGACACCGAATCACCCATCAGCGCCAGCTCTGGCACGGCCTAAGGTCGCCCATGCACCTGCATTAAAAGCGCCCCATTAAGCGGGCAGGCGTGGCGGGAGAACATTGCGCGCAAGGCAGAAATATTAATTAAAAATATTTTTCTGACCTCACCATGTTTATTCAAATGCTACGTCGATCACACATAATATCTCATCAATGGTGGATGTTACTTAAGTAACTACAAAGGAGAGTATATGCGCGATAAATTTATTGATGCGATTCATAGCCGCTCTAAAATCCAGTTAACTTTTTACTCAAAAGAAGATAATGCGACAATCACAAGATTAACCGCTCCTATGGACTTAGGTCCTAGTCGTAGGGCACATGATAAAAGTAACAGATTTCACTTTTGGGATTACGAAAGTGATAAAAAAAATCATGTTCTCAGTTTGCAACCTGAAGCCATTAAATCTCTAGTTGTAACCACTCAAAACTTTCACCCGCAAGAATTTGTTAGCTGGGCACCCAACTGGTTTATCGCCAGAGACTGGGGTCAGTACTCTTAAATACATGAGGCTACGAATGTAGCCTTTTAAATTGATTTCTTATGGAAGTGCTCACACGCATTCCTCACCATAACCCTAGTTGCATCGTTATCCCCAGGGAACAGCAGCTCTCTATCACCACTAATCTGCTTTAACTGGTCTAATAAAATCATCGCCTGCCGACTAAGAGGAACGATATCGTCAAAGCGGAACCGGTCAGAGCCGCCGTACACCGGGCAGGTCTGATGCCGGTTTTTAATCACCTTCACCCCCAGCGCCGGGAGAATGCGCGGCCAGTGGCCGCACGCCTGTCTGACGGTTTCCGTTACGTTCATTTTCATCGTTTTTTCTCCCTCAGTGCACAACCGGCACGGCGATATGACGGGCGCAGAGTTCATCCATCACGGCGAGCCCGAGAAAGGACAGCGACGAGGCGGCTTTCAGCGGGTTGGCTTCCATTAAATCTTCCAGTAGCGCACAGGCAATCTGACGGTCTTTTTCCTCACCATGCTAGCGTAAATAGAAACCCTCCAGTTCCGTGGTCATGGCATTTTCCAGCGCATCAAGTGTGAACTGCGGATAACCGCGCCCGCAGCCTGCAAACGCTGCGCGANATTATCGACGTNAAAAAATGGGAAATTAATCAGGCTGCCGGTCGCTATATTCGTTCGCATGAGGACGTGCAGCGCATCAGCATCCGTAACCGCCTGAATGATTTTATGCAGACGCACGGCGCGGAGCTGACCGCCGCTCTTGCACCTGAGCTGATGGGCTATAACAACCAGCATCCCGCTGTAAAACACTGCGTGATGCAGCATTCAGTCGATTATCTGCGTGAAGCGCTGTCGGTGTGGCTGGCCACTGGTGAAAAAATAAATTATTCCGCACAGGATAATGACATTTTAACAGCCATCGGATTCAGGCCTGACGCGGCTTCGCGGGATGATAATCGTGAAAAATTCACGCCTGCACAAAACCAGAATTACGTCCGAAAACGCGCTGAACTGGCCGCGCAGTAGCCCGTCAAAAAATCCCCGTAAATCCCGCCCTTTTTCCCGAATTAAGCCATGCATGAATAAGGTGCATGGTTTTGCATGCGTTTTCGAGTCCCTGCCTCCCCCGCCAGCGCCAGCTCTGGCGGGGCCTGAGGCCACCCATGCACCTGCATTAAAAGCGACCCATTAAGCGGGCAGGCGGGGCGGGGAGAGCATTGCGCGCCAGCGCGTTTCAAACAATTAACCCACATAGCTCCATGCTTTAGATATAAAAGTCCTTTCAATTGGGATTAATCATATAAAAAGAAATTGCTCTTCAATGTCTTTTGCTTCTTCATACTCAGAAGCTGTAAGTATTTTTCTTTCATCCAGACGAATGACTTTTGCATCTTTTGAAAGAGTATCCAATGCACTGTGTTGCATTGCACAAATAATGTATTGCTTGTTTTCAGTAACCCCTCTAGCTATCGCCTCAACTATTTTATTATAGTTCTCGGTAGATTGTTCCTGTTGATTGGGGGTATCAATAACAAGAGGAGGAACCACCTCATGACCATATTCTGAAATATGCTCATATAAAGCTAAGTAATATCCTAAAACCGCTCGAGCATCTTCAGCCGCCCCTCCAACCTCATATATTTTGTTGTAATCGAGCGGGCTCTTTATAAGAGAAGCATCTATATTAACTCTTAATTTAGTTATGTACTTAAAGAATGTATTGGAGAAATTTTCTTTTATAGTATTTCTTTGTTCCTTCGTAATTAAATCCTTCTGAGTTTTTTTCAAACCCTTCTCTTTTAACTTTTGGTTTTCGAGAACAGCTGATTTTTTTTCAACGATAACGTCAATCTGCTTATCGACATTATTAGTCATAAACTCTGAAAACGCCTTCGAGTTACTTAATTCAAATTCTGACTGCGCATTTGATAATTTTTCTTTAAACCCCAATAGTATTCTATCTAAATTAGTCAAGTTATCTTGCAGGCGTGATTTTTCATTTAATAGCAAAGTAAATTGCTTTTCAGCTTTTTCTTTGTCAATAAGAATGCTACTTCTGTGAGCTATAGAGTTCTCATGGATTGTTCCACATGTAGGACATTCAACGCTTCCTTCATTCATGTTCTCTACAGAAAAAATATAATCTTTATCCAGTTCGCTAATTATGGATTCAGCAAGTTTTAATTGCGACTCAAGGTCAACTATCTCAATTTTTAAGTTTGCAGATTCATCTAGGTTACGTTTAATTAACTCTTCGTACTTTAATATCTCATCGGCTAAACTTTCAGAATCTGCAGTGTAATCTTGATGAGCGATATTATTTTTTAAAATAGTGACAGCATTCTTTAATTCATTAATATTACTTTCAACCTCATCCGCTTTCGCTTTAATTTCATATATATCTTCTTCAACAACAAAGTGTTCCTTCGAAATAAGACCGCTATGAAACGATATTACAGGTTGCGCCCACTTACTATATTGCTGTAGATTAGAAAAAGAATCCCATGGTTTCACCCATGTTCTTTTTTGGTCAATATAGAAAGGCAAAAAATAATACGAGGGAGGAGGAACCTCTAAATTAAAACTGTTTTTTTAGGTAATAGCACATCAAATTTCACTAACTCTGCGAATAACTCGGCAAAGGCACCAGTGATCTTATTATAAACCTTCAATAGCTGGCCAGGTTTGCGAAAGCTCAATTCATTTTTATAACGGTGAATAGAAATTGATTCACCATCAATACTAAAATTGATAATGGATGAGCAATCAAGTTCCTTCCAAACACTAGAAAATAAAGGTTCGCAGCCAAATGACCAGAAAATCATTTTAGCTAACGTCGATTTTCCGACACTATTACCATCATCAGCTGTTATTAGAGTCAGGTTCCTTCCGAACTCGAATTGCCTCGCGGATTTTGTTGAATGAGATATTATTGTTATTTTCTCTAAAACTAACTTTCTCATGTAATTTTGTCCTTAAATTCCTAATCAACAATTTATAGTTTTTTTCCATTATATTTCACTCGAAATAATTTCGTATATAATTGCTGCAATCAATGTTCTTTCTGTATCTAATATATATTTTGTTCTCTCTGGAATTTCAACGCTGAGTCTCTGAAGAAAATCGTACGTTATGTTGTCGCCTATTTGGTTTCGGTTTTTAACAATAACCTCCTGGATACTCTTTTGAGCTTCCAGCATTGCTAGTGAAGGAGATAAAACACGTAAAGTATAAGCCTTAACCTCTTTTAATAGCCTACCCTTTTCTAAGCCATTAATAGTTAAGTCATTAATGACATATTTAGCGGTTTCAAGATCTACCCCTGAATTTTCTCCAGATATACCGTTTGTCACTACTTTATGTATGTCATCAAAGGTTAATGCCTTTTTAACAAGCACTTCATCCCATTTATCATAATCAAAAGTGTCTTTGCCTCGGATTCTAAGTGCATCCATTAAAACCCTATAAATGTCTTTTGGTTTTAATAAATGTTTAGGGAATACGACTTCGACACTATCAGTAATTCTTGTTATTGTGTGCTCATAATAACTTTGAAGTGGTATATCAGAGTAAACAAATCTAATTATTTCTTTTGGGAAGGAATCAAACTCATCAATCTCTTTATTTAGGTTGTTTGTAATTAATGATAAATCACCTGAGTTCAGTTCAGAAAGACCTAAAGCTCTCAACTTTAACCCATCTTTAGGAGAAAAATTGAAACCTATTGTGCTCACGAAATTTAATTCAGTCACCTTACTCAAATAACATTTTTTATGAACGGAAGAACATAGTTTTCCTAAAAGAGAGGGTTTTTCGCCATTTTTCCCTTTATCTCGCTTAGTCAAACTATTAATCGTATAGCTACCTGAAGAGTTAGCTTTCACTTGATTAAACGTAAACTTAACTTTTTCTTTATCAAGAGAGTCGGCAATGATTACATCTTCATGATATTCCATGAATACAGCGAAGTCTCTAGCATTTCTGTACGCTGAAAAAGCCTGACATAGAGCCCAATGATATTGGTATTCAAAACGGTCATATGAATCAGCACCAGCGGACTCTCGCTGAGGTGATGCAAGTGGGTTATCCATTTCAATTTCGCTTTCCATCACATTCCCTCGAACGTTTAATTCAATGCGTCACTCAAAAATATTATCAAGAAAAACTGGATTTGGAAGTAAAAAAATATCGTTTATCTATCCAACTCACATCATAACCACTAAAATTGTTAATTAAAAACCTAACTAACTGATATAAAAGAACTATGATTTATAAATCCGTGCAAACTCATATGGTGCGATCTGGTGTTTATGACAACTATCAAGATAATCAGCCCACCATTGCACCATGAGCCTACGCTCATCCAAGTGCTCGGATGTGTGAATATATGCAGCACGTACATTATTACGCTCTGAGTGGCTCAGTTGCCTCTCTATCGCGTCATCACTCCATAACCCCGACTCCGCCAACGCACCACGCGCCATAGTCCTAAACCCATGCCCACACACCTCGGTTTTCGTATCATAGCCCATCGCACGCAATCCGCTGTTTACCGTGTTTTCACTCATAACCTTAGTTGCGTCATGATCACCCGGAAAAAGCAGTTCTTTATCACCACTAATCTGCTTGAATTGTTCTAACAAAACCATCGCCTGCCGACTAAGCGGAACGATATGCTCCTCTTTCATCTTCATGCCACGGTACGAGTAACGCACGCCTTTAATTTCTTCTCTTTTTGCAGGAACGCGCCAAAGTGATTTATCGAAGTCGAACTCATCCCAACGCGCGAAACGTAACTCGCTGGAACGCACAAAAGTTAGTAATGAAAGCTCGACCGCGATCCTTGTCATTACACGGCCACGGTATGCAGCAAGACGTGCAAGAAACTCAGGGAACCGGCTAGAGGGTAAAGCAGGATAGTGTCGTGCTTTGGTTGTCGATAACGCACCGGCCATGTCACTAGCTGGATTAGAGTCGATGTAATCGTTCTGTACGGCGTAACGCATTATGGCCGTGACGCGCTGTTGCAGGCGCTGAGCAACGTCGTGTTTACCACTGGCATCAACTTTTTTAATAGGGGCTAACAGGTGGCTGGTTTTGAGCTGGCGAATGTCGGACGAACCGATATGAGGGAAGATATAAAGCTCAAGATAGCGAAGCACGCGCGATCGATGGTCTTCACTCCAGCGCTTGTTACTGGCATGCCATTCACGAGCAATGGTTTCGAAAGCTTATGCCCCAGAATTCTCGGCCTGGGCTTCTTTCTGTTCGGCTTTTGGGTCAATGCCCTGCACTAAAAGCTTTTTAGCTTCATCGCGCTTCGCTCGTGCCTGAGCAAGCGTCACCGTAGGCCAAACACCAAAAGCGAGGCGATCCTCTTTTTTATCAGAGGAACGTCTGTACTTCATACGCCAGTATTTAGAACCCCTGGCCGAAACCTCGAGATACAAACCGCCGCCATCGGCCATTTTATAGGTTTTGTCTTTTGGCTTTGCGGTCTCGACCTGTCTGGCGTTGAGCTTCATTTGGGGGCACATTTCTAATCGAAGTTAAGATGCCCCCAATTATGCCCCCAATGACATCTGGATTACAACGGACTATATCGGACGAGTCAGGACGTAAAAATCGCTGCAAGCGTTGATTTTAAAGGGATAACTGGACTTTTTCGGATGGTCTTGGAAGTACTAATGGTGCGAAGGCCGGACTCGAACCTAAGTCTCCATAACCTGCTGTAATCACGTTCCTATTAGCCTTTAAAAGAACAATCGTAGGACCTTTTTGTTCTAGGGGCTACATCTTAAGTTTGATCTGCTGGACGGAATCAAAACCGAGTGTTCGTGGCGGCACAAATCATCAACGTGCCATAACCCTGCCTTTTGATGTTTAGATGGAGTCTACCAGGTCGGGAGGAAAGAACATTTTGTCAGCTATGTGGATGTTAAGTAAACGCCACTGCGTTTCGGATTTTGAAACCAGTTTAAACCCCGTCAGACCTTGTTCAGAATTAACTATTTAACTCAATGTTATTTATATGAATTAAGCCATTCAGCGTCAAAGTAAAAACGCCACCGTAACGCCTACGTAACGCCTACGTAACGCACCCGCATTTTGCTGTTTTATTCACTCTTATAGAAACAAAGAGCTGATGAAACGTGAGGCTATCAGCATCTAATGAACACTGTTCATCCATACAGCATGAAAAATTCATAAACTTACCACTTGAGGCTACTTTCTCAGCTTGTCCCACCGAACCGGCAGATACGATACCCCAGTTGCCGCTAGGATTAGGCCTACGCCATTTTGCTGTCTCCATGCTACGAAGATACTCAAGAGCTTCAGAAAACGTGCCAAAACGCTTCTGAGCCGCTTTATCACCTACACCAAACGAACCATCGCGGGTGCTTGCCAGTCCGGGATGAAAACACGAGCCATCAGCTGCATAGGGGACCAGTAATTCCGGGTCACTATCTTCAGATGAATCAGACACCAACAGTTGCCACGGCTCAACACTCAGAGCGTTAGCCAGCACCTCAATCGCATCCAAAGACGCATTAGAACCGCCGCGTTCAATGCGGCTCATATAGCTACGAGCAAACCCACACCGATCGGCAAAGGCTTCCTGGCTCATTCCGGTGGCAATGCGCAACTCTTTTACTCGTTGTCCAAACAGTTTTCTCAGGGTCATTTTCATGCCCTGAATTTGCGCAGATGTCCACTAAAGAGCCACGCTCCAATAGTGACATTTCGAATCAATAGTCTATGATGCGATAACTGACACCGCTGGGGTGGATTCTGAGGGATAACAACATGTCAAAAACACGGCTTAGTAAGCCCGGATTTTCAGCCAAGTCTGTGCTGACCATTATGTTAATCGCTGCGTCATCTGCATCTTATGCAGCAGAAAGCATCGATCAACTGGCGACGCGCATCGGTATGGATCACTTCCGGGAAGCGATCAAAAAGGGTGATCGCAGCCCCTTCAAAACGCTGCCGGCAAAAGGCTATAAAAACGGACTTACCGGGTTGCTCATCAAAACTAACACCTACATTAACCCCGAATACAGCTTTGCTGATTGCGATACGGACACCGTTATTATCTCGGTGCAAGAACACAAAACACTCCCTGGTTGCCGCATATCTCTAAAGCTAGCGACTAAAGATGCTGACGGTAGCTATCACGATAATGGCATTCGCATTGAATATGGTATTGCCACCGGCTCCAAAAAGTTTATCGCCAACAATTCAGCGTGGGCGCAACATGCCATCAGCGGTGATAAAGTGCTGGAAGGAGCTCTCCACCCGGATAAAACGAATAACCATAAAGATCAAATGTGCATGGGTATGGCACAATTCACCTCAAACGTAACCGAAGGCCGAAACAGTGGAATGACGAAAGAAGAATATTATCAACGACTTGATAATATGAACGGTAAGTCAGATGTCACACCTCAAATGATCACGCTATACAAGAGCTTTGTTGACTACGTGTATGATCATCCAAGACAAGATGCTAAAGTTTCGGCGGCATTTATTTACGCTAACTGCCTGAATACCTTCTAGTTATGCTCTGAATTTAGAAATTAGCCTAAGAGCATACTTTGGAACTAATCTCTCTTGTTAATTCACTCTTGCACGGCAACAAAGAGGGCGAGACACATTTAGAACTAGCAAAGAAATACTACTACTTTGCACAACTTCGTTGCGATCTTGCCCTATGTGTGTCTCCATAATTTTTTCTTCATCTTTCAATATTTTCGTGAAATACTTCGAAAAACCACATTTGAGAGTTGACTGTATGAGCGTTGGCATTGTCACATTTCACAAGCATACCCAGCTTGGTTTTTACCGTTATGGTCATGATGATTATTGTGAACCACTTGAAATGGATGCCCTTCTCTCATCTCTCCATGTGTGGTTTCAAGATAGAGTGTCACTTGAAGACACGCTTCTTTGGGATGACGAAACTCCTGGCTACTCTCATCGTAAAAAGGTTTATCTAAAATCAATCGAAAAAGATGAGGAGACTGGCGAGTATATTCTTGTCCTTTGGAGAGCGGTGGGAAGTGGGGATGGTGTTTACGGCATTAAAGCTGATGCGCGGCTTGATGACAACACTTTATATGATGCTAATAATGCAGCAGATGGAGCGCGAGTCATTTGGGGTGAAGCCTCCTATTACTGGTTTATCCCATCTAAAAACTTGTTTGCGTCTATCCGATTCTCTAACTCAATCGCAGATACTAACCTGATGAATTTATTTTTCAGGGATTTTGTCTGGTTACACGCAGACATAAGAGAAAAACGACGAGAAGTTAGAGAGGGAAAAACAGGAGCTTACACAACCGTATCGTTTCCTGCACAGCAAGCCGGTGAAACTGGAAATCTGTGGTTTCGTATCAGTTCAAAACAATATACAAAACTCACAACACGAGCTGATCTTGGAGCTATCGCCCGTGACATAACGCATTTTGTAAAGCGTGAGGTGATTGCCGCAAGAGAAGTCGATCAAGCCGACTGGACAAGATTTTTCGGAAGGCTTCCATTCGTCTCTGCTGAAATTACAAAAGATACCCGTAAAGTAGAGATAAATATTGAAGCGAAACCTACGGCAGAAGAATTGCAGCAAATTTTCGAGCAATATGCCGAGGATTATAATGGCGGTTTAGACGGCTGGCGTAACCTTGGGTTTAGAAAAGAAGGTGTTGGTGGTATTTGTTGGTTAAATAGCTTCGTTGTAAAAAATGTTCTGCCAATAGATGATACAACTGGTGGCGGCGTGGACGATACAGGCCATTATACGGCTCAGCGGCTGTTTACTGCTCTACAATTCAAACGCGATGGTTTGCTTGCTCCATTCGGCGTTGGCGTGGCTGAAGCTGCTGCCCCCCAAGCAGTTCGGGAATTACCATGAAGAATTACACAATTATAGCCTGGCATCTACCTTTAGCTGTGGCAGTAACTTATATTAGTTACTGCTTTAGGCTAGATATTACCTTTAAAGATGTTGAACCTATAATCTCAATTTTGCAAAACACATCAGCAATGATTTTTACAATCATGGGTATCTGGATTGCCTATGTTTATCCAAATGCTGTTTTAAAAATTGTTCAACCCTCAAAAGTGACCACAATTTTCTCAGAAGATGACCTAAAAAGAGTAAAACTATTAGTCGGGGTGGTAATTTCCTCAGCATTTATTCTCTTATTATTATTAACTGGAGTTACGTTAAAAACATTCCTGATAAAAACTGTTATTTTTGCACAACACCGGCAAGCATTTACAGGCGTTGGGCTATGGTGTTTACTGTCTCTAATTTATGCGCAATTGTTTTGTATTTATGCGGTAATCGCATCAAGTGTAAACTTCATTATCGACTTAAAAAACCTAAATACAAAAAAGCGTTTATCGGAAAAACTTGATGGAAAACAACGATAACATACATCTTAATTATAAAAGCGCATTTTAATGCGCTTTTATTTTCTTTAACGATCTCAATTGTTAGTGAATCATATCCTTCGCTGTCATTGAAATTAAAGTAATGTTTGCGATATCGACTTGGCAGACAGCGGATTTCAAATAAAATACCCTCGTAAGCAGGTCATGCCAAATCAATTCACACATAGGCCTTCTGACATTAATCTAAGATCGCTGCTATCGTAGCTCTGGAAACACCGTATCTGCGCGCTAACGCGCTGACACTCATACCGCTATTATTTTGCCCTATAATTGTTCTACGGTCTTCTGGCGCTATTTTAGACGGTCTTCCCAATTTCTTGCCTTCCGCTTTTGCTCGCGACAAACCCGCTTGAGTGCGTTCAATCAGTAGATCACGCTCCATCTCCGCAACCGCTGCCAACATCGACAATAGAAGCTTACCGGCAGCAGAAGTGAGATCAGTTGTTCCAAGCTGGTGGACGATCACCTTGATGCCGCGATCAGATAACAATCGGACTGTCTGGAGCACGTCAATAGCATCACGCCCCAGACGGTCGAGTTTTGCCACTACCAGTGTTTCACCGGTTCGAATTTTGCCAAGCATTTCAGCAAACGCCTTACGCTGAATTGCTTGAACTTTCCCGCTAACAATATCGGCAAACCAAAAGTCAAACGTCCAACCAGCTTGCTCAAGCTCCAACCTCTGGTTCTCCGTATCTTGCTGAGCGGTAGAGACACGCCCGTAGCCGAAAATCGCCATTCTCAACACCTCTCAATACCTGTCAGAAAACGGTGTCAACAATAGGACGCCTGCCAACAATTGCCAAGGCTAATTTTCCAACAGTCTGGAAGCCACCTCAAAAGAGATGCCGGAAAACGGTCGTTTGTTGGCATTCATCTATCATCCAGTGCGGAGAGCAACTCTCAAATTTTTCATATATGGATTTA
>JGI20225J20221_1001510_pt2 | contig 23222 bp, 23 predicted proteins | sample BioMet4_FD_20221 | JGI IMG/M metagenome (IMG submission 20221)
GGTTCCTCTATTAATTACCGCATAAAATAGTTAGAAGGTTACTGCGTAAGCCGTGGAAACGCCCTTAAACGGGTTCGGCGGGTAGGGTTGGACTACGGCTTATAAGAACAACAGCGATAACGGAAACGAAACCCGGTTGCTAGACCGGAGTGAAAAAACGTGTCCCTAGACAAGGGACATAGCGCTCGTAATAAGACCTATCGCGCCACAAAAGTTCGGAACGTTTTCGGACCTCGATCCGTCCTGCCGGCGGCTCCTCAACATGGGGCTTCAAAATTTTTGGGAAATGGGGTCATGTTGGGCGCCCCCGAACCCTTAAACTAGAAAGTTGGTAAGGCCTGCGAACGTTAAAACCGGACCCTAACGCGATGCTGGTTTTCTTTAGACTCATTGCGTCGTAACTGCGATTTTTCCGTTCCGATAGGCGGCAACAGGGGGCAGTAAGTGTTCGTAGAGATGGTTTGCTAACTGCAGCTTGTTCTAGTAGGGCCGAAGCGCCGGAGGGCCACCGGTATTTTTGCCAGGCGGATAGCCGGTCAACGCGTCCTGCCTGCTGCGAGTTCTTGCACTTCGGGGCAACAGTACTTCGACGGTGTTAACGGCCTCGGTCCTAAGTAAAAGAAGCCGGTTGTCACTTCATGGCCCGAGTACCGGTTCGAGCGGCTTAGACCAGGACGCTGAGGGTAAGGACCCGGTTCCATGGGCTCGGAACCTCAACACGAAATGACCTTTTGGTTCGCCGCGGTCGCCAAAGCCTGTTCTGACTGTTCTTTAAATGAAAGGCTTCCGTAGTCCCCTTCCATGGCGGCGGCCTCCCCTTTTGGTTAGTGATGGCACCCTGATGCCCCCTGATGGAAGTACTAAAGCTCCTGGGGATGGACCTTCACATGGTACCTACTAATATTGGCTAGAGTACCCTCTACTTCTGCCCTGAAAAGGCTAGGAGAGAGAAAGGGGCACTCCCCACATGCCATGAGGAGTGCCCTTGGTTGCAAATGGTTACTTCGAGAAACGATCCAGCAACGTATCCACGGCAGCGCGCAAGGCTTCCAGGTGCGTCTTATCGAGCTTCTTCAGATCAGCCTTTTCTTCCAACAGACGCTCAATGGAGCTCTTGAGCTTCACCGTTTCGGCGTTGATGTACTTGATCGGCTGCTTGGTGGATTGCGTGTCGCTGGCTTCGTTAGGACGCATCCCGTTTTTACCGATAACCTCTTCCATGTATGCCTGGGGAGAGAGGTTATGCTCCTTACGGTCGACCATGACAGCGATATCGACAGGAGTCACGGCACCGGCGATCCTGTTGAAGTCGGTCGTGACGCGAACTTCGATATCAAGGCCCTTTTTCAAGAGCTTTTCCCGCGAGATGACGCCCTTCGCCACATCCTTAAGCGTCCCTTTATCGATCTCGTCGTAGTTGAGGACAACGCCATTGCGCTCGAACAGGTCGCCAATGGGGTCTTCCTTGGAGAGGATATGCTTGATCGGAGAGACAATCTGGATGACCTGTTCCGCCGCGTCGACGCCGAGATACGCGTGCTTCAGGATGCCGGGGGTGTTGGCGAGGTTCATGCACTTTTCCCGAGTGCGCCGCTTCATCTCCGGGAATTCACGCTCGATGTAGTCACCCCAATTTTCGCCTTCGGCAGTAACCAGCGATTTGAGGTGCACGAGGAGGCACCCGATGATGTATCCGATGCTGACCATCTTCGAGCGAGCCGAGCTAAAGACCCCCTCGGCGGCCATATTCTGCGACTTCAGCTGGCGCAGCGTTTCTTCCTTGCTGAGCTTTTCGATCTGCCCCGTCGTGTTCTCCGCCACCCGCACCAACGTCGCCGTGGGGACAGGCTTCCCATCCTCGATCTGGACATTCGGCTCAGGCACACCGCCCATGGCTCCGGTGGAGCCCTGGAAGTGCATCAGCATATGACGCATCGGGTCATCTTCTTCACCAACGTATCCGGCAACCGGGCCGGACGCGGGCAAGGAGGTGCTGACGGGTTCCGTGCTGGGCATGCCACCAGGGGCACCCGTGCCACCGGTAGCACCAATGCTGTTCATGGAAGCGGAATCAGGATTTTCGGACTTAGGCATAAGACACTCCTTTTCCCGGTCCAAGTGTTTTGGGAAGCATGTGTTGCTTTCCCCGGGACCGTTGAGAGGAGCTCTCTCAAAACGGGCGCGCAGAGCCCCGCCAACTTTTAGAAAAAGAATTTGGCAGAAGGAGAAGGAGGCGCGAAAAACTATTTATTAAAGGATCTTATGGTGTGATTTTGGATGCAGAAATCCGTCACGGCATAGTAGCCAGCAACCCGCTTCCGGCGGGTGAAGATTTGCTCCCACGCTCCATCCAACATACCGGAAGTATTTATTTTATCCTTCAGCAGCGGATAGACGGCGTCAAAGGACTCGGGCTTCCCTCCGTCCTGTTCGTGGGCCTTGTCCCAGAGCCAGAGCATGGCGAGTCGCATGGTATCGGAACTGTTGATGTGTTTCCCCGACAAGCTCAGCTTGTACACGGATTGAAGGGTTTCCTCATCGATGTGCTGTTTGCCGAACAGGCTTTCAACCGCTTTGTTGATCATATTCAAGGCGTGGATTTCCAAACCTACTTTCGTGGGATTATTCAGAATCGCCTTTGGATCGATGGTGATACTTCTGGATTTTTCCAAGTTATAGAGGTAGTTCGTTGGCATCATCTCGTCAATGGAGATCATCCAGCTTCCATTGAGTTTGACCAGAGCGGATATATCCTCAGGTCCTTTGACAGAAAAAGTGAGATCCTCCCCGGAAAGAATCTTCTCCAATGCTGCATTGGTATCGAGTCCGAATGAATAGTGCTTATAGATTCTTCCAAAGTGCTTTTCAAATCCATAGCTTAAGAATCCATATTTAAAATATTTCATCCCAGCTTCTTTCCCAAACTCATTTTCTAATCTGATCCTGAATGGGCTATACGCGAGGTCGTGATAGTCATCATGCGCTGAAGCATAGCCCGTCACCTCTTCAAGGTATTCGCGGCTTTCCATGTACTCAAAAACGCCAAGGGATTTGAAATAGTCATCATAGCGTTCGATGACGGCACAGTATCGTCGGTACAGCGGATTCCGTCGCATGTACTCCCAATACCAAAAGGCAACCCGTTTGAGGCGGTCGGTATCATACACCGGGTTTTTGTCAGATTTTGCTGCCATGGGAAGGTCGTAGCAAGAGGGACCGACGTTGCCAATACACCAATTCGATCCCACTTGAACCAAAGGATTTTTTCTTGATTTGCCTGGGCCAAACAGGCACTTTCGCGGTGACGACGGTGCCATTGCCACCAGCTGTGTGAATCTGCCCCGAGGGATCGTCCAATCCTTGGAGTGCCTTGATGCCGTACAGTCCGGATGAAATCTTCCGCCTGATCCAGAAGTCGGACCAGCTCGATGATGCGACCCGCCTGGATATCTTCGAATTTCTGTCCGCCTCCTTCTCCTTGATCCCCCTGGTCGGTGGTTTCCCTGCCTCGGGGCAGTCCTCCCGCGAGTTCAAGCGGCCGGTGGAGTCCAACTGGCAGCAGTGGTGCGAAACAAAGCGACCGTTCAACCGTGCTGATTTTTCTCCCGAACGTGCTGGTGTCGCCTGCGGTCCCGCCAGTGGCGTCCTGGCCCTCGATATCGACGACATGGGGAAGTTCCGGGAATGGCTGGCTGCCCATGTCGGAGAGGCGCTCCCCGCCACCTTGACGGTAAAAACCGGTGGCACTGGTGAACGGTACCACCTCTATTTCCTCTATCCCAGCGATGGGCAGCGATATCCTAACCGCTCTGTCAAAGGCGTTTTCGACATCCGTGGCATCGGAGGCCAGGTCCTTTGCCCTGGATCGCTCCACCCGGAGACACGGAAACCCTACGTCATCGTCGAGAGTCCAGAAAACCTGGCTCCGACACCGAACTGGTTGCGGCAGTATTCCTTATATAAGACGACGAGCGCGCAGGAATCCGTTCCCTCCCCTGACACACATCCTTCCTCCCAGGACCAGAGCATGACGCCGAACACACCAACGATTGAACCGATGCCGGCGACAACTACCCCGCAGAACGCACCGACGAACCCTGCTTTCGATAATTTTATAGGTGGGCTCCAGGTACCGGACCATATCAAGGAAAAGATCATCACCCCGATTCCCAAGGGGCAGCGCTCGGAAGCGTCCATGGCGGTCCTGGTGGCACTATTGAGCGCAGAAGTGCCCGAAGGGACGGTCAAACATATCTATGCGAACTATCCCATTGGTGAGAAGGCCAGGGAAAATGATGTAGCATGGTTTGATCGAGAGATAGAGAGGGCGAAAGAACATATTGCTGCCAATAATAACCCGGGATTTGTGTCTCCTCCTTCTCAAGCTCCATCAAACCCTTTCGCTACAAAGCGTCAGTATAGGACATTCAATGCGTTGGATGTTGTCAAGTCAAACGCAAATTTTGAGTTTCTTATTGATAACTTCTGGCCCAAAGGTGAGCCGCTCTTGATCACTGGCCATGGCGGTGCTGGCAAGTCGATCCTTACTTTGCAGATTGCTATGGACCTCATCCTGCCGCCACCGACCGGCTTTTTAAATGTCTTCAAAGTGAACCAGGGTGAACACAAGGTCCTTTTTGTTCAGTCAGAAAACTCCTTGATCGGAATGAAGAAAAGGATCGATTTTGTTAGGAACAGTCATCCTTTTGCGGATTCACATCTTCAGAACAATATGTTCTTCTTGGGTGTCAATCAGGACATCCGTTCGATTGGCAACATAAGTGACCCTCATTTTCAAGATGCAATCAGAGAAACGGTTGACTTTAACGAAATTGACATCCTCGTGATTGATCCATTGATAAGCTTTCACAGTGAAGATGAAAATTCAAACGACCAAATGCGAAGACTTCTCGACAAAGTATCTCTTCTCACTGAAGAGATTGGCGTCACACCGCTTTTGATTCATCACCATGGGAAGTTCGCCACCGATAGCGGTGCCGGAGGAGGAAGAGGAGCCAGTGCCATCGGTGATTGGTCTCCGAATACCTGGGAACTGAGCTTCAAGAAGAAAGACAAGCAATATACCTTACGACATAATAAAGCTCGAAACTTTACTATCCAAGACGAATTAACATTGGAGCTTGTAAATCTTCGATTCAGAGCAGTTGGAAGCAAGAAAATAACCAATGAGATTCAGTATGTGACGACTGCTCTTCAGAGTCTTGGTGGCAAAGTGAGTTCAAAAGACAAGTTTAAGGCGGAAGTCCAAGCTGTTCATGCCAATCTAAATCCAGGACAGAAACCGTTGTCGCATTCTTCAGCTTCGAACTACATTGACAAAGCAGTGAAAGAAGGAGCAATCAAAGAGAACCCTGTTCAAGGATCAAGGAACAAAGAATATTCCTTTTGATCATTCTAAAAGACCATTTTTATCGCCAAAATTTTTTAAGACAACAACGACAATTGTCGACAAAATTTATTTTGTCTTAAATTTGCTAATAATTTTAAATTGTTAATGCAATTTTCTTTCGACAACGACAAAATGGGGTTGTCGTTGGTAACCTGTTAAAATTATTTGAAAAACAAAGACAAAATCGCCTATATATTAAAAGGGGGTGGTTTTCCACCCCCCTTACATATCACAAGTGATGTCGAAGATTTTCTTGACGATGAAGTTCAGCAGAAGGATTCAAAACGAATTCGTATTTAAATTGAATTGAATAGAATGATATTATTTTTAATAAAAAAGATCGAATGATTGATAAAGATATTGAACGGCACTGTTCCATACAGCCACCGATGGTGAACCACTATGATTGAAACTTCACCTCTATTCTCTGAACAAGTCCAACAATGGCTTGGTGGTATCAAACCCATTTGGGCTTCACTAAGAGAAGATACCCTCAAAAAGCTCTTGTCCTCTTTCCCGTTTACAATTGAAAGAATAATTATCAATCAAGATGATATTTTTGAAGAAATAAATAATTCATTGGGGATAAAAGCTGTCAAGCTTATCTTGTCGGAGGCGATGACCAGTCCAGGAATCAAGTTGACCGCGAAGGACAATCTCAATCGAAATTTTGTCACCGAAGCCATTGATCAACTTAACTGGCCCATGTATCGAACTCATGAAATTTTTAGTGTCTGTAAAGTTGTCAACGAAGAGGACTTCCTGCCGTTACACTTTTTCCATATCATTTTAAAAGAAGCTCAGCTTGTCAGGAAATACAAGGGTAATCTCATAGCGACAAAGAAGGGAAAAGAAGCCTATAAAGACAACAAGAATACTCTTTTCAGCATACTTTATCCAACTCTTTACGAACAAATTGACATTTCGTATTTTGATCGAGTTCTGTTATCTGGATGGCCAAACTTACAAATCGGTGTTGTTCTGTATTGCCTAACCATGGTTGATGACAAGTGGGTTCCGAAAGATACTCTTATGAAACTGACGGCAATTCCAGACAAACGATTTTGGGAAACCCCTCGGGACCTTCCAGAGTTTGCCTTTCATGCGCGTATCTTGCGTCCCTTATGGTGGCTTGGATTACTCGAACATCGGATTGTTAAAGATTCTGAGGCTAATACAGAAGTTACTGAGTTTAAAAAGATAAAATCATTTGATAAGATATTCAAGTTTCATATTGACTAAACATTTTATCCATTGATTTAAAACAAGCTTTTCCTGTTTGATATTTCGATGATCCTAATGATGATCAACGGCAATTAACAGAAGATTTCTGCCAAACTACTTTCCCCTTAATTTTGAAAATTCTCAATAAATCAGCAAGTTAAATCGCATTCCTGCATCTTTCAATGAAAATACCGATGCTGGATGGCAGGAAGCTGCCATGAGGCAACATAGATTCTCAATATTCTAGAATTATTGTTGAATTCTAAGGAGATATTCCAACCTGCTGCATAGTCATTCGATTCCAGCGCGTTGATCCTTCCGCCCAACGTTCCTCATGCGCACTTCCTTCTCGGAATAACTCGCACATAATTCATACTAAATTACGATGAAATAAGTGCGTTTCGCCTCAGCCCTACTTCCGTCTCAAGGACATATCCTGCGCCAATTCGATGATCCGCATCAACAAGCGGAGTTCGGTCTCCGACATCGTCTTTACCGCGTCAAAAATCTGCTCCCGAAGTCCCTCCGCCTCCTGTTCCGGACCTTCGACCGCCAGCAGCTGCGAAGCCGTGATCCCCAGTCCCTGGGATAACCGGTCCAGGCTCTGAAGGGTCGGATTCCCGTCGCCCCGCTCAATCTCCCCCACATGCTGGATGGAAACTTTGGCCTGCTCGGCCAAGTTTTCCTGGGTCCACCCCTTGATTTTCCGCAGTGTCTTTATGCGGTTACCAAGATTTTTGTTCAAATTTTCCATGCAGTTACCTCCCCAATATTGCTTTCTACGGGGAGGAAAAACATTCCAAAAGCAATCAGGGTATAGATTTTGAATATAAATCTTTACCAAGGTAGAGTTTTCCAGGAGACGCCTTGGCTCAAGTGGATAGTCTCCAAAAATGATCAATGGTTTCAATCTGTTACCTTGTAAAAGAAAACCGGCAACCCGTCAGATCGTGCAGCGAGGCGAAGTACTATGAGCTTGGTAATCAATCACAACTTGATGGCGATGCAGGCGGCCAGGAGTCTCAACAACAGCTATAATGCGCTCAGCGTTGCCACCCAGCGGCTCTCCTCGGGACTCCGGATCAACAGCGCGGCAGATGATGCGGCAGGATTGGCGATACGGGAGTTGATGCGCTGCGATATCTCGACNCTCAANCAGGGGATCAGNAACGCCAACGANGCGGTCTCCATGATCCAGACCGCTGATGGCGCACTCCAGGTCGTGGATGAAAAACTCATCCGGATGAAAGAGCTTGCAGAACAGGCAGCAACCGGAACCTACACTTCCGCGCAACGGATCATCATTGATTCTGAATACCAGGCAATGGCATCGGAAATCACACGGATTGCCTGTGCTACTGATTTTAACGGAATCTATCTGCTCAATGGGAATCTCGGTAGTTCCATACACAATGGCAGTGGTGTAAACGCAAGCGGTAAGCTCAAGGTCCACTTCGGAACAGGCAATAGTTCTGCCGAAGACTATTATTACATCCAGATCGATGAAATGACCTCGGAAGCCCTAGGATTGGGCAACCATTCAACCCTTGATGAATCCCTGAACCGACTGAAAGACAAATTCAAGGAGAATCTTCAAAGTGCGCTTGGTCAATACGTTGGCGATTCAATCACGCAAGAAGATTATGACAACCTCATCAGCAATTGGCCAAATTATCTCGTAAATGAAATCAAGACATATTCTGTCCCGACTGACGAAACCTCTTTCGATACCATCTACGACACCTGGAACACTCAGGTTGAGACCAAAGGATACTTTAGCGATCCGAATTCAAAATATGCCGGTGTCACCACGTACGACGCCTACAACAATCTTACTGATAGCCAACAGCAAGAACTGAGCTATATGTGGGCGAATGCGGCTGCTGCGAAAATTGGCTCTGCGAATTATGCACCGAGACCTGCTTTAGCCACAGTGCCCTCTTCCATCTATAACAATCATGAAAGCGAATATGCTTCTGCATTGAGTTCAAGTACAAGCTGGTATAATTCCCGATACTCCTGGGCCGGCAACTCCATCCAGACACAAGACGATGCGCAATCGGCTTTGGAAGCCATCAATACGGCCATTACAATCAAGGATCAGGCCCGAGCCAATCTCGGGGCTCTTCAAAATCGACTTGAAAACACCATCTCCAACTTGGAAACGCAGGTCGAAAATCTGCAAGCTTCCGAATCCCAGATATCTGACGTCGATGTCGCAACCGAGATGACGGAATATGTCCGGCAGCAAATCATAACCCAATCTGCGGCAGCCATGCTGACCCAGGCAAATTCGTTTCCGAAGATGGCACTGCAACTCATCCAAGGGTAAGAAACGAAGCGAAGATGGGAGAAGATCATGAAAATCGAATCAACCAATATCAATCACTACTCTTTTGGCCTTGAGCAATTACTTATGAAGGGCAATAGAGTGTCGAGTACCGCCCAACAGCATGGTACTGACGTTGCCGTTACAAATGACACCAGTATTCAAAACCATAGTGACAACAGCATGTCCGCAGAGACAATTAAGCAAGAATTGTCTGACACGGTAACTGGTATTCAGACTCTAAGCCAAACCGGACAAAATTTGGATGGGATTCACAGTTTAGATCTGGAGAGAGTTTTACGATTGATCAGTTAGGCCCTATTACTTGCAGCATCAATTGTCTTTATACAACTATATTCGATAGATAGGCCTTAAACGGTGCTGTTCCTCGTTTCCCGGTGAAATTCCCGATGCCGGATGGCAGTGTCCTGCCTTTTTTTCACCCTCCTCAGCTCCACATGGGATAAAATTTTGTTATTTTCCCACTCTCCCCTCTCTTTTCGGAGACAAGTGCTCAAAAAATGCGGGGTATGACTTTTCGATTTACCACCAAGCATGTTTTTCTTAGGCATATATTGCCACGGCTCACCACTTTTGTTCAAAACGAAACGCACTTAATCCATCGTCTTTTCGTATGAAATAAGTGCATTCACAAACAAAGAATATCCAACGATTTCAAACAAATTAGTCGTCTTCTGGCAGCATCAGCGTCAAGACCGGCTCTCCATGGTCACCGGGACCGATATGCGCGATGACGTCCACGGTCTCGACTCGACCTGGCGCCATGAGGAATGCGATCCTCACGGTGGCCCGATCCGCACCAGGGCGGCTCTTCTTGGCAGAACAGAGCACCAGGAACAGCAGATCATGGAGTCGGCCAGTCGTACTCTGACCATCACTCAGGTCCAATCCTGACGGCGGCTCGACGTAGCCGTGGTACAGATGATCGGTAATAGCGGTATGGACCTTGAACCCGACGTGCTTCGCGTACTCGGTGACATCAACCAGGACACCGTCAGCGATGGCTTGGGCCCTGGTGTAGCGGTAGATGCAATTCCACCCATCATCGGCGGGCATCACTCCCCTCCTCCTTTTTCAAGCAACAGACCGAGTTTCCTACGGAAATTCTGACATAATTCGAGACCGACCTCGGCACATGACCGCGTCAGTTCCCCATAGATTTCCTCGGATGACTTATCCATGATCTTGAAAAGCTGCTCTATGGGACGGAATGCATTGATGATCTCTGATTTCAGGTCCAGTAAATCCGGCTCGTCTGGCATCGTAGAGACTCCAACGTATACGAAAAGCACCGTTTTTTTGGATTAGCATGGGATCAAGTACCAGCAGAAGCAGTATCGCAGGACGCCACTCAAGCTGCAAACACACTTCATGACGCCCTGCGATATCCATGAAAGGTTAGCCGTCAGAAGCTTCGTCCATTTCTCTGACGAAGTCCTCCTGCTCTGCGGCGGGCATCCGTTCGAAGGATTCGTACATCTCTTGGCGCTCAGGATCAGGACCAAGATCGGGAGCACCAGGAATTTCGACAGGAGCAAAGGGATTTTCGACCATGACGCAATCCTCCGTAAGTTTGATCTTGAATTACAAGCAATTGACCAACTGAGCTGCTGCTTTGCAGCCCCACGGGAAAGGATACCCTGGGGCCCAAGGGCGGTCACGGGGACAGACGGAGGAATTGGATATACCGATACCGAAAACGAACGTTGGGCCGGAGCGGGATTTTCCTGGGGGATTGGGCCCAAGGGGGATAATGGGGGAGGGCCAGGGAAAAATCCCAGGAGGGGGCAGGAGGGAGAGAATCCAGGGTATGTCCGGGGCGGGAGCACGACCCCTAAATTCCCCCAAGGGGTGCTTGGACTACTCTCTAAGAGAAAGCATAGCTATTTTAGCTGGTTCTGAAAATGCAGGGATGACTTGTTTTATTGCTTTGGGCTACAATTAATCAATGCCTTATGGAATTCAGCTTCAACACGTGCGCAGCAATTAAAATAAAGAAACTGTAGTGACATACCTGGCATTATAAGATTACTATGGTATAATTTTTTTGTTATCATCGAATAGCGAGACATAAAAATTGCTGTCAATTGCACTTATGAATATTGCCTTAAATAGCCTATATAAAAGGAAAGGCGCGGCCACGCTGAGTATTACGATTGAAACTAGAACAAACATTATGCCGTTTAAAATTGTCATGAAAAAAGATTTCAGATCTTTTACGTTTTCGTTGAGTTGAGTTTCCGATTTGCCAGAAATGAAATCATTCACCTTATTGTACAAATAACTGGCAAGTCCTACTGCTGCTTTTTTTGACAACCCTACCGCACCACCGTGTTTATCATATTCTTTATTTATGGTTTTAATTTGCTGAGTAGTTATCTGGTCAAATATATATGTTTCGGCAGCAACGAAAAATGGCAGTGAAATATAGATAAAAATCGTAAAAAATACAATTTTTTCTCCAAATTTTCTGGAAGCTTCGAATATCCCAAATCCAAATCCTAAAGTAAATCCTGATTTTATAAGAAAACCTTGCTGCAAAATCTTCAGTAAAACTGTTTGAGCGGTGAGCGCTATCAAACCATTCTCAAGGAATGCCGATATTCTGCTGATAAACTCACTAATACCTGTCAGCGATGCTACGCTTATTGATGTGATGTTCTTTGCTATAGAAGCGATAATAAAAATAGTTTCGATAGAAATAAATGAGTTAGCACAGTAGTCATATGACAAGTCATAAAATGGCTTCATCAATACATCAAGAATTAAATTATAGAGGCCAAACATAGCCATAATCGTCAAAATTATAAAAGCATTTTTTGTAGAAATTTCTTTTTTACTGAACTTAGCCAATAGCAATACTGGGAATATTAAGACTAACCTGGTATACTTGAAGACGCCTTTCGTAATTAAATCGAGGTTAAAATTTTGTTTTTCTATTGTCTTTAATCTGTTGCCTGATTTTGTATTGTTAGATGGGATGGCCGGCTCATCCACAACGGCATAAATACCGACATTTGCTAGTAACGACTTTACTTTAATAGCCTTAGCTCTATCTGCGCCTTTGAAAATAACACTACTTTCTTTGTTTAAGAATTTTGCATAGATATTTTTGTCAAATTTTGATATTCTTGTAATTAGATGATCGACGCTGTTTTTGTCGTAATTTTTAAGCTTTTTCCAACTCGTTGTTACAGTGTAGATTACTTCAGGCATTGTACGTCACCTTGTTTAGGGTAAGAGAGAGGCTGTGCGATGAAGTCCAAAGTAACGGTTTGGATTGGGCTAACCTCTCAAGAGTAATTTTTTCATAGTCTCTTTTGATTTTCAACAAAATTGTTTCGGTTTTTCGTAGCGTAGATAGAAGTCAGTGTCGGATGGCAGCGTCCTGCCACAGACACGGTACGATTGCGCATATTCAGTGCTGGATCGGTGAGCCAGAGTCCAGTGACGGTGGAGGACAACTATTTGAAGCATATCATGCTGAAATATCACATCTTTCCAAATACATGACAACCCACGCTTTTGCCAGTACGATATTTCGCCATCAAAGATGTTACACGTTTTGCCGTTAAAAATGATTAATCTCATTTCAAGAACGAATTTGTTGACATCCTTTGTTTTTGCTATACGGTTTGTTTTGAACAATTCGACACCGAAAACGAAGGAGAGAGAATTATGCCTCGTGGAGAATCGAAATTCGATGCGGTAAAGCTTCGTGGCCTGATCAAAGAAGGCAAAAACGCCCAGCAGATCATGGACGCTTTCGACATCAAGAAACCGATGTTGAAGTCCTACGTCGCTCGGTTGATCCAACTGGACGAGCAGTTTTATAAGATCGAAGGCATGGAGGAGCGCGCTGTCGCTGGAGCTCCGAAGTTCGGGAAGAACGGAATCCACTTGAGCGCAGCCCTGCTGAAGAGCTACGGCTTCAACCCTGGGGAGACCTTCAAGTTCTCTGCTCCTGAAGCTGGGAAAATCATCCTGGAAAAAATCTAGCCAGCTAGTTTTTCAGGAATATTGTGCAGATAGGCCCACGCCGTCCTGAGAAGAGGGGTGACGTGGGTCTTTATTTGTTTTGCGGGGGGTGGTATCGATTTGCTGTAATATGCTAGATGTTAACGGCGTGATATGGGAGAGGTGGCATGTATCAAATTTCTGAATTACAAGTAATCGAAAAGAAGATTTGTAATGCATTAATTAAAGATGCAAAGCCAAATTTTAACTTTTATATCGTTCCATTTGCTAGCAATGGAGTTGCTGGAATGGTTATTGCTGATGCCGTTATTAAAAGTTTTAAGAAAATGTTCGATGGACTTTGGGTGGGTGGAACAGTTTATATGGCGAGCGATTGTGTCATATTTAACCCAAACTCATTAAATAAAATGCTTCATTCAAACGTCGGGCGGATAGAAATTCCTAGGTCTGACATTGTAGGCGTTGATAAGGAGTTCGGGCTTGTTACGAGTATTATTTGTATCAAAACAAATAATGGCATATTAAAAATTCGTTGCTATGGTGCTTCTAGCTTTATAGATAAAATCAAGGCATGTTATTCCCTCTAAGGATTCAGATCGAAGGGATGGATGCTCGTGTGGCTTCTGGAAATGTGAAGTTCTCCAGCACGGGTCTCCGTCTGTCCCCGACTCTCCTGACCAACTACGGGTTCAAGCAGGGGGACGAGTTCAAGGTTTCCTGCCTGGAAGAGGGCAAGATTGTCTTGGAGAAAAATAATTAGCACGGAATTTCGGAGAGTTACACTAAAAAGGCCCACGTCGTCCTGTGAAGAAGGGGTGACGTGGGTCTTTATTTGTTTGCGGGGAGGTGATATAAACAAAAAGTAATTTGCGTGATTGGGTACGCAAAACAAATCGGATTACAAGCACTCAAGGCAACCAGCGTTCTAGGTGTGATATTGTTTTTTTTAATTTTCAAGATAAGTTGGCCATGTAATGGATATAGTAATTCACTCTGCCCCATCATTAAAAAATTTTGTAGAAATCATTGACGAACTGCATTTCGATCAAAGAGTGCCTATGTGGTTTAGGGGTGTGGGAAAATCAACCTATACTTTGGTCCCGTCATTGTATAGATATCCAACTTCGAAGGCAACATCTGAGCTTCTTGATATCGAAGTAAAGATGATGACTCGATTTAAAGAAAGAGCTGTTCCTTATTTAAATAGTTCTAATCTGAGTGACTGGGAATATTTGTTTTTGATGCAACATCATGGAGTCCCGACGAGGTTATTAGATTGGACAGAAAATCCATTTATCGCACTATATTTTTCACTTGTCTCAGCAATAAGTTCAAACTCAGTTGATGGAAATGCCGCAGTTTGGATTTTATCACCAACAATATGGAATGAAAAAGTCTTTGAGCATACATCTTATAAAGGTGGGCCGCTTTCAGTTACCGATAAAAGAATCACTCGATATGATCCGTCAGAAATGGATAACATTCCAGAGATGCCTGCTGCAATATTTGGCATCCATAATAATCCACGCATCATCGCACAAAGAGGAGTTTTCACAATTTTTGGATCGTCGATAGAGCCAATGGAAAACTTGTTTGTGAAAAAAGATTTTCCTGCCAACGGGTTGATTAAAATAGAAATTCCCTCTGATAAAATTCACCAATTGCTTGAGCGCCTTTTCTCGACTGGTTATACCGAATCTATGATCTACCCTGGGCTGGATGGATTGGCCCTTGAAAACAAAAGGATATATGGGTTTACGAGCTAATGTTTAAAGTAAGAACGCACGAAAATAAGAGTCTTCGCTGGTGGTTTGTTCATCGAGAAGATATTGATTTTTCTCCTCCATATCAACGGAAAGGGAATTTATGGTCACTTCATGATCAGGCTTACCTCATCGACTCAATCGTTAATGAATTCGATATTCCTAAGATTTATCTTGCTGATTTTACCCTTGTTGATTCTGAGTTGAACACCAGGCATAAGCCTTATGCTGTGATAGACGGGAGGCAAAGGCTAGAAGCGATCTTTGCTTTTTTTAAAAATGAATTTTCTCTTGCTGAAAATTTTATTTATCAAAAACAACCAGCATTGGATCTCTCTGGATTTACATATAATGAAATCCAGACAAAATATCCAAATGTTTCGAGTGTAATTGATGAATTTAATTTACACGTTATGAGCGTTATAACCGATGACGAAGCTATGATAAATGATTTGTTTATAAGGCTCAATACTAGTAAGGCTTTGACTGGTGCAGAAATAAGAAATGCAATGAGCGGACCAGTTAGTGCAGCAATTCGCAACGTATCTAATCATAAATTTTTTCAAAACAAGATTAATTTTCAAACGAAACGAGGTCAAGACCAGAATGCAGCAGCGAAACTATTACTTCTTGAGTTTAGAGGAAAACTTGTTGACACAAAAAAAATTCACTTGGATCGATTTGTAAAAGAAGGTTTTTTCTCGGAAAGTTATGATATAGATTTGGCTAGAGACCGTGTATTCAAAAATCTTGACATGGTGTGCAACGTTTTTAAAGATAGAGATTCTCTATTGTCTTCTCAGGGTGTTGTTTCAATTTACTACTGGTTCATTAGAGAGGTTGGTGACAAAGATGACGTAAGAGCTTTTTTATCTGATTTTTCTGATCGATTGAAGAGAAATAAGGAAATTGCAAAGAAGAACCCTGAGGAAGCAGACCCAAAACTGTTGGCTTATGATCTTTACAATAGAAGTATTAATGACCAGGGCAGTTTAGCTGAACGCTTTAAGATATTGATTGAGTATTACAACCAGTATTTTTAATGGATTTATTATGGGATTGAAATTCATTGTGTGTCGTACGATCTTTGCCATAACCATCTCGCGAAGCTGATGTCGCTGGATGAGAAGTTTTACAAGATCGAAGGGATGGATGCCCGCACGGTCTCCGGTAATGCCAAGCTCTCCAAAACCGGAATCCATTTAAGCCCGACGCTTCTGGCCAACTACGGCTTCAGCCAGGGCGACGAGTTCAAGGTCTCCTGTATGGAAGAGGGGAAGATCGTTTTGGAGAAGAAGTAGCTAGCTGTATTTTTTGGAATAGTTGCGCATTATGGCCCACGTCGTCNNGNGAAGTGGGGTGACGTGGGTCTTTATTAAATTTCATGATGCCGATATAGATATGGCTAAATATGGGGAAGGGAAAGCATGTTAATACAGACAAAAAAAGTTTGGTTTCATTGGTGTATTATTTAGTATTCTTGATTCGAATTATATTCTGTTAAAACTTTTTGCATAACCGATGAATCGGTATAGTTTGTACTTTGATTGAATTTTGTGCTTTATTCTGGCAAAATCAGTATTAACGCCCGCTTTCCTGATGAAATGCTGACGAAAATAAGGAGTCAAAATGTTTGACAATAATCATTATGAACTAATCAAGAAAGGTGTTTCCATATGGAATAATTGGCGAAGTGCCAATCCTGGTATAAGGCCAAAACTAGATAAGGTAATGCTAATCGGTGAATATCTTCCTGGAATAAATTTTTCTCATGCAGATATTTCTAACGCCCATCTTTCAGGGTGTGATTTTTCAGGTGCAGATTTTTCTGGAGCAAATATATCCAAATCTGATCTTACACGAACGAATCTAACTAACGCTAATTTTACGAATTCTATTCTTGCTAACGCCAAATTAAATGATTCAATTGTTTGCGGAGCAATTTTTGAAAAAACTGATTTTTCTAAGGCTAATCTTGCAAATATTGATTTTCGTAGCGCTGGCCTTGTTGCCGTTAATTTTTCGTATATTGATCTCACAAAGACATTGCTGGACTGGGGCAACTTAAAAAATGCAAATTTATCTTATTCAAAATTAAAAAAACTAAACTTGTCAGATGGAAACTTCGAAGGAATTGACTTTACAGGGTCAACACTTGAAAATATTGATTTAAGTGGTAGTGATTTTGTGGAAGTGAAATTTATTAATGCAAATATTTCTCACACTATCTTTAAAAAATCCAAATTTAATAATGTGAATTTTTTTGGTTCAACAATCAATGACTCAAATTTTTCAAAATCAATAGTCAATGAATCAGTGTTTACTGATGCTAAAATATTTTCATCTGATTTTTATTTTTCTTCAATGTCAAATGTTTCATTCAGGGGGAGTTCTCTCTCCAACGCAAACTTTAGAAAATCCATTATCAATAGCATTGAATTTAACGACTCATCAATAAATGGGTGTTTTTTTAATGGATCAAGCCTTAATGATTCAACGATCACCACGTCTAATTTCGTAGATGTGTCCATGTCGCAATGCAGCATTATTAATACGGCAATAAAAAAAACACTATTTAAAAACGTCAATTTTGAAAAGTCCAGATTTAGAGATATTGATTTCGAGGCTGTCAATTTATTTAATTCAAAATTTATTGGTGCAAAATTATCCAAAAATGATTTGTCAAAAACTGTCCTTTCCGGCAATGATTTTTCAAATGTTGATTTTTCTAGTTGTAATTTGTCTGGAGCACAAATTGTAGATTCAAGGTTTACAAATTCTAATTTTAACGATTCTAATCTTGAAAAAACAGAACTTACGAATATGGATTTTGATGGTACTAGCTTTGTAAATGCCAACTTAGAAGGATGCAACTTCGTAAACTCCAATCTTAGGAAAACAACATTTCAAAATGCTCATTTTAATACTATAAACTTTGCTGGCGCAAATCTTAGTGAGGCCAATTTTTGGGGATTGAAACTAAAAAACATAAACCTGTCTAAATCGAGACTGACAAAGGCAAATTTTTCCGAAACAAATCTTTCAGGAATAGATTTAAGCACAAAAGAATTGATAGAAATTAATTTTACAAAATCTGACCTATCAAAGGCTGATTTTAGCGATACATCCATACACCTATGCGATTTTTCATTTGCAAACTTATCTTATGTGGAATTTACTCATTCTTCTTTGCGTGACTCATTATTTAAGAATACAAATCTTGCAAATGTTAAGTTTACTGACCTAGACGTCTCTGGATTAGATTTTAATGGCTCTAATTTATCTTATTCCGATTTATCGAATGCAAGGCTGGATAAGTGCAATTTTAATAATGCAAATTTGTCTTATTCTAATTTGAAAAAATCTTCGATAAAAGATGCAGTTTTGGCTGGGGCAATTTTTATTGATTCTTTATTTGAAGATACTCGCTTTTCTTCAATTTCATCAATTAATGAATTGAAGGTTGCGCTAACGACAGAACAGTTGCTTGGGATTGTTTTTGAAGATGAAGAAAAATATCGCACTCGCTATAAGAACAAAGACCAAAACAAATTCAAACCTGGCGATTTACTATCGTCTCCATTTCTATCTTTTCACTTCTCCACGTCGATTTGGAATCCGTGGGATCTTGGTTTGAATATGGCTTCTATTCAAATAACCTGCAATAGGCTGCAATTTTTGCTCTCAACTGAAATAGAAGAAATTAATTTTCTGAAAAAAATGGTTCAATCAGATTGCTTCCCAAAATACGAAGAGTCGATACGATTGCTTTCAATTCAAAGCGGAAGCATGAATATCGACATCGGCTTCCTCGAAAAAAAATTACAAAAAAAACATTTAAATGCGTTATTGACAATATTTTTAATTTTTATGCCTTTTAAATATGTCACTGAAGAGTATAAAAATTTCGAAGAAATAAAAATGATCAAACTCAAACAAGAAGCACTTCGATTGGAAATCGAATCTAAATCAACAAAATCGTTGGCTTTGTCTCAAAATTTTGTCAAATTAGGACAATGTCACACGCCGATAGAAGAAATAATGTCCACCATAATAGTTCCAAAAATTTTTAGTACATCCAATAATACTGTAATGTCAAACAAACAAAAACTAGTATCAATGGCAGTTCAACCTCTATATTCGGTTATATCTTCTCATAAAAAACGTGATGATGAAGTGAGAATTGATATTGTCAATTACGATTTGGATAATTTGCGTGATTAATCCTATGACAGCATACAAACCACGCAATTTGTCCAATTTAGCAGAATTTCACACTATCACATCCAAACCAAGTCAAAACAACAGCATCCTAAAACTATACCCCCACACACACATACCTAATATGATGAAATAACGAAATATTCACCTTCTCCCATCCCCGTCAATCCCCGTTTCTCCTCCCTCCGTGAAAAAATTCCAACAAACCTCTCGAGAGCGTTCTGAGGATGGAGACCAAAGCTAAAGATGGTTTCAATCGAAGTTTTCCCTGCTAACTCAGACAGATATAATAATTTTCGTGGGATCGGTTCAAACATGATGTGTCTGATGGCAGGAGTCTGCCAAAAAATGCGCCTTGGCAGAGGGAAGATGGTGAGATCGGGGAGAAGAGGACCCTGCTGTCCAATTACGGGTTCAGCAGAGTGACGAGTTCAAGGTGCCCTGCCTGGAAGAGGGAAAACAGGTGACGTGGCTCCTCCAATTTTTTAGTAATCCCAGACGAAGGGATAGGATTACCAAAGGAGACGATATCTAGTGGGTCGCTCCTCCTCTGGCGCAGTCTGGGACAACTAGCCAACTGGAAGACAAGTAAGTAATAATTATTTGAAAGCAATTATTTCTTAGGTCGTTCCCATGGTGTGTCGGGTTCAACATGTCGCGTCGGTTCACCTAGAGGTTCTGGAGTCGGTTGAGGCCTTGGTGAAGGTGGAGTGGGTCTTCTCGGAGGTTCTGGCAACGGTCTGCCTTTGCCGGGATTTCCTTGATTTGTCATTGTATTACTCCTTTGGAACGTAAAACGAGTTTGAAGGATACTTACTTCTAACTTCATCTTCACAAATTCTTTTTATTGTTTTCTTTTCACAAACTTCTGGACATTTTCCCACAAGTGTTCGTTCTCGTTGAATTGCCTTTTGAAAATCGATCTGCATTTTTTTGTCATACTTCTGGGATTGTTCAACTGATGATTTTATCTCTTTTAGGTCAAAATAAAGCATTCGATAGCCAGAAACGATTCCCTCATATTCTTTAATTTTTTTAGGTAAAGCTAAAAAAGGCTTAACGACAGAAACTACAGCGGCAATTATTCCCATGCTTACCCAAACATAATTTCCAACTATTGTAGTCCAAACATTGAGTTTAGCGATGGCAGATGATGGGGCTGAAATGGCTAGCGTAATATCTAGATAAAAATTAATTGATTCAAAATGTTGGAGTCTGCGCTCATAGTATTTTACGTTAAGACAAGCGGTTCTTAATTTGTCGTATAAAGCCCAGACAGGATGGTCGTCATATTCCATTGAAATTTCTCATAATTTTTATAAGCATGACAATATAAGATTTGTTTCCTGTCATGCAGAATATGTAAAAAACTATCGTAATTTTGCTGAAATCTCAAGAGGATTTTTTGCTTGGTGGCCATAGAATAAAAATCTCTTCACTTCCTTTCAGTGCTAACCCATTATTATTGCTATTACCAACTGAAATAATTAACTATTCAAATTCTCGCATCCACCCCAACGTCCGATTTTCTCCTCCCCATAGCAAAAACCCCTGTCAAAGACAAATAGAAGTGACCGAATTAGGTAGCACGTGAGTTGACCGATTGGCGTTGCCTTTGCCTGGGGTTGCGAGCGGCTACGGCGGTGAGCGGCTTGAGCTGGCGGCGGGCGAGAATGGGCCCACGGGGAGCTCGTCGGAGCCTGTCGTCAGGTCAAGCCGCGTCGGCCTTGCCCGTGGCCTCTTTGTTTTTCGTAGATTCTTCAAGAAGTTCTCCCCTTGGTGTATAGTGCGCAAGACAGCGTGGGCCATGGAAAACGGCGAGGCTTTTATCTGGATATTCATGAACTCGCACCGTCGCTTTCACGTAGTGAAATCGATGCTTATCCTGCGGTATCTGCAAAATTTTGTTATTGTAACGGACAGTATTATCGTTACTGACGCTTCGTTTCTCCTGGATGCAGAGGATATCGTCCAAACCAGGCCCTATCCATGGAGTAAACGCAGAGCCTTGTTCTTCTGCCGGCACGGAAAAATTAGCGTTATGTTGTGGCAGATACTGGTCACGGAGAAATTTATTGGCCTCTTCCATGGAGGTTATTCCGGCAACTCGAAGTTCTTGTGGCAATCGATTTTGCAAAGTTTCAAACATACGCTCGGATCGCCCCCTGNCTTCAGGCGAATAGGCGGGGATCAATTCTATTCCGAGTTGACGCAGTGCTCGACCAACTTGAGTTGGCTTTTCTTTATCGACTTTTGCTCCGGCTTCTGGCGTATAGAAATAATGCGATCCTCGGTCGACGTAGAGTGAACAAAAAAGACCTTGTTCGGTGATGACTTNTTTTATTCCNCGAAAAGTACTCATCGTGCCTTCTTCCTCTACAAAAAATGCTGAATAGATAACGTTTGTGGCGTCATCCATGGTGACAATGAGATCCCAAAGTTTTTCTGGCACCCATTCGTGCTGGGAACCATCCTGGTGGAGCATCATTCCTGGAAGCGGTTTCCGTGGNCGCTTGCGTCGNTGCGCCCCGCGTCGTGGGGCTTTCGCCACCAATTCAGCTGATTGCAGAAGATTCTTGGTCCAGGTGTAACTGCGAAAAATGCCATGCTCGGTAAGTTTCTCGTGGAAATGCTTGACGTTAAAATCATAATAGCGGCTTTTGAACAGCTTCTTTACCTCGACGGCTTCATCGACCGGAGCACGNCGTGCGGAAAGTTTGCCAAGCCGCCGATCCACGAGTCCATCTTCGCCCTCGGCATCAAAACGTTTTCGCAANCGATAAAAGCTGCTTACGGATACACCAAGAAGGTCGGCCGCTTCGTCGCAACCAATGCTATCCCTCTGATATCTCAGATATATATCAAGAAATCGCATCCGAATAACCTCGTTGAGCGCACGTGTTCGACCCATGTCGGTTCTCCTTGCGGAGAACCCTGCCCAATCGGTCAAATCATGTGCTACCTAACTCGGTCATATCATTTGCTCGCGACAGGGGTTTTTGCTCTGGGGAGGAGGAAAAAGGACGTAGGGGAGGAGGGTAAAGTGATAATAGTTAATTATTTTAGTATATTAAGCTGAAATATCAACGGGTTACATGGTGATGACTCACTAACGTTTACCGTTGACTGGAGATAGCATGGCACATTAAAGTCAAAAAAAATAGGAAACATGGCCAGATGACCTTCCCTATAGACAATTATGAGCTTCGCGCACGGTATGCCCCCAGCCTGATCGTTGTCGCTCCATTTCTTATTACTTTATGGACTTGTGCTCCTTCGGAATTTCAAGGGTTGTCAGCATTCACTGGCGGGATACTTTCACTCATTATGTGGTATTGTCTTGCGATGTTTGTTCGTTTTTTTGGGAAAAAAGTTGAGCCTCAATTATGGGATGAATGGGGAGGAAATATAGCAGCAAATCTTATGCTTTGGGAAAACAAATTCTTCAATGACGAATTAAAGAAACAATACCACGATGCCATTTTAAAGTATTTATCACTAACAATGTCAACAAAAGATGAAGAATTACTTAGCAAAGAAACTGCAGAGAAAAGATGCATACAAGCTTTTATTCGTGTCAGAGGAGTATTAAGAAAATTTGACCCCACCGGGCTGTGGGCGACTGATAATGCTGAGTACGGGTTTGCACGCAATATCTATGGATCTAGAAAAGCATGGAGATTTATTTCAATTTTTATGACAGGCATTTCCGCGATATTTTTATTTATGAACTGGAATAATTTAATATTTCTTGGATTATGCATCAATCTGAGCATGATCTATTTTTCATTTTATTTTGGCGGCATTGTGATGAAATCCATGGCGAAAGAGTTAGCATTGCGATACGCTCAGCATTCATGGGAATCCTTCCTTAACATAGCACGTACCGACAACATTGCCAACAGGGATTCTTAGTTATGTCTGACAATTTTTTTTGTTACATTTGGAAAGTTGACCTTGGAAGTGCTGCTTTTGTTGTCACTCCAAATGACAAACTAGTTCTATTTGATGCAGGACGAAACGATTCTTTTTCCCCGGCAAAATTTATATACGACAATAGCAATGTCAAAACATGCGACGCATTAATTCTTAGTCATCCCCATGACGACCATTTAAAAGATTTAGAAAATATCATGACTTTGTTGAAGCCAATTTCTCGCTATAAAAATCCAAACACGCCAGAACGCTTAATATACCCAAAAGGCAAGAAAAATCTGACCGAACCAATGAATTCCTGGCTCGATATTGAAAATAGATTTACATTTCCCGTTCCAAG
>JGI20225J20221_1002568_pt2 | contig 23206 bp, 23 predicted proteins | sample BioMet4_FD_20221 | JGI IMG/M metagenome (IMG submission 20221)
TCCCATCGCCCCGTTACAAAAGACCTGTTACGTCATTTATAAACGTTTCGGTACCTAGCTCAATAGTATTCATCAGCAAAGTCTGATTATCAAAATCCGGCGCAGTCACCAACGTACATTCTATGATGGCGTCCTGATTGTGATCATCATGAAATGCATTAATAATATCTGAAATGTTATTTGATACAAATTCGTATCTAGTTGCTATCGTTCTGTTGCGAGCGGAAAGCCATGCCTCAAAGGTCCCCTTTTCGTGTAGATAGACTACGGCAATCTTTAGACCCCTATCTTTCAAGCACGTTGGGTTTAATGAAAAATAGGACATGTCCATGTAGCCTTGGTACGTATTGCTTGTGCCGTAGCGGGGGTACTTCTTGATAAAATCAGCCCGCAACTTGCCCATGAACTCCTGTATTCCCTTGTACGCGATCTGAATCTCTCCCTGCTGCAAACAGAGGGTGTAATTGCGTATAAGTTGATTCAGGGTTTTCATGTGCAGCTCCTCCGGGTGAGAGTCAAAACGAATTGGACACATACTCTATCTGTTGGATGTGCGGACCAAGGCCATTGTCGGCGAGCACGTCATCGACCGGGGGCAAGGGGTGCACGAGGGTTTCCGCGAGCGTCTTCGAAAACCGTTCCGACGCAGGTCCGGTTGGGTCCCTTCCGTCAGGCCTGCTCCCAGCCCTTCCAGATGTCGGGTTCGTAGCCGAGGGTCGCCGCCTTCCCGTTTCGCACGATGGGGGTACGGATGACCTGCTGGTTCTCGAGCAGGATGCCCTCAAGCAGGGCGTCTGGCGTATGCTGTACGAGCGAGAGCGCATAGGCGTCTCTCGCATTCACGTCGACGAGTGCCGCCAGACCTCCCTGCGTCTGCGCCACAGAGCGCAGCTCGCCCACCGAGAGTCCCTTCTCGGCCATGTCCACGTACTGAAACCTGATGCGGCGCTCCTTGAACCAGCGCTCCGCCTTGCGCGAGTCGCTGCTCTTCTTGGTGCCGAAGATCTGGATGTTCATGCAGGCCCCTCGTCCGGCTCGACCATGTCCCTGTCGATACTATCGCTACCCCACTACGAAGATTTACTCACGAAGGGCCCAAAATGGTTCATAGCGACGTATCTTGCCCCTTCGTGAGTAAATGGCCGCCTTGTCGGGTGGACTATGCACGATCGTTCGCGTGCGGGGAGAGAAGTGCGTGCAGCTTTGCCCGCCGCTCGAGGCTTCTCCCAGAGCAGGGGGTCACTGGGGCGCCGAGCCGCTTTGCCACCTGTCCTGCGAGCAGGTCGAGACGGGCCAGGTCAAGCACCTGACGCGGTCGTGCAACGAAGGGGTGCATGCCCATCGCAAGCAACGTGTTTGCTCGCTCCGCGTCGTGCGCGAGCTTCTCGTTGGCCCCCAGAGGGCCGGGGCTGCCCTCGTGGAACTCGAAGCTCTCGTATTCCAGAAGGACTTCCCGCTCGGGCCAGTAGAGGTCGGGCAGAATGGTTCTCTGGCTGGAGATGCCGGCTCGTCCGGCACGCAGGCGCACATTGAGGATGGGCCGCGGCAGCCCNTATCCGCCGAGGCCNGTGGGCAGCGTGAGCATGAGGGCAAGCATCGTCTCCATGGGCGAGAAGGACATGGGCATGCTGCGTCTGAGCGTGGCTCGGAAGAGCTCGATCCCGCGGACGGAGGGAAGCTCGTCGGCAAAGTGGGAGAGCGCGTTGTAGCTGGTGAGAGGCATCTCGCCATAGGTCGTCCCCGTACCGGTGCCCNCCGTTCGGCGATAGGTCCCCATGAGCTCCATCGCTGTCTGAGCGAGCCAGACCTCTCGGACCGTCGCCGCCCATCTGGTGGGGTCGTCAAGGGGACGCAGCGGGTCGCCAGGGGCGAGACGTTCGAAGAAGAGCCTGTCATCGGCGGATGCCTTTGGCAGGGGAGGGCCCGCAAGCTGCAACAACGTAAACTCCGGCGAGCTCACGAGGAACCTTTCGCCTGGGGCAGCGAAGAGCGATCGATGCGCGAGGGGACCGCTCCACGCGTGTGCCTGCACCGCCTTCGAGCGTGAGCGGCTGGCTGCGTTGGGAACGAGCAGGTGGAGGGGTCTTGCGAAACCGTCAAGGTCGATGTCGAGTAGTGCGAGCTGACGAGGGCCCGAGGCGAGCGGGGCGAGTGCCGCGAGCGTGCGCGTCTCGTCCGGGATGGCTCGCCTGTTCTCGGTCCCATGGGTTCGGTGGTACTCCAGAGCTGTCCAGTGGCTCAGGACTGCCTGCATCTGACCCTCCATTGCGTCGGGATTTACTCACGAAGGGCATGTTTTTNTCGCTTGCGCTGATTTTAGGCCCTTCGTGCGTAATCGCGCTCCGCTTTCCTCCGCGAGAAGCAGATCCGAACGTTATTGTTGACATATGCCATAAACTCATCGATGATGAACTGGTTGCGAAGGAGGAAGCGTGCCCAGACCATGCAAGCGGCGCCGCGTGTGCGCCATGCCAGGATGCAGGCGCTTCTCGCCGACGAAGACGCTGGGNGAAGGGNCCGTTGCACTCTCGATCGATGAGTTCGAGACGGTCAGGCTCATCGACTACGAGAGTCTCGACCAGGNAGAGTGTGCCGAGCGCATGGACGTTGCCCGTACCACGGTGCAGGCCATCCACTCGCGTGCGCTTGCCAAGGTGGCCGCGGCGCTCGTGGAGGGGCGTGAGCTCGTGATCGGTGGGGGCGACTTCTTCGTCTGCGACAAGAGCGAGCAGCAGGGCTGCGGACGGCATGCATGCTGCCGCAGCTCGCTTCAACGTGGAGATGCCCCATGCGGGCAGAGAGGAAGCATCATGAGGATCGCGGTTCCGTACGACGAGGGTAAGATCTTTCAGCACTTTGGCCATGCGCAGGCGTTCAAGGTCTATGAGGTCGAGGACGGCAAGGTGGTCAGCTCCCGTCTCGCCACGCCGGACGGCGCGGAGCACTGCGCCATGGTCGGGGTTCTCGCGGATGGCGGCGTCGATGCGCTCATCTGCGGCGGCATCGGGCCAGGCGCGGTCAATGCGCTCACGGCCTCGGGCATGCGGCTCTATGCGGGTGTGAGCGGCAGTTGCGACGAGGCGGTGGAACGGCTCCTGGCGGGTACGCTCGAGTATGGGACCTCCGCCAACTGTGACCATCACGAGGGATAGACCTGGAGAAGGTGACAGGTATCTTTTCCAGGTTGTGGCACTGGTTCCCCAGAGGCACGCCCTGCTATCCTGTGCAAAGACAGACAACGGTCGAACGGAGCTGGGCATGCACGATGAGAACTGCGTCTTCTGCAAGATTGCGATGCATGAGATTCCTACCAGGGTCGTCTACGAGGACGAGCATGTCCTTGCCTTCGATGACCTTGATCCTCTCATGCCGGTGCATACGCTCGTCATTCCCAAGGACCACTACCGCGACGTAGGGGACGGCATTCCCGAGGAGACGCTCGGCCACGTGATGTCCGTCGTGGCCAAGGTCGCCAAGATCAAGGGTCTTGCCGAGCGGGGCTATCGCTGCGTGATCAACACCGGAGACGATGCGAGTCAGTCGGTCAGGCACTTTCACGTGCACGTGATGGGTGGTGGCCACATGCCGCGTCCCAACGACCAGGATTGGGGTCCCGCAGCCACCAATGCCGACAAGATGGCTGCCCAACGTGCGCTTCTCGCCGCCGCGAAGGACTACGCGACGGAGTCCGCAAGGCTCGACGGCAACAGGAACTAGCGCCCGGGCGAAGACATGCCCTATGATGTTCTGCGACGAAGGCAGGGGTCCTGCAGAGCCGTCGCGGACAAGGAGGGCGGATGGGCGATTTCGCGGCATCGAGAGACGTCGTCCTCGTCGTCGAGGATGACTCCGACATCGCCGAGCTCCTGACGCTCTACCTGAGCGGTGGAGGCTATGAGGTGCGTACCGCCGGTGACGGCGTGGAGGGCCTCGAGGCTCTGAGGGCCGGGGACGTGTCGGTCGTTCTCGCCGACGTCATGATGCCTCGCATGAACGGCTACGACTTCATCCGCGGTGCTCGCGAGTTCAGCAGCGTACCCATCGTCGTGGTCTCCGCAAGGTCCCAAGCCGCCGACAAGATGCTTGGCCTCGACCTCGGTGCCGATGGGTACATCACCAAGCCCTTCGATCCCATGGAGGCCATGGCCTACGTGCGCGCCGTCCTCAGACGCTACAGGCATGAGAACGGCCCCAGCTCGGATGAATCCAGCAGTCCGGATGCGGTCGTCGTTCGCGATCTGGAACTCGACACGGTCAAGCTCGTCCTGCGCAAGGACGGAGAGACGGTTCCCCTCACGGCCACCGAGCTCAGGCTCATGTCCAAGTTCATGGGGTCTCCCGGGCGCACGTTCACCAAGGCGCAGCTCTACGAGGCGGTGATGGGTGAGCCGTGCGAGGGTGGGGAGGACAGCGTGATGGTCCACATCTCCAACATCCGTGCAAAGCTCCGCGATACCGACGCGAGCGCTCCCTATATCAGGACCGTACGGGGACTGGGGTATCGTCTTGAGGCTTAGCAGCTGGTGGGGATATGCAAAGTCGAGCCTTGCCATGCGGTGCATCGTCATGGTGGCCGTCTACGCCGCGCTCATCGTCGCGACGTTCGTTGTCGTTGGTAGCTTCGTCAACAGCAAGCTGTCCACGGCCTTCATGAGCATCGACAAGCTGGTCGATCAGGTGGATGTCCTCGAGGAGGACGACTTCAGGACGCTCTCCCAGTACGCGACCAACGGAACGATGATCATCGTGTTCGACGGGGCTGGAAACAAGCTTTACTCCTCGGGGGGTACGCTTGCCTCAGAGATCACATCCAGCGAGCTTTCGGTCATCAACGACAACGTGGACGGCTATCGAACGTACACCGTCCTCAGCGAGGAGGACAGTGAGGGCGACACCTTCTATCACATCCTGCTCTGCTCTACCGACGAGGACAACATCCAGAGCATCGAGGGCGAATGCGTCGTGGACAAGAACCTCGTCATACTCTCGGGCAACCTCTTCCCCGGCAAGACGAGCCTTACCGAGCTCGAGTTCGGCCTGATCAGGGGTATGGTCGACAACAGGATGTACGTCGAGAAGTACGAGTACGCGACCATTGACGGGGAGGCTCGGACGCTCGTGCTCGCGGTGCCCGCGATGAGCGCGGCGGCATACAACCAGGCAATCCAGACCGCCAACCTGCCATGGCTCCTTGCGATTCCCATCGTCTTGGCGCTCACCGTCGCCGCGGTGCTTCTCCTGATCTCCACCGTCCGTCGGTCGGTCAGGCCTCTNGACGAGGCGATCGAGGCTCGCCGAAGTGGGAACGCGTGCTCCGGGGATCGTGACGGTCTCCCGTCCGAGCTTCGCCCGACGTTTGACAACTTCATGGTGCTCATGGACGAGCTCGACGCCGCCCAGGTCGAGAAGCAGCGCGTCATCGCAGACGTCTCGCACGACCTCAAGACGCCCATCTCCGTCATCGGCGGATACGCCCAGGCCCTGACCGATGGCACGATTCCTCCGGAGTCGAGGGACAAGTACCTCAAGATCATCCATGACAGGGCGATGGCCGCTGCNGACATGATCGACTCGCTCTTTAGCTACGCAAAGACGGAGCATCCCGACTATAGGCCTCAGCTCGTACTGGATGACATCTGCGAGCTCACGCGCAAGGCGGTCATAGCCTGCTCGCCCGCGGTGGAGCAGGCGGAGTGCGTGATCGAGGCGGACATCGCCGAGGAACGCTGCCTCGTGAACATCGATGCCCAGCTCTACGGACGTCTCGTCTCGAACCTGATCGAGAATGCCTTCAAGCACAATCCCGCAGGGACGAGGATTCTCGTGAAATGCCACAGGAACGGGGACCATGCGCTCGTGAGCGTGCTCGATGACGGAAACGGCGTCTCGGACGATATTCGCGCCAGGGCCTTCGATGCGTTCATAACCGAGAACGAGGGACGCTCTCCGGGCAAGGGAACGGGTCTCGGACTCTTCGTGGTCCGTCGATGCGCCGAGCTCAACGGGGCCACCGTGGGNTTTGCCAGCAGTGCTCCCTCCCCGTACGTCACGGAGGTCGACGTNCGCATCCCCCTCGTGCGTGCGTAGCGCTCTTGCCACCGTCGCCAGGGGCCAAAGTCGCAGGCGCTTTGCGAGAAGGGCTCTCGAGTTTGGCTCCTGTCTCCGAGCCTCTTACCTGCAGGTGCCTTTCTTGTCTGCCAACCTTGACTTTGGCACCTGCATCTCCGCAGGTCATTGATGNGGCAGTTTTCATACCGTGTGCCAAAGTCGATGGNCCAAACTCGTGGGCGGTATACGAGAATGGCTCTTGTGGCGATGCCANCAGACGGACGCACGTCATTCAGGGTGCNGTTGCAAAACCTAAAGAAACTTTAAGGAAGGCATTAGGCTTGGGAAAGGGCAATCCCTCAGAGTTGTCTCCGGAGACGGCGAGAGGAGGCGACCAGATGAGAACGAGCGTTCTNGAGTACCTCGAGGCAAGTGCGGCGCGTCGACCCGAGGGCATCGCGGTCATTGACGAGACCGGTGAGTACAGCTACCGCCAGCTGCTCGAGGCAAGCAGGCGTGCAGGTAACTCCCTGATGCGCGAGGGTGTAGGAGGCCGCCCCGTCATGCTCGTCGCCGAGAAGGGCTTCGCCATGCTCGCCGCGATGTTTGGCGTGCTGTATGCGGGCGGNTACTACGTTCCCATCGATCCTGATACGCCCGAGGACCGCATGAGGTCCATCTTCGACTGCCTGAGAAATCCCGCCGTGGTCGCCGACTGCGACAGATCGCTCGCATGCTACCGCAAGCTCCCGAGGGCGCATGTGCTTCTTCTCGAGAGCCTGTTCTCGAGGATCGCGAGCGACGAGCCGCCGGCCCTCGCCCGCGCGCACTGGATCGATGCCAACCCGGCGTATGTGCTCTTTACCTCGGGCTCGACGGGAACACCCAAGGGCGTCGTCGTGAGCCACCGTGCAATCGTCAGCTTCATCGACTCGTTCGTCGAGACCTTCGCCCTTACGGACGAGGATCGCGTGGCAAACCAGGCTCCCTTTGACTTCGACGTGTCCGTGAAGGACATCTACGGCTCCATCGCGTCCGGTGCGACGCTGGTCATCATCCCTCGCAGGCTCTTCTCGACGCCGGCGGCTCTCGCCGACTTCCTGGTGGCGCAGCGGGTGACCGTCATGACATGGGCNGGCGTGCTATATGCAGGCGGCTACTACGTTCCCATCGATCCTGATACGCCCGAGGACCGCATGAGGTCCATCTTCGACTGCCTGAGAAGTCCTGCTGTGGTCGCCGACTGCGACAGATCGCTCGCATGCTACCGCAAGCTCCCGAGGGCGCATGTGCTTCTTCTCGAGAGCCTGTTCTCGAGAATCGCAAGCGACGAGCCGTCGTTCCTCGCCCGCGCGCACTGGATCGATGCCAACCCGGCGTATGTGCTCTTTACCTCGGGCTCGACGGGAACACCCAAGGGCGTCGTCGTGAGCCACCGTGCAATCGTCAGCTTCATCGACTCGTTCGTCGAGACCTTCGCCCTTACGGACGAGGATCGCGTGGCAAACCAGGCTCCCTTTGACTTCGACGTGTCCGTGAAGGACATCTACGGCTCCATCGCGTCCGGTGCGACGCTGGTCATCATCCCTCGCAGGCTCTTCTCGACGCCGGCGGCTCTCGCCGACTTCCTGGTGGCGCAGCGGGTGACCGTCATGACATGGGCGGTCTCCGCCCTCTGTCTCATGACCACGCTGCACGCCCTTGACGACCATGACCTCTCGAACGTTCGCATCGTGCTCTTCAGCGGCGAGGTCATGCCCCTGCGTCATCTCCACCAGTGGATGGACGCGCTGCCGCAGGCCACGTTCGTCAACCTCTACGGGCCGACCGAGATCACCTGCAACTGCACCTATCACGTGGTGGAGAGGGGCAGGGCCTACCCTGGTGAGCTCCCCCTGGGAATCCCCTTCCCCAACAGGGAGGTCCTGCTCCTTGCCGATGGCGGGACCGTGGCGAGTCACCCAGGCGAGATCGGGGAGATCTGCGTCCGAGGCACGTCGCTTGCGAGCGGGTACGTGGGCATGCCCCCCTCGATGGCTGCCGCGTTCGTCCAGAATCCGTGCAACACCCTCTTTGCCGATCCCCTCTATCGAACCGGTGACTATGCCNTCGTCTCCGAGGANGGCGAGCTCTTCTTCAGGGGCAGGCGTGACAACCAGATCAAGTACCAGGGACATCGCATCGAGCTCGAGGAGATCGACAAGGCGGCCGAGTCGGTCTCGGGTGTGACGATGTGCAGAAGCGTGTTCGACGCGGCGCGCGAGCGACTCTATGCGTTCTACGTGGGAGACATCGACAGGCACGAGCTCGCCGGGGCCATGAGGGAAAGCCTCCCCAGGTTCATGGTGCCGAGTCGAGTGACGAGGATGAGCTCCATGCCGCTCACGAAGAACGGAAAGGCAGACAGGAAGGCCCTTCTCGCCATGGCGAGGGCTTCCGGANATAGGGCGGGGGACGGTCAGCGGCATGAGGGATAACGAGTTGATGGCGTGCGTGTCCGCGTTCGGCACTCCGCTCTACGTGTACGACGAGCGCGTGCTGAGAAGCAGGGTCGCATACCTTCGGGGGCATCTGCCCGAGCACGTCGAGCTCTGCTACGCGATGAAGGCGAACACCTTCGTGGTCCCCGAGCTCCAGAAGGTCGTGGATTGCCTCGAGGTCTGCTCGCCCGGCGAGCTCAGGATCTGCGGCGAGCTCGGCATCCCCCAGGGGCAGCTCGTCATCTCGGGCGTCTACAAGGACGAGGCCACGATCGATGCGGTGGTCGGGCAGGACGTCCCGATGCGGGCGTGCACCGTCGAGTCCCCGTCGCAGCTCGATGCGATCGCCTCGTCTGCCNGGCGTCACGGCAGGCGGGTGCCGGTGCTTCTCCGCCTCACGAGCGGTAGCCAGTTCGGGATGGATGCCTCCGTCGTCAGGGACATCGTGCGCGACCATGCGTCCGATCCGGCGCTGGACATCCTTGGCATCCAGTTCTTCTCGGGGACGCAGAAGGACTCCCTCAAGCGCCTCTCCCGCGAGCTCGCGAAGCTCGGGGACTTTGTCCATGGTCTCGAGGACGAGACCGGCTTCTCGGTGCGTGTGCTCGAGTATGGGCCGGGACTGCCCGTGGACTACTACGAGGCGGGNNGNANCNCCGACGAGGGCGAGTTTCTCGACGAGTTCTCGGAGCTGCTGCGGCCGCTCGTCGCCGAGAGAAGGGTCGTGCTCGAGCTCGGTCGCAGCATCGCGGCTTCATGCGGCACGTATCTCACGAGTGTGGTCGACATGAAGAGCAACCTCGGCTCCAACTACGCCATCGTCGATGGTGGCATGCACCATCTCGTGTACTACGCCCACACCATGGCGATGCGGCTTCCGCCCGTCCATGTCCTCGGGCAGGTGGACGGCGCCTCAGGTACAGAGACGGACGTGTGGAACATCTGCGGGGCGCTCTGCACCACGAGCGACATCCTCGCCAAGCGCATGCCCGCGCCCGGTCTCAAGGTCGGAAGCGTGCTTGCGTTCGAGAAGGCGGGGGGCCTACTGCTCGACGGAGGGCATGCTGATGTTCCTCAGCCGCGACCTGCCCAGGATCGTGGTGGTGGACGAGGCGGGTGTGCCTCGCCTCGTGAGGGACGGCCTGAGGACGGACGTGACGAACACGCCGCGCGACTGCTCGCCAGACGCTGCTCATTCGGCCCGCCGCTGACGTCGGGCACGCTCAGGACAAGGCATGCATACGGAAGGGATTGGTTTACATGGATGACATCGTCGAGATTCTCGAGGAGCTCGTTCCCGACGTGGACGTGAGGACGTGCACGACGCTCGTGGACGGACGCTATCTCGACTCGCTCGCAATAGTCGCGCTCATCGCCGAGCTTGAGGATGCGTTCGACATCACCATCCCGGCAGTCGAGATCGTCGCGGATAACTTCAACTCCGCAGAGGACATCATGGTCCTCGTAAACCGCCTCTCCGAGGAGTAGCGGCCATATTCTGACCAGCAAAGACACACGAAGTTCCACACATGTGTCGGACCGGGTGCCCTGGCCCGGCATTTTCATGAAAGATGATCGATGACCTCATTCTTCTCGCCGGTGTTTCTCGTCGCATTCCTTCCGGCCGCACTCGTGGCCTATGCGCTCACGTCCGCGCGGTGGCGGTGGGTCACGCTGCTCGCGGCGAGCTACGTCTTCTTCTTTGCCCTGAGCGGCAGGCTTCTCGGCTTTCTTGTCGCGTCGACGGCCTCCGTCTATCTGCTCGCCCTCTGGATGGACCGCATCGCCGTCAAGCGAGACAGGAGCGCCAAAGGTCTCGAGCGAGCGGAGAGAAGGGCCGTCAAGGCGCACTACGCGAAGTACATGCGGCTGATCCTGGTGGCCGGTGCCATCTTCAACCTCTCGTTTCTCGTCGCCTGCAGGTACCTCGAGTTCTTCGGCGGGCTGATCTCGGCGCTTCTTTGCGGCGTGGGAGCTGGAGGCGGGTTGAGCCTCACGAACCTCGCCGCCCCGACGGGTATCTCCTTCTATACGCTGATGGCCGTCTCGTATCTCGTGGACGTGTACCGAGGAACGGTCCGTGCCGATAGGAACCTCGGCCACGTGGCCCTTTTCCTCGGCTTCTTTCCACTGGTCATCGAGGGGCCGTTCTGCCGCTTTGGCGAGGTCATGCCTCAGCTTCTTGAGGGGAGGAGACCGAGTGGCGCGCGCGTCCTCACGGGATCGCAGCGAATTCTCTACGGCCTCGCGAAGAAGATGATCGTTGCCGACAGGCTTCACATCTTCGTCAAGGCGGTCTTCTCCGGCTACGCGTCATGCGACGGTGGCATCATCGCACTTGCCGCGGTGCTCTACACCCTCGAGCTCTATTGTGACTTCTCCGGCGCGATGGACATCGTGTGCGGTGTCGGGCAGATGTTCGGGGTGACGCTTCCCGAGAACTTCAAGCAGCCGTTCTTCTCTCGGTCCGCCTCGGAGTTCTGGAAGCGCTGGCACATCACGCTCGGTGCGTGGTTTCGTGACTACATCTACTACCCCGTCTCGCTCAGCGCGCCGGTCAAGCGCCTGACCAAGTGGGGTCGCAGGCGCCTTGGCAACCATGTCGGACCCATCGTTGCAAGTTCCATCGCCCTGTTCTGCGTGTGGGTGGCGAACGGCCTCTGGCACGGTGCCGGCTCGCAGTACCTCTTCTACGGCATGTACTACTTCGTGCTCATCGTGCTTGGCGACTTTGCCGAGCTTGCTGGCAGGGCCGCGTCAAAAAGGTTCGGCATCAACCGCACGTCCCTGCCCTATCGTACGTTTCAGCTCCTGCGCACCCTCGTGATCATCTTCGTCGGCGAACTCTTCTTCAGGGCGGATGGCCTTTGGGCGGGGCTCGACATGTTCTCGCGCATGGTCGGCTCCTTCAACCCGGCGTCGCTCTTTGACGGTACTGCCCTCGGGTATGGCTTGGATGCGAAGGACTTTGCGATCTCTGGCGTGATCCTTCTGGGCGTGCTGGTCGTCGACATCCTCAAAGAGCGCGGCCGCGAACCCGGTAGGTTGGTTGCGAGAAGGCCCAACCTTGCGCTGGCCACGTGTGTCGCGCTTGTCATGTTGGTCGTGATCTTTGGCGCGTATGGGGCTGGCTATGTTCCCGTCCCCCCGATGTATGCGCAGTTCTAGGAGGTTGATGATGCCTGACGAGAAGCCCGTGATAACGACCGCGACGGGGCGGTCAGGGGGGTTGACGCGCCTCCATGCCGCGAGGGGAGTGCTGAAGGTCGCCGCCGCCCTTGCGGCCACGGTACTCCTGCTCGTCGTGACGTCCTATGTCGTGACCCCAAAGGACAACCGGGCGGAAGCCGGGGAGATCAGCGCGTATGCAAACGGCTTCAGGGGTCTGGCAAAGGACAGCCTCGACGTGCTGTTCCTAGGCGACAGCGAGGCGTACACCACGCTGTCGCCTATGCAGATGTGGAGGCAGCATGGCTTCACCTCGTATACCTCGGGTACCCCACTGCAGCTCGTGACGTATAGCAACACGCTTCTCCACCGAGCCCTCTCCTCGCAGAGCCCCAAGGTGGTCGTGTTCGAGACCGACTCCTTCTATGACAGAACCGATGTGTCCCTTGCGCTTACGCGGACCTTCCAGGACATCCTCCCCGTCCTCGAGTATCACAGCCGCTGGAAGAGTCTGACGCTGGCGGATTTCACCACGACGCCCACCGCGACGTGGACCGATGACAACAGGGGCTTCGCCATTCGCTCGGGCGTGAAGGCCGCGGATGCCACCAACTACATGACGCCCACCTCGGACGTGGCGGAGATACCATCCCTGAACCGCGTCTATATAGAATCGATGGTCGCCTATTGCAGGAGCAAGGGGGTCACCCCGGTCTTCCTGAGCACGCCGAGCACCGTCAACTGGAACATGTCCAAGCACAACGGCATGGTCCAGCTTGCCTCGGAGCTGGGCGTGGACTACCTCGACCTCAACGTGGACGACGCGGCCAAGGCGATCGGCATCGACTGGTCCGCGGACTCCTCCGACGGCGGCGACCATCTCAACTTCTACGGTGCCCAGAAGGTGTCCACATACGTGGGGGCCTATCTCGAGGAGCAGTATGGCCTTGCGGACCACAGGGGAGACGAGACGATCGGTGCCGTCTGGGATGCCTCCCTCAGGCAGTACGAGAAGAACGTCACTGCGGCTGGGTTGTCCGAGGATGCCAGCTAGAGAGGTTTGGTGGCATGGGCGGCACGTTCGGTCTCGATTGTGTAGTCCTTTCGGGTCTCGCGGCACGACGCGACCAAGCGTGGCATGATGCCATGGAATATGGTTGGCATATGTCGAGTTTGAACAAGGAGGAGGTCGGCATGGAAATCGCACCTCTCGTCCAGTCCCTCAGAGGCAAGCTTGTCGTCTCGGTCCAAGCCTANCCGGGGGAGCCCCTGCGTCACCCCGAGACCATGGCGCAGATGGCTCGGGCATGCGAGGAGGGNGGNGCCGCNGCCATACGCTGCCAGGGTCTCTCGGACATCGCAGCCATCAAGGGACGTGTCGAGGTTCCCGTCATCGGCCTGTGGAAGGAGGGTCACGAGGGCGTCTACATCACCCCGACGCTGCGTCACGCCGTGGCCTGCGTCAATGCCGGTGCCGACATCGTGGCCATCGACGCCACCGACCGCCCGCGACCCGACGGTCGCAGCTTCGCCCAGACCGTCGTCGACCTTCGTGCGCAGTGCGAGACCCTCGTCATGGCCGACTGCATGACCATCGAGGACATCCGCGGTGCCGTCAAGGTTGGCTGCGACCTCGTGTCCACCACGCTCTCGCACAACAAGCCCGCCATCCAGACCACCATGGACGATGGTCCTGACATCGACCTTCTTCGCCAGGCAACCTCGGAGTTTCCTGGGTTGCCCATCATCTGCGAGGGACACGTTCATACCCCGGCGGACGCGAAGGCGGCCATCGATGCCGGTGCCTGGGCCGTCGTCGTGGGCACGGGCATCACGCACCCCACGAGCCTCACCACGTGGTTTAGGGCTGCGATCGAGGAGTAGGATGCGCGTCCTCGGAATGCTGGAAAAGGTGACAGGTATCTTCTCCAGCATTTCCGGCAAGACCGCACGTCTCGCCCGTTTCGCGTATCCTCTTCTTTGTCCCGACGTATAGGGGAGGGTAACGTGTCGAGCAGAAGCCAAGAGATGCGCGCAGCCGAGAACCGCGACCGCGTGCCTGATGTCGTCATCATCACGGGGATGTCCGGCAGTGGTCGTACGCAGGCCATGCACGTCTTCGAGGACATGGGGTACTTCTGCATCGACAACCTGCCTCCGCGCCTCATCCTGCAGCTCGCCAATCTCGTGGGCATCAACTCCGGAGTGGGCCGCCACCTTGCGGTGACCTGCGACCTGCGCAGCCAGGGCCTCTTCGATGAGATCACCGACTCCATCCGTCAGCTTCGCGAGCACGAGCTCTCGTACAAGGTGCTCTTCCTCGATGCGTCCGACAACGTCCTCATGCGTCGCTACGACGAGAACCGTCGTCGCCATCCCCTCGCCATCCCCGGCGAGACGGTCCAGCACGCCATAGGCCGGGANATGTCCGGCAGTGGTCGTACGCAGGCCATGCACGTCTTCGAGGACATGGGGTACTTCTGCATCGACAACCTGCCTCCGCGCCTCATCCTGCAGCTCGCCAATCTCGTGGGCATCAACTCCGGAGTGGGTCGTCACCTTGCGGTGACATGCGACCTACGCAGCCAAGGTCTCTTCGATGAGATCACCGACTCCATTCGTCAGCTTCGCGAGCACGAGCTCACGTATAAGGTGCTCTTCCTCGATGCGTCTGACAACGTTCTCGTGCGTCGCTACGACGAGAACCGCCGCCGCCACCCCCTTGCCATTCCTGGCGAGACGGTCCAGCATGCCATAGGCCGAGAGCGCGCGCAGCTCACGGGCATCCGTGACATGGCCGATCTCGTCATCGACACGAGCACCATGCGCACGTCCACGCTTCGAACGCGGCTGCGCAGGGCTTTCTCCGAGCTCACCGAGCAGCAGCTCATGGATGTGAGCGTCTTCTCCTTCGGCTTCAAGCACGGTATTCCCGCCGAGGTGGATCTCATGATCGACGTGCGATTCCTGCCCAACCCCTTCTACGACCCCGAAATGCGCACACTTACGGGAAACGACAAGAAGGTCACTGACTTCGTGCTCAAGAACCCCACCACACAGGAATTCACCAAGGCATGGTTTCGCCTGCTCGATGTGGTCATGCCTGGCTATGTGACCGAGGGAAAGACGTCACTCTCGATCGCGGTCGGCTGCACGGGAGGCCAGCATAGGAGTGTCGTCATCGCCAACGCTACGGCCGCCTACCTCATCGATAGGGGCTACCAGGTCACGCTCTCGCACCGCGACCTCCCCAAGGCGGTGAGGTCGTAGCCATGGCCGGCCACTTTCCTCGCAAGCGCTACGTGTCCCTCGGCGGCGGCACCGGTCAGTCGCAGGTCATCCGTGCCCTGCGCATGCTCGACTGCGAGATCTCCGCCGTCGTGGCCATGGCTGACGATGGCGGCTCCACGGGCGTCATCCGTCGCGAGATGGGCGTCGTTCCTCCCGGAGACGTCCGTAACTGCCTCGTGGCGCTTGCCGCCGACCCCATGGGCCCCGTGGCCCGTGCCTTCCAGCGGCGCCTTCCCGTGGCCAGCGACCATGCGCTCGGAAACCTCATCCTGGCGACGCTCGACGAGGAGTGCGACTCGTTCGTGGACGCGATCGAGATGTGCGAGCGCATGCTCGGCTGCGTCGGCTCGGTCCTACCGTCCACACAGGAGTTCGTTGCCCTGCGCGGCGTCACGTGCGACGGTCGTCCGATCTCTGGGGAGGAGCTCATCGGCACCAGCCCCTGCACGATTGGCCGCGTCTGCCTCGAGCCCGAGAGACCCGAGGCCTGTCCCGAGGCGGTCGCCGCCATTCTCTCCGCCGACGTCATCGTGATGGGTCCGGGGTCGCTCTTCACCTCGATCATTCCCAACGTGCTCGTGCCGGGCATCGCCCGCGCGCTGCACGACACGTCGGCCACCCGGATCTTCGTCTGTCCCAAGGCGGACACCCAGTACGAGACCTGGGGTCTCACCGCCGACGAGTACGTCCGGGCGCTCTACGACCATGGTGCCGACGGCTGCGTGGATGCCGTCCTCGTCCATCGCACCCGGGCGAACGGGAGCACCTCGACCCGAGCCTTCGAGGCGCTCACCGCCGAGCAGATCGCCGCCGACCAGGCACGTCGCGCGTTCTACGCCTCGCGACGCCCGCCCTTCTCCGAGAACGTCCTGCCGCACGTCCACGACGTTCGCGTGGACGATGCCATCATAAAGAGCCTCGAGCGGATGGTGCCCGTCGTCGCGATCCGTGACTTCAACCTCGCCGACGCACCGACCGCCCATGACCCCGCAAAGCTTGCGGGAGCCATCGAGGCGGTGAGCGGATGTCGTTTACGGCGCAGGTGAAAGACGAGCTCTCCCGCGTGGACGCCTCGTCGCGAGAGGTCGAGCTCGCGGAGCTCTCGGCCCTCGTTCGCGTGTGCGGGACGCTGTCGTTCCATGGGTCGGGGAGCTACAGCATCCGCGTTTCCACCGAGACGGGGGCCGTCGCCCGCACGGTCATCAAGTCGGCTCGCAACCTCTTCGACCTCGAGACCTCCCTCACGGTCCGCCGTTCCGTGCTTCATAAGACACGAAATTATCTCATAGAGATGCCCGAGCAGGACCATCTCTCCGATGACCTCATGAGGCTTGGCATCCTCGTGCCGGGTCATGGGCTCGCCCTGGGAGTGCCTATGGCGCTGCTCGGCTCCGACGCGGCCGTCGCCGCGTTCGTGCGTGGCGCGTTCATGGCCGGGGGTTTCGTCGCGGACCCCCGGGGTGACTTCCACCTCGAGATCGCCGTGACCGGAGAGGACTTCGCCCAGGGACTCATCGCGCTCATCGCGCGGCTCGGGGCGACGGCGCGACTCAATCGCAGGCGCGGGTCGTACGCCATCTACCTCAAGAGCTTCGAGGACATAATCGTGCTGCTCGATGCCATGGGCGCCGTCCGCATGGCGCTCGTCGTGGAGGCCGCCCGCGCCAAGAAGTCGATCAAGAACGACGTCAACCGTCGTGTCAACGCGGAGATAGCCAACCAGGCGCGATCCGTGAGTGCCGCCGCCGACCAGAGGTACCTCATCGAGCGCGCCGAACGGGTGCTCGACGTTCGTTCCCTGCCACCTGTCATCCGCTCGTTCATGGTGGCCCGAAAGAACAACCCCGAGCTGAGCCTTGCCGCGCTTGGGGAGGAGCTCGACCCGCCCGTCTCCAAGTCGGCGATGTATCACAGGCTCCTGCGTCTCCAGAAGCTCGTGGAGGATGCGGAGAGCGAGGGGTAGAGGAGGGCGCCAGCCGTCCTGCAGAGAGCCGCAGGTTCCTGATGTGTGAACGTTCTCATGCCCCTCCCATGCGGGAAAATTCAACGCGCATGGATTGCCCTGCATAGAAGAGAGACTCGTGCGGTAAGATATGAAGAAGCACGTGCACTCATTGTTGTCGGGCTGCCGGGGAGTGGCTTCGGTGGCCATCCGAAAGGAGAAAGCATGGCAGTAAAGGTTGCTATCAACGGCTTTGGTCGTATCGGCCGTCTGGCTTTCCGTCAGATGTTCGGTCACGAGGGCTCCGAGATCGTCGCCATCAATGACCTCACCTCCCCCCAGATGCTTGCCTACCTTCTGAAGTACGATTCCACGCAGGGCAACTATGCACGTACGCACACCGTCGAGGCCGGCGAGGACAACATCGTGGTCGACGGCAAGAAGATCACCATCTACAAGGAGGCCGACGCCAACAACCTGCCTTGGGGCAAGCTCGGCGTCGACGTCGTTCTCGAGTGCACCGGCTTCTACACCTCCAAGGCCAAGGCCCAGGCNCACATCAACGCCGGTGCCAAGAAGGTCGTCATCTCCGCGCCCGCCGGCAACGACCTGCCGACCATCGTCTTCAACGTCAACCACGAGACGCTGACCGCCGACGACAACATCATCTCCGCTGCCTCCTGCACCACCAACTGCCTCGCCCCGATGACCAAGGGCCTCAACGATTTCGCCCCCATCGTCTCCGGCATCATGACGACCATCCACGCCTTCACCGGCGACCAGATGATCCTCGACGGCCCGCAGCGCAAGGGTGACTTCCGTCGCTCCCGTGCCGGCTCCGAGAACATCGTCCCCAACTCCACCGGTGCCGCCAAGGCCATCGGTCTCGTCCTCCCCGAGCTTAACGGCAAGCTCATCGGTGCCGCCCAGCGCGTCCCGACGCCGACCGGCTCCATCACCAACCTCTACGCCGTCGTTGCCAAGACCGTTACCGTCGCCGAGGTCAACGCTGCCATGAAGGCCTATGCCGAGACCATTCCCGACACCTTCGCCTACAACGAGGACATGATCGTGTCCAGCGACATTATCGGCGAGACCCACGGCTCGATCTTCGACTCCACCCAGACCCTGGTCCAGGACCTCGGCAATGGCCAGAGCCTCGTTCAGGTCACCGCGTGGTACGACAACGAGAACTCCTACACCTCCCAGATGGTCCGCACCATCAAGTACTTCGAGAAGTTCGTTTCCTAGTCTCGATGACCTCGTGGCATCTCGCCCGAAGTAAATGAAGTAGGGCGCGGCGTGCGGTTGTTCCAGCCGCCGTCGCGCCCTTTTCTCTGGCATTCCAACCTATTGAGGAGGAACAAGCATGGCCTTTACCAAGAAGACCGTCCGTGACGTCGACGTCGACGGCAAGCGCGTTCTCGAGCGCGTTGACTTCAACGTGCCTCTGAAGGATGGNGTGGTGACTGATGACACGCGCGTGCGTGCCGCCATTCCCACGATCAAGTACCTCAAGGAGCACAACGCCAAGATCATTCTCATGAGCCACCTCGGTNGACCCGCAGGCACCGGTCCTGAGCCCGAGTTCTCGCTCAAGCCTGCTGCCGACAAGCTCGCCGAGCTCACGGGCTACGACGTGAAGTTCGTTCCCGACACCTATGGCGACGTGGCCACCGAGGCCGTCAACGCCATGCAGCCTGGCGACATCGTCGTGCTCGAGAACGTCCGCTTCGACAAGCGCGAGAAGAAGAACGATCCCGAGATCGCCAAGAAGCTTGCCAGCTATGCCGACGTCTTCGTGCTCGACGCCTTCGGCACCGCACATCGCGCCCAGGGCTCGGTCGTCGGACCCGACGCCTACATCCCCGCCGTCGCAGGCTTCCTTCTCGAGAAGGAGGTCGATACCCTGACCAGCATCTTCGCAAGCCCGGCGCGGCCGTTCGTCGCCATCGTCGGCGGCTCGAAGGTGTCCTCCAAGATCGGCGTCCTCGATCACCTGATCGACTCCGCCGACACCCTCATCATCGGTGGCGGCATGGCGTACACGTTCTTCCTGGCCAAGGGCTACAAGGTCGGCACCTCCCTTCAGGAGCCCGACTGGGTCGAGCGTGCGGGCGAGATGCTCAAGAAGGCCGAGGACAAGGGCGTCAAGATCCTTCTCCCCGTCGACAACGTCGTTGCCGACCACTTTGGTGAGGACGCCGTGGGCGAGGTCGTCTCCTCCGACGCCATCCCCGACGATCGCATGGGTATGGATATCGGCCCCGAGACCGAGAAGCTCTACTCCGATGCCATCGCCGCAGCCAAGACCGTCTTCTGGAACGGCCCCATGGGCGTCTTCGAGATGGACCAGTTCGCGCACGGCACGCAGGTCGTCGCCGAGGCCGTCGCGGCCAACACGGGGTGCACGTCGATCATCGGTGGCGGCGATTCCGTCGCGGCCGTCAACAAGTTTGGCCTGGCCGACAAGATGAGCTGGATCTCCACNGGTGGNGGAGCCTCCATGGAGCTTGTCGAGGGCAAGGCCCTTCCGGGAGTGGAGGCTCTTCTCGATGCGTAACAGAATGATTGCCGGCAACTGGAAGATGAACAAGACCTATGCCGAGGGCGTCGAGCTCGCGCAGGGTCTTGCTGACGAGCTCAAGGACGGGACCGGCTCCGTCGACGTCGTCATCGCCCCGCCCACCGTCGACCTCAAGGGCGTCTCCGAGGTCATCGAGCAGACCACGGCCCCGTTTGCGCTCTCCGCGCAGAACGTCTACTTCGAGGAGAAGGGCGCCTACACCGGCGAGACCGCTCCCGACATGCTGACCGCGGTCGGCTGCACCTTCTGCATCATCGGCCACTCCGAGCGTCGCGGCTACTTCGGTGAGACCGACGAGGACATCAACAAGAAGGCCAAGGCCCTCATGGCCCACGACATCGTGCCGATCTCCTGCTGCGGNGAGTCCCTCGAGATTCGCGAGGCTGGTACGCACGTCGAGTTCGTCGTGAACCAGATCAAGGCCGACACCGAGGGCCTCGTCATCACCGACTCCCTCGAAGTACGTGGTCGCCTACGAGCCCATCTGGGCCATCGGCACCGGCAAGACCGCCACGGCCGATGACGCCGAGGAGGTCTGCGGTGCCATCCGCGCGACCCTCGTCGAGGTCTTCGGCGCAAAGATCGCCGACGGTATCCGCATTCTCTATGGTGGGTCCGCAAAGCCCGAGAACATCGCTGGTTTTCTCGACAAGGAGGACGTCGACGGTGCTCTCGTCGGCGGCGCCTCCCTGAAGGCGGACTCCTTTGCCGCCATGGTGAGAAGCGCGATGGCATAGGCCGCTGCGACATCGACGCAGGTCTGGGGCTCGAGCGAAGGCTCGGGCCCTTTNTGTGCGCAGGCGAGCGTGATTAACGTACACTCTGCCTGAGACTCGAGACAAAACCGCAGNTCGAGCAATTCTCNCGGCGCAGAATGTTCGCTAAGCGATGCGATGGTCGCATCGGCANGTGCGCCAGAGCCTGCCCCGCAGGCTCCATCGAGAAGCTGTGGGGAGGGAAGACAAACCGTGCAGCAGGCAAGATGCTGTGGTAGCCTATTCAATTGGTCAATATGCGGCTTCGTGCCGATTGCAAAGGAGATTGAACGTGAGCGTCCTCAACGTCATCTTGCTCATTCTGATGCTTCTCTCGGGTGTGCTCACCGTTGTTCTCGTGCTGATGCACTCGGGCAAGGGTACGGGTGTCTCCGACATGATTGCCGCCTCGATGTACAACGCCAACTCGGGTTCGGGCGTCTGGGAGAAGAACCTCGACCGCCTCACCGTCATCACNACCACGGTGTTCATCGTGAGCATCATCATCATGGCGCTCACCTTCCCGCTTGGTACCATCTAGCCCAAAGCGGCAGCCTCGCGACACGCGCAAGGGAGCGGACGTTCGTCTGCTCCCTTGTTTGGTCTTTTTCGGCGTAATTCGCTCGCCTGTCTTGGGAAGCCGATGGACTGTTGTTAACAGTCTGGTAACCAACCTTACCCATCGTGTTTTTGCTCCCGATGGTCTTTTAGGATACAGTTATCGTTAGGTTTTATTAAGGGATGCGTCAGCTCTTCGTCGTATCCCGGGGAAGTCCGGAGCAGGGGACAAACCGGTTGTCCCACTTCGGAAAACAGGAGGAGGATCTATGTTCGACAAGTTTGGTGGTGTTACCCGTCGCAACTTTGTGAAGGGTGGCGTGGCCGCCAGTGCCCTTGCGGGCCTCGCGGCGTGTTCCAGCTCCAGTACGGGCAGCAGCTCAAGCACCACGAGCTCTACCAGTGATGCCGGTACCTACACGGGTGGTACCGTTTCCTACTACATCAATGACCCCGTTGCCATCGATCCCTATAACTGTCAGGAATCCGAGGGTACCCAGGTTGTCAAGTGTCTCTTTGACCCCCTGACCAGGTATGACTATGTGGACCAGGAGCTCCTTCCGGCCGCCGCCGAGTCCTGGGAGGCCAACGACGACGGCACCGAGTACACGTTCCACCTGGTCAAGGATGCCAAGTTCCACAACGGTGACCCTGTCACCTCCGAGTGCTTCAAGCGCGGCTGGGAGCGTATGTGCGACCCGACCATGACCACCCCGTCCGACGTCTCCTACCACCTCGATCCCGTCGTCGGCGCCAAGGACATGGTTGCCGGTACCGCCAAGGAGATCTCTGGTGTCACCTGCCCCGATGACAACACTCTCGTCGTCAAGCTGACCGCCCCGATGGCCGACTGGCCCATCGTCTGCTCGCACCAGGCCCTCGATCCCGTGCCGCAGGCTGCGATCGATGATCCCGCGTCCTTCCTCCTGGCCCCCATCGGCAATGGTCCCTTCCAGATGGATGGCAAGTGGGTCTCTGGCCAGTACATCAACGTTACCAAGTTCGATGACTACTATGGCACCTCAGCCAACATCGATGCCGTGAACTTCTCCATCCAGAAGGATCCCGACACCGCCTTCCTCGAGTTCCAGGCTGGCAACATCGACTTCTGCCAGATTCCGGCCGGTCGCTTCGCCGAGGTCAAGAGCCAGTACGGCGAGGCCTCCGACGGCTACACCGTTACGCCGAACGCGCAGGTCCTCGATGGCGCCGAGGTGTCCACGTACTACCTCTGCGTCAACGTCAAGGACGCGACGATGAGCAACGTCAACGTCCGTCGTGCCATCTCCCTGGCCATCAACCGCCAGAACATCTGCGATACCCTGTTCGAGGGTGTTCGCAAGCCCGCCACCAACATCTTCCCGCCGATCATCGACGATGACTCGTCCAACGACTGGAAGGACTGCTACTACGACAAGGACGCCGCGCAGAAGCTCGTTGACGACAACAACCTCGCCGGCACCAAGATCACCCTCTCCTGCAACTCCGGTGGCGGCCACGAGGACATCATGGCCTGCGTCCAGGGTGACCTCCAGGCCGTAGGCTTCGTCGTTGACATCCAGACCCAGGAGTGGGCGGCCTATCTGACCGCTATGGGCGATGGCAACTTCCAGATCGGTCGTATGGGCTGGATCGCCGACTATCCGACCATGGACAACTTCCTGTACCCGAACTTCTTCTCCACCGCTGCCAACAACTACTCCAAGTGGGCCAGCACGGACTTCGACTCCAAGATCGAGGAGGCTCGTCAGATCGTCAACGATGACGATCGTCGCGTCGCCTATCGCGAGATCAACCAGATCGTCGGCGATGACATGCCCGTCATTCCCCTCATGTGGTACGCGCACAACCATGTGGGTTCCGAGAAGTTCAAGTCCATGTACTATGACGCTGCTGGTATTGCGCATCTTGCTACGTGCGAGCTTAACGTCTAGAAATAAACCTGCGTCTCGCTCGTTTGCTTATGAGGTGGGACACCGGACGCTGCTCCGGTGTCCCACATTCTTTGCTATTATCGATATGTTAAATCGTGTTTGAAAAACGGGCTTCAGGCGTCCGTCTGATGATTGTTGCGCCGAGCCAACCGCTATACTCACGTAAGTTGTGCAGCTCCCTGCCTCACAACTCGTGCAGCTCGGCAGACNTAGGGAGTGTCCATGGGAAAGTACATCCTCAAACGAGTGCTTCAGTTCATCCCCGTGTTTCTGGGCGTGACGCTGATTCTCTTCGTCATGGAGAACGTGGTTCCGGNGNGACCCNGATCAAGCTTNNNCGCAGGCGNNNAAGAAGCTTGATCCGGTCTCAGCCGCAGCAGNAACTCTGNCGCGCGGTCTCGTTCCACCTCNNNNCNNNACGGACTCGGACGGGGCAACGTCAT
>JGI20225J20221_1002021_pt1 | contig 23198 bp, 22 predicted proteins | sample BioMet4_FD_20221 | JGI IMG/M metagenome (IMG submission 20221)
TGGCAATAAATAAAGGCAACTTTGAGCAGAAAAAAAAAGCAATCAAAAATCACTTATCCGCCGAAGTTTCATGAACTTTTCATTTTATTTGTCATTTCTTGACACTATTCGCTCTATTCGCGTATAGGCAATCTTTAAATTTTCAGACCAAAAGCATCAGTTGAAGCAAGCAATGTCAGACACACATCAGCCATATCAGGGCAACCTTGCCAACCCCCTGGTACTAGCCTTGGAAATATCGAGTTCAGCCCTTCTGCACGTCAGCAAAGAGCCTTTTCTCAGAGCAGCGATGGCCAGCATTGGTGAATCGCTGCACTGCGATACGGTGTCTCTGGTCGAATTTGACGACGAGCAATGGGCTGCGCCCGTTGTATGGCGCTCCAGCATGCACCCGGATGCGGGCATGTCGGCAGTTAGCCTGCACGATATTGCGCCAGTTCTCAGTGTTTTTGAGGAAGGCAGCAGCCTGTGCGTGGCCGATACGGCAGCCATGCCCGAAGGGCCGCAAAAAGACCTTTTTCTCTTCCGTGGAATCAAATCGGCCATCTGCGTGCCCATTGCCCATGACGGCCAGCTATTTGGCGGTATTTGTCTTTTGCGCCGCCGGTATATCGGCAAATGGACTATTGAGGATTCCAGCCTCTGCCATCTTTTGGGCAACATCCTTGCCATTACGCTTACACATTTTCGCCTTTACGGGCAGTTACAGCGCAAACACCGCCAGCTGCACGATATCCTTGGCGCTTTTTCCGACCCTGTCTGCATAGTTGACATGGAGACGTACAAGATTCTTTTTGTCAACAACAGCGTAGAAACCTGCCTGCATAAGGACGATTCACTCTCCAATATCTGCTACAAAAGGTTTATGGGCCGCGACGCGCCCTGCCCCTTCTGCACCAATGCAATCATTGCGGCCTCTGGCGAACCCTATCACTGGACGTACGAAAACAAGACGAACCGGCGCACCTATACGATCGTCGACAAGGCCATCAAGTGGGACAACGACAAGATGGTTCGTCTGAGCATCGCACGCGACGTCACCGACCTTTTGCAGACGCAGCACGAAAAGCAGAACGCCCTGGTGGCCTCGCAGGCCAAGAGCGAGTTTCTGGCGCACATGAGCCACGAAATACGCACGCCCATGAACGGCATCATCGGCCTGACCCACCTGGCGCTGCAGTCAAACCCCAGCGACGACCAAAAAAATTACCTGCAAAAAATCCGTTCTTCCGCCACCAATCTGTTGGCTATTATCAACGATATTCTGGACCTTTCCAAAATCGAAGCCAACAAAATGTTGCTGGAAAACACCAATTACCCGCTGGAAGACGTGCTTGAATTTGTGCACACATCCCTGCGTTTTCCCATTGAGCAAAAAGGGCTTGAATATATTTGCAGAGTTGGCGACGAGGTGCCGCTCAAGCTGTGGGGCGACAGCCTGCGGCTCAAGCAGGTGCTGCTCAACCTGATGAGCAACGCCGTCAAGTTTACCGCCGAGGGGCGCATTTCGTTGTGCATCGACCGCGAAACAGCGGGTGATACCGACAACCTGCACTTCAGGATTACCGACACGGGCATGGGCATCAGCCGCGAATACCAGCAGTTTCTCTTTGACCCGTACACGCAGGCAAATGCCAGCATCAGCCGCCGGTTTGGCGGTACCGGGCTTGGATTGAGCATCTGCAAGCGTATTGCCGAGCTTATGCACGGTTCGCTGTGGTGCGAGAGCGAGCTGGGCAAGGGGTCGACCTTTCACCTCAGCATACCCTGCACGCCCGCGCGCAACGTCTACTGCCCGCCGGAGCACACTACGTCCATCCCCATGCCGCTTGACGGGGCCGGAGAGTGCAGCATTCTGGTTGCTGAAGACAACGAAATCAATGTGGAAGTGTTGCGCGCAATGCTGCGCCAGCTGGGCTTTGAGTGCGATGTTGCGTCCAACGGCAAGGAAGCCCTGCGCATGGCGACGGAGACCCCATATGATATTGTGCTCATGGACGTAAACATGCCGGTTATGGACGGGCTGACTGCCACGCGCGAGCTGCGCCGCACACTGCCCCAGGATAAAAACAAAAAAAGCCTGCCCATCATTGCCCTTACCGCCGCCACCATGCCGGACAATATTGCCGAAATCATCAATGCCGGCATGAACGACCACATAGCCAAGCCTTTCAGTCAGGACATACTGCGCAAAAAACTCGCCGAATGGCTCAACCTGCACTGATCCCGCCCTCCATGTCCGCCGCCAAAGTTTCTAAAACCAATGCCGCCAGAATTCTTGAAGGCATGGGCATTGCCTTTGAACTGCATACCGCCGAGGTGGACGAAAACGACCTCTCCGCAGTAACCATGGCGCACAAGCTGGACGTTGACCCGGCATGCGTGTTCAAAACCCTGGTCGCACGGGGCGACAAGACGGGCGTTCTCATGGCCTGCATACCCGCAGCGGCGGAGCTTGACCTCAAGGCGCTGGCGGTCGCCTCTGCCAACAAGCATGTGGAGATGGTTCCGCTCAAGGATGTGCGCCCGCTCACCGGCTACATACGGGGCGGATGCTCGCCGCTTGGGGCCAAAAAGGCCTATCCTGTCTTTATGGACGAAAGCGCCATTCTGTACGACTATATCTTTGTCAGCGCTGGGCAGCGCGGCGTGCAGCTGCGCCTGCCCCCCGACGATCTGCTCCGGGCCGTTGCAGGGCAATACTCCCCTCTGGCGCGGCAGTAAGCTCCCCCGCCTTTTTACGCATCCCGACCCGCCGGGCGGTCTGGCAGCCAGGCCCAAATCACGGGTCCCACGCACTACGCCCTCGCACAGGAGCCTAAATGCTGTACTACCACGCGGATGTTTTTTGCCAAAAACCCATGACCGGCAACGGGCTGACGGTTTTTATCGCACCGTCCTTTCCCGAGCGGGCCGTGATGCAGCAAATCGCGCAGGAATTCCGGCAGTTCGAGACGATTTTTCTTGTCAGATGCGGCAAAAACAGCTTTGATGCCCGTATTTTTACTATTGAAGAAGAGCTGGACTTTGCCGGGCATCCCATCCTGGGCGCAGCGGCTGTGGTGCGGCACGAATTTTTACCGGGCGACGCCGGGGTTGTTTTCTTCAACCTGAACAGCCGACAGGTTTCGGTTTCCTGCTCGGTGCGGGGCGACTGCCATGACTGCTGCATGGACCAGGGACAGGCGGAATTTGTTTGCAGCCCGCAGCCCCAGGAGTACCCACACCTTCTGCAGCCGCTTAACCTGAGCGAACACAACATGACGCCGCAGTTTCCCCTGGAAGTTGTTTCGACCGGTCTGCCCTACCTGCTTGTGCCCGTAATTTCAGGCCTCGAGCAGGCCCGCATTACGACTGACGATTATGAAGGCAGACTTGCCCGGATCGGTGCAAAGTTTGTGTACGTCTTTGATGTAAATACGCTGGAGGGCAGAACCTGGGACAACGCAGGCCTGGTCGAAGACGTGGCCACCGGCAGCGCCGCAGGGCCAGTGGGGGCCTACCTGTACAGCCGCAACAGATTTTTGCCCGCCGAGGCCATTGTGCTCCGGCAGGGGCGCTTTGTGGGGCGCAATTCAAAAATCGGCATCCGCAAGGACAAAGCCAGCGGCAGCATGCTGGTAAGCGGCGAGGTGCGCCTGCTGGTGCGCGGCGAGTTTACCCCTGAGCTGTAAAACCGGGGCAGCGCAAAATTCAATTGCCAAAAACCAGACACCGGGGCGGAAACGCCTTGGAAGTTCTTCTGACGCTCGCGCCGCCCATACGGCAAAATCAGGCAGACATCTTTTGTTGCTGGTGGTTCTTCATCATCCTGCTGCAACCCCTGGCGCAACGCAGGGGCAGCAGCTCGCCTTTGGGCCCGCGCAAAAATCTGCTTGCAAGACCGCGATGGCATGAATTGCACTTTTTTGTGCGGCCCGGCTACTGACAGTTTTTGCAGGCAAACATTCATCCTGTTTGGCAGATTCCCTGCCTTTGATTTTTCTGAACGACGTGCTGCGGTCCATATGCAAATGGCGGAAAAGCTCACNNGCGACCCATAGCGTTTCAAACCCTGCTCAATAACGGCATGTGAGGTGGTCCGGTTTAGCTGGACAGGTTGGCGACGTTGTAAGCTTGCTTGCCACAAATATCTCCACAGCGGGATAGAGCGGGATAAACGACAAAAAGACGCAAAAAAGGGTTTGTGAGCGGCCTTGAGCCATCTTCACAAACCCTTGATTTACCTTGGTACCGGGAGCGAGTGCCATTTATTATATACAACACACTTAAATATAAATATAAAAGCAATTCAATAAAAAAGTTGCCCCCAAAGTTGCCCCCCTTTTTATTCAGTACCCTACTGGCGAGGGTAGTGTGATGCCAAAGGGAGCACAACAAAAAAGTCGCCAGGTGAGAAGCGGCCTTTTAATCAGACACAGCGGAGGATGTGCACTATCCATTCCGCTGCGGCCCTGCGGACGAACCCCAGGGACTCAAGCCACGCCGAGGCGGGCTGAACATATTTATACTTTGGGATTAGCTAGACGTTGGAATTTATTTTTTGCTTCCACTAAATTTATCTCTCCCCAGCAATGCTTGCGCAACTCAAACCCACGATCTGGGAATCTAGCATGAATGAATTTGAATCCACGCGATGCCAAATGACTTACAGCTGGTACAAAATCCCTGTCTTCTGATACGAGCACCCCGACATCATACATATCTTCCCATGCACATCGAAGCATCTCTGTTACTATCTGAGTATCAACGCCTTTTTCTCGCGTCCCAAGCATCGAGGCCCCACAGTCAGGGCAATTTTTAACCTCATGATGCAAATTACCAATACAGCGCGGGCCGGAAGATGTCTTTTGTCTGGGTTTGAAATCTACCCTTGAACCTGGGGCTTTAATAAGTGTATTTTGTGCCCAGTTTCTTAGGCGAACGTCAGAATCTGAATATTGGTCAAATGAGCCAGCAATAAAAATACCTTCATATCTTGCCTGACCTGATGTAACTCGCAGACACTCTCTAGCACAATCTGCTAAGGCCCAAGGCATAGTAAACCAGTCTGTTTTAAATGTGGGATCATGGTTCTGCATGTTGAGGGTGTAATTCCAAAAATCTACGAAAATCATAATTCTCGTTGGAGCACCCTCTTCGGCCATGTTTCCCTCTTAGGTAAAAAAATAGTCGGTCGCCGTTCTCCCGCTATACCGGGCGGCGACCGACGGGTCGTAATCAAGTTTACGAGTTAGTCTTGCTCCCTCGTTGAGTCATATATATGCATGTGCACAAACTTCGTCAAGAACAATTTGCGCGAAAAGCGGTATGGCATAAGGTGTTCATAAATGTCAAGGCTATCTTTTGCATATGCAAAGGGTTCCAGATTCAACACCCCATAGCCTAGCCTTGGGCCGGGTCGACAAAAAAGGCCACCCCGAAGGATGGCCCTGTAGCTGGTTGCCTCGCCACTTGTCCCGGCCCATGTACTGAGTCGGGATTTTCGTTTTAGGCGGTCAGGCTTTGATTTTAGGCCATTTTCTTCGCCATCGCTGCTAGCAGAGAATCGAGCAACTTTGCCGCATTGGCGATCAGACCAAAAGCCCCGTCAGCAAGTCGGCCTTCGTTGGTGTCAGCCCTCATGAGGCGGCGTGCTTCGTCTGCCAGGGTGACAATATCACTTGCCAGCAGGGAAGCAGAATCGAGGCTCATATCAACGGTGAGGCGAAGTTCTTTACTCATGACTTGCCGCCTTTGCCTGGGTTCTGCGCCGCCACGGCCCGCTCAAGTTCATGCTGACACTGCTCCACAATGCCCATGTAACTCCCGGTGGGCAGTCCAGAGCAGCTGAATTAATGCCGCCCCTCGATTTGGTGCAAGATGGTGCGGAAAAAATCAAACAAAAAGGGTTAGGTTTTTACGCCTAACCCTTGATTTACCTTGGTACCGGGAGCGAGACTTGAACTCGCAAGAGGTTGCCCTCGGCGGATTTTGAGTCCGCTAAAACGACATTTCACCGCAATGCACAGACCTGCACAATTTTGCACATAATTTTAACATTAACAGCATGTTATTGACTTTTTTCGCTACACATGATTTCACTCAAAAACACCTTCCATAACTACAATCGCGGGATAAGAGCGGGATAAAATTTTAGGCGGATTTGAGTTTCCATGAAATCCGCTGTGTAGGTGCTGGAGGAAATCATGGCTGTAAAATGGCACAAAACATCTTTTTTGGGTGTGCGCTACAGGGAACATGCAACGCGCAAGCACGGCATACGCCCTGACCGCTGTTACAGCATCCGCTATAAGGTAGACGGCAAAGACAAAGAGGAAGTCGTCGGCTGGGGGAGCGAAGGAATTACTGCTGAGGAAGCCTTCAAACGCCTATCTGAACTGCGCGAAAATTCGCGCAAAGGTTCCGGTGCCAAGACGCTTGAGGAAAAACGCTCGATTGCAAAAGCAGAAGAAGCTGCCGAACATCGGGCCAAGCTGCGCCAAAACAAGCAAAACGTTACATTGCGCGACTACTGGGAACAAAACTATCGGGAACACGCTCAGCGCACTAAAAAAGCTTCATCTTTTCGATCCGAAGATGGGCACATGCGAGTGTGGATTCTTCCCCTTCTAGGTGACACGCCGCTTGTTCAAATAGGCTTTGCTGAATGGGATGCACTTGTACGCAATATGAGTTGTGGCAAGTTGTCTCAACGCACCAAGGAATATGCGGCAGGGACATTGCGTCGTCTTATGCGCCATGCCCAAGATCGTGGACTGCCCGTGCAGATTCCCACATCCAAGCAAATTGGTGCGCAGGGACCGAAGGACAACCGCCGTCTGAGAGTACTTACCCCGGAAGAAGCGGAAAAACTCCTTGCAAAACTTGGGGAGATTGACCCTCATACAGAGCGTCTGACTCGTTTTTGCATGCTCACTGGCTGTAGGCTTTCGGAGGCTGCCAACCTTACATGGGCGCATGTAGACCTTGAAGGTCAGTCTGTTCGTTTTGCAGACACAAAAAATAAAGACACCAGAACTGTGTATCTTTCTTCAGAGCTGGTGGAAATGCTCAAAACGCTTCCATGCTCTGGGGCTGGGGATTTTGTATTGCCCCGCCATGATGGAACGCCTTTCATTAACAAGGCAGACAGAACAGACACACCCTACTTTTTTATTGAGGCAGTAAAGGCACTGGCTCTAAATGAGGGACGAAGCACTCGTGACCGAGTAACCTTTCACACTATCCGGCACACAGTGGCTACCAATTTGGCAAAGGTGCTAGATGTTCGGAGCCTTATGGATGTCATGGGCTGGAAGGTCATCGCTATGGCAGCCCGCTATATTCATACTCAGGAAGAAACTAAACGCCAAGCTGCCAACATTCTAGCCGGAGCCTGGAAAAAACAGGAACAGGCCAAGGTGCTGCAGTTTAATTCATCAACTGGCTAATGTGTGCCAGTTGGGTACGATGCCCGGTGTAAGCATAGATTTTTCATCTGAGCTAAATTATACAACATGTCACCATTATTGAATTAACATTGCTGCCAGGCACCCGGGCCTGAGTCGGTAACGGGTGCCTAGCTAGAACTATTTCCTTAGGGTTTCTCTGCCTCTGGCAGAGCTAGTAAATCCTCGGTTTCAATTGTGCCATCCTTACCGGGTTGTTTACGAGCATCTAGCTCTTCAGCTGCAAACGCCGCAGCAAATACCCCTGCAATTCCCGCCACCATGCCGCTGATAAATACCCAAGTCTTGCTCATATTCCTGCTCCTTTTGTGTTCACGAAATGACAGAAGGCGGGGAAAACCCGCCTTCTGTATGCCAGCCTGAGTGGACTAGTCGTCCCAGTTGTCCTTGATGACCTGCAATACGGCGATGGCTACTGGTATCCAAGCCAGTGGGTTCATATGCCCTCCGTTGTTTTTAACAGCGCGGGATGCGCCGCTTTTTGTTAAACGTAAAGAAACGGAATATTCCAGTTCGGTGCCACGGCCTGAAATCGATGGGCACCATCATACTGCACCACACTTGAGCAAGGCAGCCTGCAGCATGGCAAACATGGCAGGCACCAGATCAGGCAGATCGTTGACCACCTTACTTGTGTGTGGCAGCAGGCGAGTGATGTGCTCATCTCTGATGCCAAGGCCGTAAACTTCAAAGCCGAGTTTTTGGGCCACCCCTATGGCATTGTTTGCAGCCAGTTGGTTGTCCGGCATGCCGTCAGTGATAATCAGGATCATNTTGCGCTGCTCTTTGAGGTGCAGCATGGTTTGCAAAACCCACCATAGTGCCCCTGCCAAGGGGGTGCCGCCAGAAGCCCGAATGTCGAACATATCTGGCAACGGCTGACCATGCCGCATGATTGGGAATACTGAATTGGTTGAGACTGCGGGAAAGGCCGTCACTGCCGGATTCACTCCACGAATATGGCTCAGCGCAGTTGCCACGGCAAAGCATGCTCGATTGGCAAGATTAATCGGTGCGCCAGCCATGCTGCCGCTTACGTCCAGCAGGATATGGACAGCCGTATTGAGGCCCAGTTGCAATGACTCTTTTTGGAAAACACGAGCATTGCCAACCTGCAGACGGTGTAGCGAATTGGCGTGCAGTGTGCCCCTGCCCCCAATACTGCATCGCCTTTGCGTTTGCGCCTGCAGAAAGCCCTGAAGGCGAGTGCGCAGGGCAATGCTGGCCTGAAGCGCTTGCAGCTTCTGATCTGCAGGCAACGGTGTTGCTTGGCGGGTGCCTTCTACGGCCACGGTCAGCGCGTCACCGATGGATTCTGATCTGCAATTGCTAAGCTCAATCGCCATGATTTCCCCAATGTTCTGGGGTAAGTCTTGTGCCTCCGCATGAAAAAGAGCTTTGAGCGGTAATGCGTTCAAAGCCCTCGACTGTTGAACCGGCGCAGAGGCGCAAGCCGATTCAGGTTGTTGGTCGATTTGCGAGGTAGAATCGTTGGCCTCCTCTTTAGCCTGACGCACGGCTGTTTTATTGTTTGCGCTCGTGTAGTTGCTGGTTTCAGTTGGTTGAGGTGGTTCCCACTGTTGGATGCACTGGGCGATCTGTTTCGCGTATTCAATCGTTGCCTTTGTATCAGGGCAATGGATGTAGGCCTTGGCCATGATGGCATCCAGGGCCTCTATCAAGCCTGGAAAGTATTGCTCCATGATGCTCGCCGCATGTTGCCGTGCCGGGATCACCTCATTCACATCCCAAGCACGCACCGTCAGCAGCACATAGTCCAAAACAGCAAGGGCCGGGGAATCNTCCCCGGCCCTTGGCTGGTGNTTGCTCTACAAAGAATCGTCGTATCAACCAGTTCAGGTTTCTCCGGCAACCTGGGAAAATACCCGACAGCTTCTTTTCAACACGCCAATCTTCGAGGCAGTTGAACAAATTAAAGGTCACAGNATCAAGGNTTGCAGCTTTCAGCACGCTGAAATCTGTGTGCCGTATATGGGCCGCCTCATGGTCTGTGAAGCCCTTGGCCAGTGCCAACAATTCCGGCTCACAATCCATGGGCAATGAGGGCAGGTGAATGACCTTGCCATTGGTGCAGGCTTCCTTGCCGCCGATGCGTACCTGCACTCCATAGCGGTCACCTAGAATGGATGCCAAAAGGGGCAGGCAGTTGAGAACGTCTTTTGTTCGAATCATGGTACCCCACAATAAGAAAGCCCGACATCTCTGCCGGGCTACTGTTTGGGTTTGTTTTGTATTTCTACAAGGGTTCGCAAATCGTTTGCCATCGTTCGGAAACGTTCAGTCGGTTGTAGCTGAAGCCAGCGAATGATGTGCATAAACACTTTGTTAGAATCAGCTTTTATGTGTTGGCCGTTTATACGCAAGAAGACTGAGCAGGCTGCGAAAGCCGTTCGTTTGTTCCCATCCATAAAAGGGTGATTAATCAGTAGGCTTTCCATCAACGCGCACGCTTCTTCAACAATATCAGAATAGTACCCGCTCTGTGGACGGAATGCCGCAGATTCCAGGCTTCCCATATCCCGAATACCCGCCATGCCACCATATTTCTCGATAAGGATGGCGTGCATGCCTAGGATGTCGGCAACGGTCAGATAGTCCCGATTCATTTTGCCAGTTCTCTATAAAGGGCATCATGTTCGATCATGCTGACTTCGAGGGCATCGAGAACATGCCTACGCGCTGCAGGGCCTCTGCGATTTTCAATGTATTCACGAACAGCATCTTCCAGAACTGCCTGAATCTGGCGGCCATCTTGCTGGGCAACAATTTTTAGGCCTTCGTAGAGATCGGGTTCCATCTGGCTGGCAAACTTGACCCGTTTGGTTGATACCTGTGTCATAGGCAGCTCCTTTTTAACAACGCTAGTTTGGGCAGTGTACGTCGTCAAGAAATTTCTTGATTCTACCACAGGCCCAGACTGGGTATGGCAGGGTGCGGCAAAGCGCTGTCAGCCACGTGGATGTCGGGCAGAATAGGCACGTCATCATATCCATCAGCAGCACCGTCTACCTGCATTGAGCTGCCATCTTGCTCAGCTATAACTCCCGGACCGGCCAGCAGGGCATCCAGCACAAAGGCCGGGCCATAACCCTCAACAACTTTTTGGGCGTGGCCCACAAGGGCCGTACTGTCCTTAAGAAGGCAGACCAGCCCCTGTAACAGCAGCAGGTCTGTGCCAGTGATGTTGCCCTTCTTGGGCATGCGCAGCAGGGCTGCCTGCACGATGTCAGCCACTGGGGCCACATGCGGCTCTACAAATGACAAGCCCGTGAGCTTGGCATGCAGGGTACGCAGGGGTGAAAGCGCCTTGTGGGTTACCTCCGTCTTGCCGTGATAAACCCTGCGCCATATATCGTCAGCCGATTTGGCCACCTCATCAAACAGGGTGCCGCCGAGGCCCTGCACCTCTTCCGCCAGACCGGCTTCCAGCACAGCGGTGTTGTCTGCGTGCTGCTCAAGCGGGGCCACTTTATACAACTGCCAGCGGAAATCCATGCGGGCGCGTACATAATCAGGCCCCACGAGGGAGTTGCGGATAATTTCGCCCCATTGATGGTGCTTCTCAATCCATGCCTGCACATTTTGGTCATAGTCAGCCAGAAATGCTTCCTTTTCTTTCTGGAATTCGACGCGGATGTTGAGTAGCTCCTGCACGATTTCGCCGGCCTTTTCTTCGGGGATGGCCCAGCCGGACATGAACCGCACCCCGTGCCGGTCGAGGTAGTTGAAGGCGCGTGCCTTGAGCGTGCCGAACACCTTGAGGTTTTCCGGGTCAGCAATGCGCTTTGAGCCCAGCGAGGCCAAATCTTCAGGGGGTAGCTCCGCGCTGCCCAGGTCTTCCTGACTCATTTTGCGTCGGGCTGACCACAAGCTGACGTTGAGATTAAGGGCCAGCAAGTTGTCCAAGATGCGGATGTCAGAAACAAGTTGTGTCATAGTAGCCTCCTAGAACGAGCTTTTTGTTGTATTGAGTGAGTAGCCTTCGTTGAGCTTCTTTGCTGCGCGGGCTTCAAGCTCCATCACGGAACTGTTGCCCTCACAGTTCTCGGCGGCAATAAAGTGCTGCTGGCCAACAGTGTCTGGCTTGCCCCACTTCAGCGTGAGCCCCACAGGGCTAGCCTCGCCGATCCAGAATTTGCCGTCTTGTTTCTTGCCGGAAAGGTTGTGAATTACCTGAAGATGAACGAGGGGCTTGGCCACCGTAGGTGTGCGGTGCAGATGTCCACGCATGAAGCGTAAGGCTTGCTCGCCTTGCAGGGTTTCTGCTTCTGCCGTTACGGTTTGGGGGGACTCAACTTCCACCTGTTGAGGGAACATGCGTTGGGCCAGTTCGTGCAACATGGCGCGGGTTTCACGGCTTGCACGGTAGGCCAGCGCCCGGTCGAGGGCGTAGGTGACAGGCTGTACGCCCTGGTGGGCCAGCGGCTGGAAGCGAACGGTCAGATCACCCCATCGCAGCAAACTGCGCGTGGAGAATGTAACTTCAATGGTGCTGGTCAGATTGTTGGTAGAAGCCTCGCCCATGAACAACTTGCGAACCTCATTGGCGTAGTCCACCATGGTGGCGCACAGCGATTCTGGTAGCGATGGGAATCGTCGTGCAAGCAGACTTTTTTCCACCTCGGCAGATGGGTAGCCAACTTCACAGATGGTGAAACGGTCAAGCCATGCAAGGTTCTGCCGCTGCGTTCCCTGGTAGAGGCCAGTGTCATCGCCACCGCCGTTGGTATTGGCCGTGGCAACCAGGCGGAACATGGGGTGCGGTGCAATCAGTTCTCCGCCGTTTTCCGCTATGCACAGGGGGGATCCGTCCAGCACACTGTTCAGGCCTGCTGCAATCTCTGGCGAGGTCAGATCGATTTCGTTCAGCAAGATTATCGCCCCGTAGCGCATAGCAAGCGCAAGCGGGCCGTATTCAAAGGTCATGCTGCCGTTTTTAACCGTCAAATGACCAACCAGGTCAGCAAACTCCAGCCGCCCGTGCCCGGTGACCTCAAAGACGGGATAGTTGAGTCTGGCTGCCAGCTGCTTGATGCATGTTGTTTTACCGCAGCCTGTAGGGCCGAATACGTACAACGGTTCCTGTGGGTTGAGAAACCAGACCACAACATCGCGGCTTGACTCATGGAAGATATAGTCAGGGTCAATGGCCGGGGTGTAGGCAGAAGGAACGGCGTAGCCCCTGACCATGGTGCCGGAGCGCTTGCCGCTGAAAACCTGCCCGGCATCGAGATCGGCGGGCTGAAGAGAATCAAGTTCGTCAGTAAGGCGAGTTTGCATTTTTTTTCTCCAATGTGTCCCATTGACACGTTTAACTTGAATGTACACAATGAAGACAAAGGAGGTTCCTATGTCTACAGTAACGGCACGATTGGATACGGACACACAGGCACAGCTTGAAAAGCTTGCCGCTGCTACCTCACGGTCTCGTTCCTGGCTGGTGGCAGAGGCGGTAAGGCAATATGTGGCAGAACAGTCCTGGCAGGTCGAAGCCATTCAGGAAGGTGTTCGTCAGGCAGATGAGGGGAAGTTTGTTTCTGACCAAGAGGTAACAGAAGCATTTACTCGTTGGGGCGTCCATGCAAAATAGGCCTGTGCGGTGGCTCGCTCTAGCCCTTGAGGATTTGCACGACATCGCGGCGTATCTAACCGAAAAGGACTCAGATGCAGGGCAACAAGTAGCCCAATGCGTATGGAATGCTGGGCAAAGCCTTGCCGCCCTGTCTTCGCGAGGGCGGACTGGCAGGGTCGCAGGGACTCGAGAGTTTGTTCTGGCAGATTTTCCGTATTTTATTGCATACCGAGTGGTTAAATCTGAAGTACAAATTCTTCGTGTTCTCCACACCGCACGACGTTACCCGCGATAATCACGTAACTGCGATTTTTCTTTCCACATACATCCCAAACGGCTTGCCACAATAGCTACCGCGAGTTTCAATGTCGTCATAATCTTCGCCAAGACGGATGAACAAGAAGTCTTCGTCGGGCAAGCTGTCCATTAGCTTTGCTACAAAGGCCACTTCATCAAATTCTGCGTACCACTTTTCCCCCTCCCACAGAAAGACAGCGGAGCCTGAGCCTTCATCGATTTTGCTGGGTTCGCCAGCTATAAGCATTTTGATTGCTGCAAAGCTGTCGGGATTATTCCTTTCTGCCTCAGCAAGAGCTGTTTTTAACTGATCCATGCCGTTTTTTGTCAGGCACAGGGCCACGTCAGAATAATACCCCATGATAATCTCCTGAAGTTCAGTTTATCGGCGAAATGCTCAATTTCTCAAACGGCGAGCCTGTGCGCTCACAGCGAGCTAGCAAGGTATCCACGTCGATGCCGCCCATGTGCTCAGAGTTAAAAATCTCGGCCAACTCCTCGCGCAAAGCATCCCTATCCAACGTGGTTCGGCCTGCTGCCACTGACATGCGAAAGCGGTAGTTCCCCGTGTCTACCCAATCCCGTGTGCCAGCCTGGCGGTGAACAAGCTTGAGCACAGTTTCCATCTCTTTTATTTCGCTATCTAAAGCGGTGCGCTGCTCCTTGAGGGCCGCCAGCTTTTTCAGAGCTGGTTCCCATTGGGGCATTTGCACGCCCTGCGGGAATTTGGGGCAGTCACCATTGTGTTCGCAGTACGAACACAACGGGTAAAAACCTTGAGCGCAATCTACCTGTGCCAGGGTTATGTGCCCGGCTCGGAATGCTGCAAGCTCGCCCCAAAGCTGTGCCGCACGGTCAAGGGCAGTATCCAGCATGGCCTGGTTGAAGCCATAGGGGCCAAACGCTCTGATCTCTTTCATGGAAAGGCACAGCAACCATGCTTCCATGCTGGTCTTGGCAGCAGTTGTGGGCATCTCAAGGCCAAATTGGGCACGGCAAAGTTGAGGGAAGGTCATCTTCTCATGCAGAAGCGTACCGTCCTCAGCACGGAGGCTGAAGACGGGCTTGCTCCATGCTTTTGTCAGTAGACCGATTTGCCCATGTAGTTGCAGCAGATGGGAATCGTGAGGCGAAGCTGGTAACTTGTCTGTGCTTTTCACTTCCAAAATGCGTATGGCATTGACGGGCGCACCCCAGACCAGCACAAAATCAAGATGAGCTTTGATGGGCACACCCTGATGCTGCCAGCTGATTTCAAGCTGGGGCAATACATGCAGGCCCTGCGATGCCAGAGCTTGCCCAACCCCAGATTCGAACCAGTGCCCACGCTGCAACGTAAGCAGACGCTCCAGGCTGTTTGTAGTGGGGAGCACCTTTCTGGCTAGTGCAGCCCGGGGGCATTCCCAGTGTTGGCCGATATCACTCATTCCCACATAGCTGGAGCGGTCGCCCAGATGGGTAAGTGTGTCTTTGTGGGCAACGGCTTGCAGACCCTGTCTGATTAACGACCGTAATCCTTCTGTGCGGTCCTTCTGTTCCATGGTTTAGTCTCCATAAACGTGAAAGGGCCGCCATCAGGCAGCCCTTTCACGCTGTATTTTTATTTTTGCTCTGCGGCGTCAACATACTTCCACCACAATTTTCTCTGCGGGTTCCAGCGGAAGCCCGAACCTGTCAGCAGTTCCTTTTTGGCTTGCGTGTTGCCGGTGGCAATGATGCAGGGACGCCCATCCTGAGCTGTGACCTGCTGGTAGGTGATGCCTTCTAGCGGTGGGAGATTTTCAAGGCTTGCTGGCGGTCGATTTGAGGGGGCTGAAAAGTTGTTTGTGGTGGATGGGTCGCGTTGTCGCGCTTTTTGCGATTCAGGGGTAATTACGGGCAGTTTGGGACGTGTGGGTGATTTTTTGCCATTTTTAGCCCCTTCACCATCGTCATCTTCAGTTACCATGCCCAACATTGCGGTTAGAGCATAGCGGCGAGCGTAGGTCATGGCTGATCCCATGCCTTGCGGATCGGCCTTGGGTAAAGGAACCACGGCAAGAGAGCTTTGCCATTGCCCCGACTCTGCATGCGTCAACTTGGTAACGAGCCCTAAGGAGTTGGGCTGCTCCACAGGCACAGGGTACTGACACAGCCAGATGCCGTTTTCGATAAGTGCATCACGGCATGCGTCCATGACGCTGTTCAGGCTGGCATACCAGCTCTTGGTGAACGGATTTTCAGCGTCTTTTGTAACAGGTTGCACGGTTCGCTGTACGCAGAGCAGGGCTTTAGCCAAATCAACAAGGTTTTCTGATTGGTATTGGTTCATCTGAAAATCCTCCTAGAATAGCAAAATGACGAAGCCCCGCCCAGCTTAGTGCTGGACAGGGCTTCGGGGTGGTTTACAACGTAGTGCAGGTGCTCTTAATTCTGTAATATATTTTTCAAATTTGATGGATGACGGTTTAAAAGAACGGCCGAAAAGTTGTTCGGGCACAGCCCACATGACGTTTTGGAGTATGCCGCGTCCCAAACGGCAAGGGCATCACGATCAGCGAAAAATCCCTCTTGTTCATTCGTCATCACCTACTATCCTCACGGTCATAGCAATTCAGGATGGTACCGTTATTTACAGCGTTTCCATCACCGTCAACAAACTCTGATAGCAGTCCACATCGTGATACTTCACACCTGTGGTACTTATTTCATTAAACAGTTTTTTTGCGCAGGATATTTTCGCTTGCTCTATCGGGCGCAGTTCAAGACTGTCCATTGTGCCTTTGGTTTCGGCGATAAAGAAGATGTGCTTCACTNNCCCNTTCTTNAANGAAATTGCCCAGTCCGGGGAGTATTTGCCTACGGGCGTTGGGATGTAGAACCCTCGAGGGCCTCTTGGCAATTTGGCATAGACGATCACTTCATCGGCAACATCCAAGTCCTCGGCAAATCGCCGTTCAACGCTGTTAGCCGTTGAGCCATCGGTGAAAATATAATCTTGTATGGCGTGTTTCGCCTTGAACGCCTTGGCATANTCATCTGAGGCACGACTCATATTGAATATGTCCTGCGAATACGGTTCCTCGGCACTTGGGGTATAGGTGATATGCTCCACGACGACGGAGGCTTTCTGCCTGTTGATAATAACAACAATCTTGGCGATGAATTCTTCGGGATTTTCGCAGAACAGCCAGAGCTGTTCCTTTTTGATGCCCTCAAGAATAGCTGTGACCGTACGGCGTGTAAGATTTGTGCCTCCGGCTATCTTGCCGATGATGTCATAGGCTGCAAGTCCGCCGTGCGCTCGTTCGAGATTTTTGGTTTCAGTGCGTTCAACAGTGAATTCCGTACCTTCCTGTGACCCTTTAGTAAGGGTGTAGGATAAACGGGCGACCTTCAACTCCCCATCGATGGCGGCTATGGACTTTTTAATGAGTTCGTCGCCATTAAATTCCACGGCATAGGCATACCGCTTGTTTATCCGCTCCCACAAACCCTTGAATGCTGCCCAATTCTCGTTCAGCGGGTTGTCTTTGATTTTTGTTTCGCGTCCATTGCCTGCCATTTCATTAAGGATAGACGGGTCAAAGATAGCCTGAACCAGTTTATGGACGCCCTCGGCAAGCGGAGCGAGTTCCGGTTTCAGCGGGGCAAAGTTTCCTGTTTCGGCAGCGGCTCTGTATGTATCAGTAACGCCACCGTTATCGTCCACATACTCGTTACGGACGAGGTAATNAATTCGGCGACAAACCCGGCATAGCTTTCGCTTGCCACGACAGTGAGCAAATTTACGCTTTGCACCAGCGAATCGCCACAGGCTTCCAAATCCTGACGCTCACCAAGGCTATTCACGCAAAGGCGTAAGCCCCGCCCGACTTCCTGCCTCTTAGTCGTGGTGTCGTCGGAGCGCTTTAAAGCGCAAATCTGAAATACATTCGGGTTGTCCCAGCCTTCGCGCAAAGCGGAGTGAGAAAATATAAACCGCGTTGGCTCCTCAAACGAGAGCAGGACTTCCTTCCGCTTCAGGATGAGGTCGTAAGCTGAAATATCGTCAGACTCGCTAGAGCCTCCCTTGAGCGGGCTGTTTATGACGCGACCTTTTTTGTCTATGGAGAAATAGCCCTTGTGCGTGTCGGCGGTGTCGATGCCGCGCAGATAAGATTGGTACGCTGTCGGAAACAATGTCAGCCGTTCATTTAAGGCGGCAGTATATTCTTCTTCAAAGATGCGGCCATACTCGCCGAGGATTTCCTGACCATCAGCGTCATATTGGCGGTACTTTGCCACTTCGCCGATAAAGAACAGCGACAAGCATTTGATGCCCTGTTCGAATAGTTTTTCCTCCTTGTCGAAGTGGGAGTTGATGGTCTCGCGGATTTGGATGCGGCGGATATCGTCTTCATTAACGTTGCCGGTGGCTTCGCCAGCCGTGAGCGTATCGCCGTTGCTGAATGTCACCGTCGTCCGAATCGGGTCAATGTCGGCTATGGAGATTCCCTTGTATTCTTCCAGGCCCTTGGAAGCGGTATAAAGACTATCGCCCACTTCGAGCAGGTGTGTTTCCCGCTTAGGCGAACCCGCCGCGCGGCTGACCTCGAACTCAAGCCTTGCACGGGGCGGCTTTTTGCGGTCCAGGACTACGGTGGAAAGGTACATATATCGATTTGTACCGCCGAGATTTTTTAGTTCAAATCCCTTGACCTCAATCTTCTTAACCAGCTTTTTTTTGAAAGCGTCGAGTGAGTCAAGAACATAGACAAGGTTGTGGCTTGTCTTGTGAGTTGCAGAATAATTCAGCGAGAATAGCGGGTTGAAGTTTTTTTTCAAGGCGGTCTGTGTCGCCGTGCCGCGCATTTTTTGCGGTTCGTCGAGGATGATTATCGGATGGTTCGCCTTGATAACATCAATCGGACGGCGGCTGCCAAATTCGTCGCGCTTGGTGTAGATAATCCTCGCCGCCTCGTTGCCGCGTCTGCCCTCGACGTTCTTATCCTCGTTCATCGTGGTATTGAACGCCTGCGTGTTGATTATCATGACGTTGATGCCGCTATTTTGCGAGAATTCGTCAAGTTGGTGCAGGTTCGAGGAATTGTAGATGAAATAGCGGGCTTTCAGCCCGTAAATCTGCATAAAGTGATCTTCAAGGATTTCAAAAGACTTTTTCACGCCCTCACGGATGGCAATGCTCGGCACGACAACGATAAACTTGCTCCAGCCGTATGCTTTGTGAAGTTCGAACATCGTCTTGATATAGGCGTAGGTCTTGCCTGTGCCGGTTTCCATCTCTACGTCGAGTGACACCGCGCCAAGCCCTGCGGCAAGATCGTCGGAATATTTGATGTTGTTTGCTGTTTGAACGGTGCGGATATTCCTCAGCAGTTCCTCTTTGGAAAGCTGTACTTTTTCGTTGCGGTAGGCGGCTTCGTATTCTTCCTCGACTGCCCGCTTTTCCTCTTCGCTCAAGGTGGAAAAAGTGAGTGCTAAGTAGCCCCTGCGCGAGAGACGTTCTACCTCTGTCAGCTCTTTTTCACTGCCTATATCGCGGCGATACTTTGACGTTCCAACATTTGGCTGGCCCGCAAACACGCGCACAACGCTTTCGGCGGCTTCCGTCTGAAACGGCTGAATTTTAAATTGGAATTTCACCTACAGCACCCTCCTTATGGTATTCGGGCTGTAGGTGTTGAACACCTGCTCAAAGTTGACCATCGCGGAGTCGGAGGTGAAGCTGCTGTCACGGAACACAGAGTAGTACGGTTTTTGCTTGGCGATTTCCGTAATCAGGGCGGTATCGACCTGCTTGAAGCAGGCAATAAGATAAGTGTCGTTCACATAGTAAACATCGCCGATCTGCCGGATTTTTGCCGACAGCGGGATACCGAGGTCGAGCATTACCTGGAAAAGCAAGTCTTCGTCAGAGCGATCTTTTTTGATGTTGTCTTTAAATCCTGAGAGGTCAAAGCCCATCTTCGCGTATTCTTCAGGCGTGTAGTACACATCCTTCATATTGGAAGAGTCCAGTTTGAGGACGCGGAAACCAATATCACCACCCCTCTTGAAAGTTGAATCCGAATCCTTTTTAAGGCCCTTTCCGGCATTACGGATTCGTTTTTTTCCGATTTCGCAGATGGTAGGGTATTCTGGGAATGGTGTTTTTTCTGGAAGCTGTACCATTATAAATTTTCTCCCAGCGTTGTCCTCGGAATTCAGTTTCATCACAGCGTGAGCAGTAGTAGCAGATCCAGAGAAAAAATCTAAAATGATGTCATCCTTTCTCGAAACAAGCAGAACTAAGTGCTTTATCAATTCTACAGGCTTTGGAAAATCAAAATACTTAGCACCCAATAATGCCTCAAGCTCAGAAGACCCATTCTTTGTGTTTGCAATATCACTCAATACAGATTTTGGGTTATAAGTACCACGCTCTTTTTCATAGAACAGTATGCCTTGACGATTGAAGTAGAAGCGAACAATTTTTTGCCCCTTTGAGTCAAAAGTCTCTTTACCAGCCATCCAATCACGAACTTGATTGGCCATACCCCACCCGGCTCTTATTGTTGTTGGAGCAACGAGTTTTCCATTCTTGAATTCCATTTTTTCGGAAAGGATAAATTCTTGTTCGCTCCCCCCCAATACTCCGGTAAAGACAGCATTATCACCATCAAAGGGGAAGCCTATTGGAAATGTTATCTCAGTCGCTGGGTTAGCTTTAGAAATCTTTTTTAAAGCGCCATGTACAATATTTTCATCGCTAATAGCCTCAAAATTAGGTAACGCAGTTTTATTCTTGCAGTATACGAGAATGTATTCGTGTGAACGGGTGAAATGTCCCGCTTGTGTTCCTGTGCCTAAATCCCAAATTGCTTGACAAAGAAAATTCTGTGAACCAAAAATTTCATCAAGACATTTGCGGAGATTATGTACTTCGCTATTATCGTTGCTGTCGGCAATACTAATAAAGATCACACCATCATCGGTGAGTATATCTCGAGATATTCTCAACCGTGGGTACATCATATTCAACCAGTCAGTATGGAAACGTCCATTGCTGTCTGGGTTGATTGCGAGTTGGTTGCCTTGTTCGTCGAACTGCCTATCGCGGCTTAAGAACGAGCTAACTCCCTCTGAAAAATCATCTTTGTATATGAAATCTTTCGAAGTATTATACGGCGGGTCGATATATATCATTTTTACGCGGTTGAGATACGTCTCCCTCAGCAGTTTCAGCACGTCAAGGTTATCGCCCTCAATGTAGAGGTTCTCGGTAGTGTCAAAGTCCACGCTTTCTTCTCGGCAGGGGCGCAGAGCGGCGGCAATGGGCGCGTTGGCAAGCAGAATACACTTACGCTTGTCCGGCCAGGTGAATTGGTAGCGTTCCTCTCTGCCCTCGACGACGTGGGCGTTAATCTCCTGAGCCAGCACGTCCTTGTCGATGGCGCGGACGACCGCGCCGTTCTCGTCCATCGTTTCAGTCACGGCATTCGGGAATAAGGCGGCAAGCGCGGCAAAGTTTTTGTCCGCGAGGGACGGAGTTCTCATTGCGAGTTTTACTGGATTAGACATTTGCTGTTTCTCCTAATTCTATTTTGAGCCGCCTAATTTCCTCTGCAAGTTCCCATTTTTTGCGGGCCTGGCGTTCTGTCATTGCTTTCTTTTCAAGTGCTGTAATTTGTTTTGTCAGCTTTTCTCGTCGGTCATTCTCGGCGATGGTCGCGTTGAGGGCTTTGCCTCCCGCGAGATCTATGCCGCCTATCTGGGCGATGGCGTTCTCCCACACCGCTTCAAGGTCAAGCCCACTGAGGTTCAGCTTCCAGTCTGTGAGGGGGGTACTTTCCGACATCAGTACCCTACCTGCGTGGTATACGGCGAGCCTGGCATTTTCGCCTGATTGCAGCACGAACAACATGCGCTGGTCTATCAGCTTTGAAAGCAGCGCGATGTTCTTCTTGTCGCACTGGTTGGTTTTCAACGCCACCAGTATGACATATACTGCAGAAATGTCTTCGCTAGCTTTCAATGCCACTGTCTGCGGCGATATTTCCGCGACGATGGACATTCGGTTAATCTGTTCGTCAAACAGCCTGCGGTCGGTGGGCGATGGTTTGAAACGGTCGAATATTGCTTTTTTGGGGAGGGCTTTGGATAACTCGGTCGCCCTCGGTAGTCCTAGCATCGGCGTATCCTCACTTCACGGTCACGAAACAGACCAGTTCAAAATCGTCCAGCCCGTCAATTGAGTCTGCCGCAAGGGACATCTGCTTGCCAGAGATGAAACTGTTGATTGAGTCGTCCTCATTGAGGTCCACAATAGACTTTACGGCAAAGCAGAGCAGGTCGGAGTAGTGCCGCATATTTCTTCCGTCTTTTGTCTCGGCATTGAATGCACGGCAGAATTCTTCGAGCGGTTTTTCCTTGCCCTTGCAAAGTTGTCGGAGCGAATCGAGCAGCTTTTTGGGCTGTAGGTGGTCAATGTACACCGTTGGCTCATCGCCGGGGTTTTCGCCGTCCACTACGTAGACCATGTAAAACGGGTGTAACTGGTTCTGGTTGTGAACATTTATCTTGGCATTACGATTTTTTAGGATAAAAATCGTGCCCTGGGGCGCATCAGCGTTGCCCTCGACCACGGCATGAAGTCCAAATGGAGCGCCGTCTAATTCGCCGTGCTGCTTAACGTATTCAAGCAGGTCAAGCCTAAATTCATTCAGCCCTAAATCCATAATGGAAATGCCAGACTGCATTTCCTCTATGTCCACAACCTCATTTTGTAATTTTTCAAGCTGCGCCTTGCGGTATTCGAGGTCACCCTGTTCTTCGGGGTCGATGGGGTTGTCGTCACCCGTGGCGGTCATAACTGAAGCCTTCATTCTGGTCTCAACACGCCCCTTGAGTTCGAGGTATTTGTCGAGGTCAATATTCGGCCAGAAGTTTACAAGCTGAATCTGGTCATTGCGGCTGCCGATACGGTCAATCCTACCGAACCGCTGGATAATCCGCACGGGATTCCAATGAATGTCGTAATTGATGCAGTAGTCGCAGTCCTGCAAATTCTGTCCTTCCGAAATGCAGTCCGTCGCGATCAGCATGTCGATTTCAGCGGGATTGTCGGGCATCAGCAGTTCCTTGCCCTTAGACAGTGGCGAGAACAGCGTCAGGATGGTGTTCATATCGATGCGCTTCAGCTTGACGGTCGTCCTTCCTTCGGTCGTGCCGGTTATCATGGCCGTATTCAGCCCAAAGCGTGACTGCACGAACGGCGCAACTTCTTTATATAGGTAGTCAACTGTATCGGAGAATGCAGAGAAGAGAAGTATCTTTTTGTTGCCTACGTTGAATGGTTTTTGCACCTTTTCAGTAATAAGCCTCAAAAGAGTTTGCAGCTTTGTGTCATGTTTGGGTGTGATGTTTTCAATCAGTAGAGATAGCTGTTCGAGGGTTTTAGAGTCCTCGACGAGTTTCGTCCGCCACGAAACATAGTCCATATCGGCGAGGTCAATATCCAGTTTCTTGCCCGTGATTTCAAAGAATTCGGTGTTGCGGTCATCGCCGTCAAGGTCGTCCTCTGAAAATTCCTGCGTGGTGATGATCCGCTGCGTCCCACTTACATAGGCGTCGATAGCGGCAATTGTTCCGTTTATCACGGCCCTTACACGGTCAATAGTGATACGGAAAGAGTAGACCGAGCTTTCCAGGCGCTTCAAGAGATTGATACACATCAAGCGGCGAATACCGATTTCACGCCCGGCACGATCAATATTCTTGCTGGGGTCTACATACTTCGACCGACGGCTTTCCAAAAGGAAGTCCGTCGGGATGTAGACAGCAAGGTTCAGCTTCATTAGCTGGTCGTAAATATCGTCGTAGTCAATTGCCGATTC
>JGI20225J20221_1001513_pt1 | contig 23131 bp, 21 predicted proteins | sample BioMet4_FD_20221 | JGI IMG/M metagenome (IMG submission 20221)
ACAAGAACGGAAAGTTCGTGCTCGTAAGCGGCAACCAGATGGGCGCACTTCTCGCTGACTATGTCATGCTGAGCCGCAAGGAACTGGGCAAGATGCCTAAGAACCCGGTGTGCATCCGCTCAATCGTCACCAGCCCGTTCGTAGACAAAGTGTGCGCAGACTACAATGTCCGCGTGCAGGAATGTCTCACAGGCTTCAAATGGATTGCCTTTGACGAGGGTGTTCTTGATGCAAAAGGAAAAGAGCATTATGTGTTCGGCCTTGAGGAAAGCTACGGCTACCTCGTGGAGACTCAGGTTCGCGACAAGGACGGTGTAAGTGCCGCCGCTATGTGCGCAGAAATGACGCTCTACTGGGCAAGCAAAGGCAAGAGCCTGCTCGACCACTTGAACGACATGTACAAGAAATACGGTTACTTCGAAGATGTTTCAATCAACAAGTACTTCCCTGGAATCACCGGCCCAAGCATTATGGGCGGCATCATGACAAAGCTCCGCACCGAAGGTCTCAAGACATTGGGCGGAAAGAAAGTGCTTTTCATCCGCGACATCCAGCAGCAGGTGCAGTTCGACCCGGCCAACCCTGGCAAAAAGACAAAGCTGCCGTGGCCAAAGAGCAACGTTCTGCAGTTCTTCCTTGAAGGCGGCACTATTGTCAGCGCACGTCCGAGCGGAACTGAGCCAAAGATTAAATTCTACATCAACAGCACGGTGCCGGTTGCTTCTGCAACAGACGCAGCACTTGCTGATGCAAAGAAAGACGCACATGCACTTTGCGACAAAATCTCTGCTGAAATAATGGCAGTCCTTGATGCCGCAAAATAAGGAAAAGCTACACTTATACCGCGACTTTAAAACACTGGCCCGTCTCCTTGAAGGCGGGTCGGTTTTTTGTGCGTTCGACACAGAAACTACAGGGTTGCACGCAAAGAATGATTTTCTGATGGAAATTGGAGCTGTCAAATTCAATAAGGACGGTGTCATTTCCACATTTGACGCGCTCATCAAGCCGCCTGTTCCTATTTCTTCACTGGTCACTTCAATCACACACATTGACGACAATCTGGTAAAAGACTGTCCGCCAGCCCATATTGTCGTACCTGATTTTCTTCGTTTCTGCGAAGGAACATTCCTTGTCGCGCACAATGCACCGTTTGACGTGGGATTTATCGATACAGAGCTTGAGCGCATGACGTTTCCCTGCTTGAAGAACAAGACGATTGACACACTCCCTTTGAGCAGGTGGTCATATCCTAAACTGGGAAAATATAATTTGCAGTTTCTTGCCGAACAATTTAAAATCGAAGTGTTCAACGCGCATCGAGCCGATGATGACGCGCGTGGTCTGGCATGGAAGTATTCTTGGCGCTGTATCAAAAGACACCATGAGTGTTCAAAAAAAAAGAGGAGGCAAAGATGGCCGACACTTTTCTAAAATAAAAAAACAATCAAGATAATAAAGATACAGGGCAGTTTTAAAATGGAGGCAACACGGACGTTGCGTCAATGCTTTGCAAAAGAAATACGCCGAGTTTTATTTTAAAACTCGTGAGGGGATAATAGACAGACAGTTTTAAAATGGAGGCAACACGGACCGTTGCGTCCAAATGCTTTGCAAAAAAATTACGCGAGTTTTATTTATAAAACTCGGTGAGGGGATAAATACAGACAGTTTTAAAATGGAGCAACACGGACGTTGCGTCCAAATGCTTTTGCAAGAAAAGTTACGCGAGTTTTATTTATAAAACTCGACGGTGGATTAAATGCAGGCAGTTAAAAATGGAGCAAACACGGAACGTTGGCGTCAAATGCTTTTGCAAGAAAATTAGCGCGAGTTTTATTTTATAAAACTCGTGGGGGGATTAAATTATACAGACAGGTTTTAAAATGGAGCAACACGGACGTTGCGTCAAAAGTGCTTTGCGCAAAAGGAAATACGGCGAGTTTTTTATTTATAAAACTCGTGAGGGGATAAATACAAGGATGTATTTATCCCCTCGGAGGCCTTAGCCGGATCCATTGCCGTTCCTTTCTGATTACACCAATAAACATAATCTGCGGCGTTCCTTTGATAGAGTCTCTCTCAGTGCCAGCAGGTGCCTATATACATCGCCAAACACGACGTACTGTCCGCGCGTCAACTTTTACAGAACCAAGTCCCCGCTTATATGCATATACCAAGCCCTGTCCCCTTTGAAAAGCACAAAGACAACCTGCCCAAATCCACGATAGTTTCCCACATGAAGTAACTGTACTCCGCACGTGAATCGCAGTGACAGCCTCGTTTTTAGAAGCAGTCAGCTGTACACCCTTCACCTTGCCCGTAACATACGTAACCGCAGGTGTTTTCACCGGCCACACCAAGTTAGGGTCAACTTTCTTTTCGGTATACGTGCGTGGGTCAGCCGAAGGCAAATCTGGAAGTTCTGCTTTTGAAGTATCAACAATCGTAGCCGGAATTTTTAATTTCTGCCCCACTTTGAGCGTACTCTCTTTTGTAAGATTGTTCAGAGACTTCAGTTCATCAACAGACATGTCGTTTATCTGAGCAATATGCCAGAAGGTGTCTCCCTTCTGAACCGTATACACATCATACTTACGCTCGGTCTTTGTGTTGTCGGACACATTTTCCGCAGCAGGCTTTGAATATGAAGAAGCTGTAAGCGGAATAACAAGTTTCTGCCCCGCTTTAAGGCCTTGCTCTTTTGTAATAGAATTTGCAGTACATATATCTGCAACAGACACGCCGAACTTCCGACCAAGACCGTACAGCGTGTCACCTTTTGCAACAACATATTCGATTGTTCCATCAACAGACGATGAACTTTGAGAAGGAGCCGTTTTGTCAGACTGCGCATAAAGAGACAGTCCTACAGAGGCAACTGACAATGCCAGAGAAAGCGCAACCGCTTGACGTAAAATGTTTGAAATAGATGTCTTCATATCTCATCTATTTTCGGCACAAATGACAGCGTGGTTAAGCAGATTTTATAAGAATAAAAAAGATACGCTCAATTGCTGAAAGCGCCAAAAAGTGCATATGCGTCAATGCCATTGATGCGCGTACCCTGCGGATACGTCTTAATCAGATTCGCCCTTCCATCGCGTAGATGCGTGCTTGTTATTCCGTGCCTGATGGAGCTGTCCGCTTCAAGAAGCGCCGCATAATGGTCCGCAAGGCGCACCAGTTTTCCATCAACAGGATTGAAATTATTGCTGTTGAACCGCTTGTTCAGTTCTTCAAAACTGGTATGAAGCACCGCTCCATCGGCAACTATTCTGTTTTCAAATTCATCGCTTGTAAAGTATAGAATTTCATCTCGGTAGAAATCTTCCATGAGCGGAACAAGCTCTTTGGAAACAATCTGATCTTCAATCCGCTTTACGACAGCAGGTAAATCGTCAGTCGCCTGCTTAACCGGAGAGATTATATCGCGTGTCACTGACTCAGGAAGGTCATGGAAAAGCGCGCTGAAATAATTATTGAAGATACGCTTCGGACACATTTTTACATCAGTTTCACGTGACAAAAGCAACGTAAGTATCGCTACAAAAAAACAGTGCCCAAGCACAGATGTTCGCGGCACCCGGGGAGTCTGATTCCAACGCGTCTGAAACCGCAGCTGTTCAATGCGCATCAGAAAATCATACGGTTTCTGCTTTGTCATAAGGAGCTGCATTCCACGCAAATCAAGGAACGACTGTAAGTCAGCATTCACTTCTTTTTTAATCTGCTCAAGTCGCTGCGGTTCGTTCACCATGCTTATCATGTCAAGTTCACGCATTGTGGAATATTTATGCGCCGCACGAAGCACACGCGCCGTCTGTTCCTGTCCTGCAGAGAATGGAATTGAGCCAGAGGTTTTGCCTATGTACAAGGTGAACTGAGAAAAGAGGTCAGTGTCATCAATGAGCGGACGGTACTGTTCAAGCACCCATTCGTTGAGCTTAATGTATTCCTGCGGATATTCCTCTCGAATCAACCGCTGCACCGGACTTTTTATGTCACAAAGTGAAATTTTGCGAAGCAAGTCGAACAAAGACGCATATATCATCCAGTTCCAATCTATTTTTACGCCACGGTTTTCCTCGTACTTGCCAATGATATATGCAAGCACCATCTTTTCCGCATCTTTGTCCATTTCCACAACATCAAAAGGGCGCACCAAATCATTCCAGCGTTCAATTGAAAAACCTTCAAATATTTTAAGTGACAATTCTTTTTTCATATATTATTTTGCAGAACCTGACTTCTGGTCGGCATCCATCTTGTCTTTCCAGACCATTGCCTTCTTCTTTATTTCCTCTGCGGCGTCTTTGTCGCCAATGACAATTGCAATTCTTCTGAGCGCAAGCAAATAGTTGATTGCAATACGGATGTCATCAATGCGATGAGTTGAAAGTTCGTACTTGTCGCGATACCCCATTGCGCTTTCATCAAGCAGTTTGCGAATAAGGCGCACGTACAGCACCGTGTTATCATAATCAAGTGACCGCGGATCAAAATAATCTTTTGCCGCCTTCTTCATGTCAATCATATTTTTTGCAACGACAGTAAAACGTCCCTGCAGTTCAACAAAAGACCACTTCCACTTTGTATTCTCGCCAAATGCATCCATGAGCAGCCGTATTGCAAGGCCGAGCTTGCGCACCAAAAAATATCTTTTTTCAAGCGGAGTGTTGCTTATTGAAGCAAGGCTTTCGTCAAGGTCGGAATACGGACAGTCAACATTATTCGTCACCACTTCCTCAAGATAGATGATTGCCTTGTACAACGCCTTGCGGCTTTCGTTCAATGAATCATTGTTCTTTGTCTCAAGAATTTTCATCGACAGGTTGTTGATGGTGACATAGAGCGTTGCAACATAAATCATTTCTTCGGCAAGCAGAAGTTTTTTATACGATACGCCGCTTGTATCTTTCTGCATGACTGCAAGCATATTCTTTTCTTTAAGAAAGGATGCATCGATTTCATCCTTGTATTCTTTCTGCTTTGTGTTGAATTCCTCACGAGTCTCGTCGGTGATTTTCGCCATCATTTTCCTCCGAATTTCTGTAACATTGACGCCGCGTGTTCAAGCGATTCCGAAGATGTGGGATCGCCGGAAAGCATACGCGCAATTTCCTGCACGCGTGCTTGAGCGGTAACCGGGAATACCTGTGTTGAAGTGCTGTTGCCCTCTACACCCTTCTGTATCTTTATCTGAGTATCGGCATAAACTGCTATACTTGCAAGATGTGTTATGCACAATATCTGCTTTTTTGCGGCAAGCATCTTCATGTGGCTGCCAACTGCAACCGCAACTTCGCCGCCAATGCCTGTGTCTATTTCGTCAAACACAAGCGTGCCCACCGTGTCGCCGGAAGCAAGTATTGTTTTCATTGCCAGCATGACACGGCTAATTTCACCACCCGATGCAATCTTTGCAAGCGGAAGCAACGGAGAACCGGGGTTTGCAGAAATAAGGAATTCTATGTCGTCCATTCCATACGGACCGCACTTCTGAGTCACATCATTTCCCGGCTTTTCGGCAAGATTCACCTTGAACCGGGTGTCTTTCATGCCGAGCTTCGCAAGAATGCCCTCCACTTCCTGAGACATGTGCTCAGATGCAACAGCACGCTCGCCATTTATTTTCTTTGCGGCGGCATACACCTGCTTTTCAAGTTCCGCGATTTGTTTTGTAAGTTCAGACTTGTCGGCTGACTTTCCTGTGAGTTGCTCAAGTTCCGACTGCGCCTTTTCAGCATACGCAGTCACTTCCGCAACAGGTGCTTTCTCTGAAGAAGCATATTTCTTTTTGAGCTTGTACAGCAAGTCAAGACGCTCCTGCACCGCGGCAAGGCGCTCCGGGTCAAATACAAGGCTCTGTTCATATTTCTTGAATTCATCGGAAATATCGTCAATTTCGTAGAATGATGACTGCAAGCGCGAATCAAGTCCGTCAAGCGTCTTGTCAAGAGAAGCTGCATGTGGCACGACAGATTTCAGTCGCTTAAACAGAGGGATGATACCTCCGTCCTCACCGTCAAATATGGTATTTATCTCCTCAATGTCGCTGTACAGCTTTTCATATGAAGCAAGTTTATTTTCTTCCGCTTCAAGTTCGTCATCTTCTCCATCTTTTATCTTTGCATCTCCAATTTCAGTGAGTGCAAAGTTGAGCATCTCGATACGGTTTGCGCGGTCAGCTTCGTTTGTATTCATGCTTTCAAGCAGACGTCTTTTTTCCACAAGTGTTGTATACAGCGCCGTGAACGAAAGAACTTCATCGGTAATTCCCGCATAAATATCGAGATACCGGCGATGCTCCGGCACACGCATCAATGACTGCTGCTCATGCTGACCATGAATGTCTACAAGGAATGATGCAAATTCAGCAAGGTCGGCTCTAGTAACAGGCGTTGCCCCAATCCACGAAGATGACTTTCCTGTATCGCGCACAATGCGGCGAAGTAAAATTCTATTGTCTTCGCTCTCAATGCCATGTTCTTCAAGCCAATTCAGCGGCTCTTTGCCTTCAAGTAAAAACGATGCGCTGACCTGCGCTTCATGAGTGCCTGTTCTGATAAGCTCCATTCCACCTTTGCCGCCAAGCACAAATGCAAGGCTGCCGATAAGAATAGACTTTCCGGCGCCAGTTTCACCGCTTAACACGGTAAATCCCTTTCCAAATTCAACATGGGCGGAATCTATGAGAGCAAAATCTTTTATATCAAGTTCTTCAAGCACGCGGTCCTCCCGACCAGTTCAGTTTGCTCTGAAGCGCAGCAAAAAATTGTTCCTGCGTTGAGCAGACAAGACGGGCTTTGTATTCAGCAATTCTCATCTTTATACAGTCATTTTCTTTGAGCGCAAACGGTACTTGTCCGTCAGACGTAAGCTCAAGCGGCGTACGCGATGAAAGCACCGTCACCGAAAGTTCACCCTGCGGATTAAGCACAAGCGGACGTGCCGACAGACTGAACGAATTGATTGGCGTCAGCACAAGCACATCGAGCGAAGGATCAACAATCGGACCGCCGGCAGCAGCAGAATATGCAGTTGAACCTGTTGCCGTTGCCACAATGATTCCGTCAGCCTTGAATCTGCCGAGTGGCGCATTATTATACGCGACATCGACATTCACAATCTTCACGGAAGAAACACTGCCTATGACAATGTCATTCATTCCCACACAGTCAAATACAGTATTGCCATCTCTGAGCACTATCGCCTTTACCAGCGAGCGGTAAGCAACCGGAGACGCATTCTTAAGGAATGAAGCAAGTTCGCACTTCCATTCATTCTTCTGAACTCCCGCAATAAAGCCAAACTCGCCAAGATTCACCGGAAATACCGGAATACCGAGCGGAGCGCATCTTCGAGAAGCAAAAAGAACAGTACCGTCACCGCCAAGCGTCACCACAAAATCAAAGTTTGCAAACGAAGGCGCATTCTTTCCCTCGCAGAAAGAATGTCCGTCATACGTGAAGATTTCGGAAGAAACATGCTGTTCATCAAGGAACGTTCTGATTTCTTCACCAAGCGGAGCGGCTTCTTTTTTATATGTATTTACGACAATGAGACATTTTTTCATCGGTCACCTTTTACTTACGGAAGCGATGAAAGCACTTTTACGATACGCGCTGCATCCTTCTGCCCCAGACGTGGATAAAGCGGAAAGAGCGCGCTTCTGAGCAAAAGAGAATTTGCACAGATACAATCTCCTGCAAGCGACTCCTGTCTGAGCGCTATGATTGAATTCTCAAATGCAGGGCGCACTTCTATGTCTTTTTTCTGAGCGTATAATTTTACATCTTTAAAGCCGGTGTTGAGCACGAGCGGGAATGAATAAATTGTTGAACCGTCATCATTGGCACGCACAAACGTCTTGTGTCTGCCGGCCATCGTTGCGCGTGTGTACAAAGCAAAAAGTTCGCGGCGGACTTGCTCGTTGCGGGCAAATTCCTTAAGCTCCACATATGCAAGCGAAGAATTCATGTCTGGAAGAATATCCGTTGAAGGAGCACTTTCCATAATCTGCTTGAGCACAATCCATTCGCGGCGAGCAGGCGCCATAAGAACGGCTCCTCCTCCGGCGGTGACAATGTCACGGTCCTCCATGCCGAATATCGTGTACATGCCGTACATACCGGCGCGTTTGCCTTTCGGAGGCTCAGGCGGCGGCAGTCCTTCAGCAGCAGCCTTCTGCGCAGCAGCCTCAACCTTCTTAGGGTCGGGCATGTCCGCTTCCTCAAGCGGATAATATGAAAGCGCAGACTGAGAAATATCTTCAACAACCGGAATTCCAAGCGCAAGAAATGCCTTTATGTCCGGGAGAATTCCCATTGTTTCCGCAAGCACAAGCAGACGTCCGCCGTTCTTCACCCCTTCCTGGGCCGCGTCAGGAGTAATCTGTCCTGTTTCCTCAATGACATCAAGAATAATCGGTTTGAAGCCAAGTTTTTCTACGGTAAGCAGCTGCCATGCAGGAGCAAGCGCGCTGAGCATGATTCCACTTCCCGCCGGCACCGCAGAAGCCTGGAGCGCATACTGCAACGCAAGCGCCGGACTTCTCAACGCCACCGCGCCATCGCAGCCGGTAAGTTCCTTTATTGTCTGAATAAGACGGACATTCAATTCTCCAGGACCGATTTTTTCATCGACCATGCAAGTGAGAACAGCTTCCATTTCTTTACGTCTGATTGTCGGACTATATGTCTGAATCATTTTGTACTTGTTTCCTTTTAAAATCTTTTATGCTGAATAAACACAGCGTTTATCTTTTCTGCTCAAGAATCTTCTGCAGTTCCTTTGGATTGAACAGCTTGCGGGTGTCAAGAATAATAAGATATTCCGTTTCCTGGCGGACAACACCGTTTATGTATTCAGTACCTATTCCGCTTAACATCTGTGGCGGCGGCTTAATGTCCCCTTTGTCAACAGGCACAACACGCGCCACGCGGTCAATGATGATGCCGATTTTATTTCCATCTATATCAAGAATAATGAATCCGCCTTCATCTTCGACATCTTCTTCGGCGACTCCGCTCTTCTGGATATGAAAACGTTTGTGCAGGTTGATAATCGGAATGATTTCTCCACGGAGGTTGATAATGCCTTCAACATAATATGGAGCGTTTGGAATGGGGCGCACGTTCTGCACCTTCACAATTTCCTTTACGTCCATAATATCAACGCCATACAGCTCTTCACCAAGCCGGAATGTCACCAGCTGGTACTGTGTATTTTCTTGCTCCATCAAATAATCTCCTTCGTAAGTGTATCTTCTTGCTGTAAAAAGCATTACACCGCTACAAACGGCTTCATGCATTCCTATTTTACACCATGAACGCCCTCTAGTCTACTATAAAAAGCGTAAGAACGGTCACTTTTGACACGCCGGCACCCTTTAAAAGTGCGGCGCAACTTTCCACCGTAACACCAGTTGTAAGCACGTCGTCAATGAGCGCAACCCGCTCAGGGAGCAACACTCCAGCGGCGAGCGGACTCATCACATACGACTTGCCCTTCATCTCAAGGCGCCCCGCACGGTCGAGCTTCTTCTGCTGCCGGGACGTCGTGCGTTCAAGAAGCGGCAGCACGGTGTATCCGTATCTATGTCTGAGGAACATGCACAGCTCATCAATCTGATCCCACCCTGACGAGCGTATTTTTCCAGGACGTGGCGGTACGGGCACAATCACAGGCTTTTCTTCCGGAAACAGCAGGCAAAGTGCCTTGTGCATCGCGGCGGCAAAAACGGGCGACAGTGAGCGTTTTCCCTCTATTTTCCAGGCGAACAGCAGCTCCTTGCGCCAAAGCCGATACTGGTACAGCGGGAACACAACGTCAGTATGCGCCAGAATCGGCTCGCCACGGCAGTCCATGCACTTTTCCAGCTCACTGACAAGCGGTTTTCCGCAGACAGAGCATCGTTTTCTTGCCAGAGGAGCAGTCGTTTCACCATCCGGCGGCAGAAATTGCATGAGCTCTTTTTCAACGCACTTTTTGCAAAGCGGCAAGCTCCCTGAATCAGATCCGCAGCACAGGCAGTGCTCACCGCCAAACAACAGCGCGAACAGCCGGCGCGCGCACGACAGCACCGTCTGCTTAAACTCAAAGAGTACGTTTGCAATGGAATGAGTATATTTCACACCTTAAGTTATAGGCGCAAATTTCAAATTGTACAAAAAAAACACCCCGGTCAATTCCGGGGCATTCTCCATGAAGAAATTAATTCTTGGGCTTTATGCAAACACATCAAGAATCTGATTGGCTTTGTATGCCGCATCCTCAACAACACGCACCTGCACGCCGGCCTTCTCAAGATTGCCGTCAGACATACGGGTTGCATTATCTTCGGTTAGTTCACGTGTAAAAGCCGCCACTCCGGCTTTCTTGAGCATTACAACAGCTCTTTCCGCCTCTACATCGGAACTGAACGTACGAACTGTCATCATAAGCTAACCCCCTTGAAGCAACCATACATTTTGCTTCACTTTTAATATTGTTTCACTATCAGTATCATACCGTTTTGCAAAAAATGCAATGTTTTATTTAAAACTATTTTTTCGTGTTAGCCGTACCTAATCAGTTGACAAATTTGCTAAATCATTATATACTACTCATTTATAAAGCATCATCTTCCGATGATATCATCAGTAGAGCGGCGCTGCCGAAGGAGGTCAGGACTATGGTTATCAAAACATCTGAATCTTATAAGATCAAATCCAGCCAGATTGTCCGCCCTCCGCATGTATCTTATTTTCTTTCAATAAGATAGGCACGGCCGGCTGATTCATCAAATCAAGTCATCCCGTTTATCTCACCAAAATTGCAATATACGCAGGCAGTTTAAACTGCAAAGACGTAAACAGGAGCAGTAATTATGAATGTCATTGAATTTATCTCTAAACGCACTTCAAATAAACGCATTTCAAACAAAAACACATCGTACCATTCACGTGACGGTGAAAAGGAATTGTTCCGCGGCATGGCAAAAACAGGCATTCTGCCGGAATCAATTGCACGCACCGCTGCAGTCAACTATGACGAAAACGACAAAGCTGAGCTTGACGGATGGTACCGCTTTCTTTCTGACGACAACGAAAAAGAATCCGCATAAGTATGAATGATGCAGAAGCACCCCAAGAAAGTTGGAAAAGAATCTAACTTTTTTGGGGCGCGCTTTTATTTCTTCCCAACCTGCTTAACCGCAGGACTTTTTCTTGGCGCGTGTTCCTGGAACATTGTCTGCCCTGCACAACGAAACAACAGCTGAACAGTCTTAAATATAATGTCGCGTGTCTTTGGGTCAAGTTCCTTCATCGCCTTGAGCATTTTGAGTATACTGTTCCACCAGTTTGCAGTAAGCTCGCTGTTTGTCTTTGCATCGGTGTCCTTGAGAATGCCAAAAATCGTTTTGACAAAAATTTCCTTGTTTTCTTCACTAAGCTCGTTGAACCAGCCGTTCACCGTTCTGCCGATTACCTTACTCTGTTCATCAGTGTCGGGCTTTTCCACAAAGTGATGCGCGCTGACATGCCAGCTAAACGGATCATGCTGATGGAGTCCCCGCTCATCGCTTTCCACAGTCACATAATCATCGGCATGAGAAAAGAGCATTCCCACAATGGAAAGCTGCGGAACAAAAGTGTATGTGCGACTGCTGATTGACTTGTATTTTTCACTTTCAAAGAAGCCCTCTTTAAAACCAGGGCCGTCATTGTTGAACACAGAGGTGATTCTCCGCTTTGTCTTGTCACCGGCATTGGCAGCTGCATAGACGGCAAGATTGCCGCCTTTAGAATGTCCGCCGATTAGAATGTCGCCCCGCAGATGACGTGATGCTTTTTCAAGATATGCAAGCGCATCCTGCTGGGAAGGAACTGTTTCCTTCCAGCCAAGATCGCAGTCCTCCTTCCAGCCGACGATACTATCGTCAGTTCCCCGGTATGCAATGAAAAATGATTTGTCGCCAAGCACATACGTCACCGCAGAAAACTGTTCCTCCCGCTTGGTGTCTATAATATTCGTATAGCCGCACAGCTTGAGCGACCCAAAGCGCACGCTTTCGCCGGCAGCCTGCAAAAGATTGACGGTAAGCGGATTAATCATTGCGCCAACATCGCTCCTTGTCAAAAAATCAGGCGCAGTTGCAAAGCGGTATGCAAGCTCACGAAGGGTTATTCCATTTTTTGTAAATGAAGTCGGAACAAGGTTATCGATATTATTATATTCCATATGACAGAGGATAAGCGCGTCAACCTCGTTCAGCGGGCTTGTCTTTAAATCTACATCCCCACGCCACTCAATGTAATCCATAAAATTCGCCATTTCTCAATTCTCCTTTGCCTAGAATGAATAAAAAAAATTAACTGAATAAATATAGCATAAAAGGCAGGCTCTGTGTTACTATACAGAAAATCTAATTTCACTTGAGGAGTTTTGTATGGAAGTACGTTCACTTGCAAAAGAGCTAAGCACAAACGAATATCCGGGACGCGGCATTGTCATCGGTAAGTCGGCAGACGGGAAATATGCCGTAGCTGCCTATTTCATCATGGGACGCAGCGAAAACAGCCGCAACCGCATCTTTGTTACTGACGGTGACGGCATACGCACACAGGCATTTGATCCTTCCAAGATGAAAGATCCAAGCCTCATCATCTACGCGCCAGTCCGCGTCTTAGGCAACAAGACAATCGTGACAAACGGCGACCAGACAGACACCATCTTTGACGGAATGGATAAGCAGCAGACTTTTGAACAGTCGCTCCGCTCACGCAAATTCGAGCCTGACAGTCCAAACTTCACACCGCGCATCTCAGGCGTCATGCATATTGAAAACGGCACATACAACTTCGCACTCTCCATCTTAAAGAGTGACAACGGACACGAAGAAAGCACCAACCGATTCACCTATGCGTATGAAAACCCGCAGAACGGTCTTGGCCGCTTTATACACACGTACATGGGCAACGGCAACCCGCTTCCCAGTTTTGAAGGAGAGCCGACCCTTGTTGACGTAAAAGGATCCATTGATGAATTTGCAAAGACCGTATGGGACAACCTCAACGCAGACAACAAGGTGTCCCTCTTCGTGCGCTTCATCGATATTGCCACCAGCAAAGCCGAAACCAGAATTATAAACAAAAACAAATAGTCTTCTTCGCAAATAAAAGCGCCCTTTGCCACAGCGAACAGTCAGTTCAACAAAGGGCGCCTCCCCCTCAGCAACAATTTTCTTTCTGCCACATACCATCTGACGTTGTCACTGAAGCAAACAGCGGCATCCTACAAATCCTAAAAAAAATATATTTCTGCTTGACAGGAAAGATACTTTGTAGTATTATCATTTTTGTAACGATTACAGTTTCTAAAAGAAACAAGCACTGCGTATGCAGCGCCATTGCATTATAAGGAAGTGCCACTATGAAGAAATGGGTTTGTAAAGTTTGCGGTTATGTGTATACAGGAGACAATGCTCCAGATGAATGTCCGCAGTGCCATGCAAAACATGCATTTGTAGAGCAGAAGGAAGACACCGGTTTTGCAGACATGCACAAAGTTGGCATTGCAAAGGATCTTGATGCGGAAGTTGTACAGGGACTCAAAGACAACTTCAACGGCGAGTGCTGCGAAGTTGGCATGTACATTGCCATGGCACGCCAGGCTGACCGTGAAGGCTACCCGGAAGTTGCAGAAGCATACAAGCGCTATGCATACGAAGAGGCTGACCACGCTTCACGCTTTGCAGAAATGCTTGGAGAGGTGCTCACCGATTCAACAAAGAAAAATCTTGAGCTTCGTGCGGCGGCTGAAGCAGGCGCTTGCGAAGGAAAGCTCAAGCTGGCTAAACGCGCGAAGGAACTTGGCTACGATGCTGTTCATGACACCGTGCATGAAATGTGCAAAGACGAAGCAAGGCACGGCGCAGGGTTCAAAGGACTGCTCGCACGCTACTTTAAATAAGGCATTTTTTCAGCGGGAATGCCCACCTTTCCCGCTGATTTTTGTATTTTCCCACTTTTCAACAGTGCATGGACCACGGGAGACTGTACAGTTCTAAAAAAATTGAGCATACAGCGGTTCATGCACTGTTCTTTTTTTTATTCTTTTGATATAGTGAGATGCAAAATGTAAAGGTTCATTCCGGACACACAGGAGGTTACCGCCATGATGAACGATACAGCTTACGCAGACAGAATTACAGAGAAAGGAATACGTCCTTCAGTGCAACGTGTAGCCATATATAAATTTGTTTGCGAACATAAAATTCATCCTACCGTAGACACTGTTTATACAGCGCTCAGCCCAAAATATCCAACACTTTCCCGTACGACAGTTTACAACACACTTCATCTCTTCAGCGAGCAGAATCTTGTTCAGACCATAAAAATTGAGGACGATGAGCTGAGGTACGATGCAGACATGACGCCCCATCTTCACTTCAAGTGCGTCAAATGCGGCAAAGTCATTGACATTTTTGACACCGAAACAATTTCTTCGTTCAACGAAAAATGTTTGACTATTGTTCCAAAAGAATACGGCGTGTTTAGAATTCAAACTAACATATGGGGTTTGTGTCCTGACTGCAACAATCAAGCAAAATAAAGCGTCTGCGTATTTACGGTAAAATATGCATTCCTTTCTTCCGATACTATAATAGAAATCTTATTCTAGTATCGAACTATGGGGATGTATATGAAATACCTTAAAATTGCAGTAATTCTCTGTTCAGCAATCCTATTTTCAGGATGCCTTTCGCTTCCATTTTTAAAATCATCAAAAAATGACGCAGAACTGTCAGTGCAGGAGCTTATTCTTGCAGGACGCTATGATGAAGCAAAAAGCATGTTCCTTACAAAAAACGATATCAATGAAAAGGACGCTTCCGGCAACACTGCGCTTCACGCTGCGGCAAGTGTTGGCGATGTTGACCTTATAACGTATCTGCTCATCAAAGGGGCAGACAGCACTATTGTCAACGATGACGGAGACACACCGCTCCTTGTTGCCATGAAAAATGAAAAATATGGCGCAGCGCGCACGCTTGCAGAAGCAGGTGCATCACTGTACATTCCTGATGCGGATGGAAATACGCCTCTTGATTTGACAGCACAATACGCCACCCCGGAATGGTACGATGCCATGATTACCGAAAAAACAGGCGCGCTCACCGATTCAAACGGTCAGACAATGGTACACTATTTTGTTTCACATCAAATGGATGCGGCTGTCGCTGAATGCATAAAGAAAAATGTTCCGCTTTCCGTAGAGGACAATGAAGGCCGCACGCCGCTTGCACTCGCTCTTGCTGATTCAAAGAATGAAAAGAAAGTGACCATTGCAGCTTCGCTCATCATGGCAAAATGCGAACCGGTACGCGGTATATACAGTTACTTTGAGGACGCAGTTCTTACACGTAACATGTCGCTTCGCTTTGACGACAACCAGACACCGCTCCACATTGCCTCTTCTCAGGGGCAGAGCGGCATCGTCCGCTATCTGCTTGCAAACGGAGCGTCAACGACAGCTCAAGACAACACCGGCGCAACTCCGCTTCATGAAGCAGTGCGCTACGGACAGACAGACATTGTGCGCATACTCCTTGAATCAGGCGCAAAGGTAAATGCCCGCGACAGCCTTGGTAAAACGCCATTGCTGCTCATCATTCCAAAAGAATCACAAGACATCATCTATACGCTGCTGCTTGCAAAGAAAGCGGATGCAAATGCAAAGGATTTGTACGGAGACACACCGCTCCATATTGCAACAATGGGTGAGGTGAATATCAATATTCTTCAAAAACTGTTCACCGCAGGGGCAGACATTAATGAACGCAACAAAGCAGGCGTCACACCACTGTCTCTTGCCGTTGAGCATAATCTTAAAGACCATATAAAATTCTATGCAAACCTTGGTGCGGACATAAACGCGGAAGACAAGCAGCACGACACACCGCTCACCCGTGCATTTTCAAAAGATCTTGATACGCTCAAAATGCTGGTGAACAAAAACAACATCGCCTCACGCGATTCAGCAGGCAACACACCACTTCATCTTGCAATTACGTATAAAGTGAACATGGACTACATACGCTACTTGCTTGACTGCGGCGCAGATATTGACGCGCGTAACAGCAATGGTGACAGCGTACTCTATCTTGCAGTCGAAAACGATGCAAAGGAAATAGGTCAGATTCTTATCAACAAGGGCGCAAATGTATACGGAACAAATACGGCAAACTATTCGCCACTCAGACTTGCGCTTACAAATGGCGGAGAAACCCAGGATTGGGTGCTTGGCTCAAGTGTCATAGAAGGCGATGACGGCAACGGGAACACGCCGCTCCACTACGCCGCTGAATGGAAGCTCGACAATGCAGTTCTGTATCTGATAAGCAAAGGCGCAAACATAAACAAAAAGAATGCAAACGGTGAAACGCCGCTGTTCAATGCTGTAAAGTCAGACAGCGCTTCCACTGTAAAATTGCTTCTTTCAAAAGGAGCAGATGCGGACTCACGCGATTTGCTCGGCAACACGCCACTTCATTACGCCGTACGATGGAACGCCCTTCATGCAGCTGCGGAACTTCTTGCAGACGGCTGTTCCGTTGACTCAAAGAACGCCTCTGGAAAAACTCCGCTCAGCGATGCGGCACGTTCTGGAGCAAAAGCAATGGTAACATTGCTGCTCAGCAAAGGCGCATTTATAAATGCAAGCGATGCAACCGGAAAAACAGTGCTGACCGATGCAGTACAATCACAATATGCCGAAATGGTACAGCTTCTGCTTAGCAAAGGCGCATCGGTGAACATCCAGGACATGTACGGACGCAACACCTATCACGAGGCAGCTGATATCGGAGACATAAAAATCATCCAGATGCTCCGTGCCGCCGGTGGAAATCCGCTGAGCCGCGATTCATTTGGCAAAACGCCGTTCTCTCTTGCAGTTGTCAAAGGACCAGCAGTCATACAGGCAGTTCTCGGCAGCGACAAGACACTTGTTGACAGCGACGGCAACAATCCGCTTCACGCAGCAATTTCATCACGCGCCTCTGCAGAGATCTTGCAGGCACTCATCAACAGCGGCTATCCTATTGACCAGCGCAATGGCAAAGGACTTACTCCGCTTGAATATGCAATTCTACAAAACCAGCAGGTACTGGCAAAAATTCTGATTAAGAACAATGCAGATCCTTTTGTAACGGATAACAGTGGCGAATGCGCAGTGACTCTTGCTTTCAAAGCGGAAAGTCAGGATATTCTTACAGACATGGTAAAGACAGCGGGTGCAAAGACAGACTTAAATGGAGATACCATACTCCATTATGCGGCGCGCTCAGCAGACATAGCAACGGTTAAACACCTTCTTGAACTAGGATTGGATCGCACCAGAAGAAATAATGCAAATGAAACCGCCTACGACATTGCAAAGAGATGGAAACGTATGGATATTGCAGCTCTTCTTATTTGAGTTACTGATTTTTTAACAGAGCAAGAAATTTTTTAAATGCGGAATTGTCTTTTTTCATTTCACGTGAACCACGCGTGATATTGCAAAGAGACATTCCGTATTTTTTTGCAATATCACGCTGCGTTGTTCCGGCGTCAAGTTCTTTTACCAGATGCCATCTGTTTGCAAAGTCCTTTATCTCAGCGGGTGTAAACAGGCAGCCAAAAAAATCATATATCAACTTTTCATCATCAATTTTTGCGAGCAGCGAACAAATTTCTTTTATGGCATCAACCTTTGACTCATCAAGCATTGTCATATTCTTTTTTCCTGCCATATATCATTTCTCCTTTACCGCTACATTCTTACCACGTAACTACATATAGTAACAGTATACTTCACCTTGTATGAAAAGTAAAGTTTTAGTAAAATAATTTACATTCAAGTTACCTTATCGTACAAGCAGGCATACAATGTCGTCAATTATAAAAGCAGAACATATCTCAAAGCGTTTTGACCTTGCATCAGGTTTTTTTGCAAAGAAGGACAAATCAGTCTACGCAGTAAACGATGTTTCTTTCGAACTTCAACGAGGACAGGTATATGGTCTTGTTGGAGAAAGCGGCTGCGGCAAGACGACAACGGCACGGCTCATGGTGCGCATGTATGGACTTGACGGTGGCCGCATCATCTACACTGACATTGACGGCAAAGAGCATGATATTTCAAGATTGAAAAAGCATGAATTAAAACTATACCGTGAAAAAATAAAATATATTTTTCAGGATCCAGCCCGCTCGCTCAACCCGCGCATGAATGTATATGATATTCTTGTGGCAGGATACCGCTATTCAAAGAAGTGGCCAGGCAAAAGCGCAGCACGGCAGCAGGCGGCAGCAATTCTTGAGCAAGTGGGGCTTGAAGCAAAGGATCTTGACCGTAAGCCGAATGAATTTTCCGGCGGACAGCGTCAGCGCATTTCGATTGCACGTGCGCTTATCATGAACCCAGAATGCATCATCTGTGATGAGATTGTTTCTGCGCTCGACGTTTCTATTCAGGGACAAATCCTAAATCTGCTGCAGGACTTACGCACAAAACTTTCTCTTTCAATGATTTTCATTGCTCATGATTTAAAAGTATCAAGTTGGTTCTGCGATACTATCGGTGTCATGTATAGAGGCGTTCTTGTTGAACAATCACCGGCAGCTGACTTGTATAAGACTGCGCTTCATCCATACACAAAACTTTTATTTGAAGGAAGTGAATCCATTCATACAAATGCAAATGTGGAAATAAAAACGATGCTTGAAAAAGAAACAGGCTGCCCGTTTGCACATCGCTGTCCGCTTGCCGATGCACGGTGTTTTTCAGAACTACCAGAATTTACAGCAGCTTCATTTGACGGCAACCACAAGGTGCGCTGCTTCAAAATATAAGCTATTTTCCGGAAAGCGCCTTTTTCCAGCGTGACAAATTTTGCAATGCCGAAAGCGGAGTCATATCATCAGGATCAAGCGAAAGAATTTCATCAATAATCATTTCCTCATCAGAAAAAAGACCTGCATCAGAAACTTTGTTTGCTTCTGTCACTGGAATCACCGGTTTGTCGGCGGCTTCTTCCTGTATGTGTTCCAATATCGCCCGCGCACGAGTCACCACTTCCTCAGGAATTCCTGCAAGACGTGCGACATGTATACCGTAACTATTTGCGCTTGAACCATCAGTCACTTTGCGCAGAAATACAACGTTTGTTCCTTCCTCATTTACTGCCATGCAAACTTTTTTTAGCGCAGGATGTTCAATTCTTGTAAGTTCATGATAATGTGTTGCGAAAAGTGTCTTACACTTTATTTTATTAAGCAGATATTCGCTCACCGCCCATGCTATGGAAAGTCCGTCCTCCGTACTTGTGCCTCGCCCCACCTCATCCATGATTACAAGGGAACGCTCCGTTGCGGAACGAAGGATATGCGCTGTTTCAGTCATTTCAACAAGGAATGTGGACTCTCCACGGGCAAGATTGTCGCTTGCGCCTACACGACAGAATATGCGGTCAACAATTCCAATATGGGCGCTTGATGCAGGAACAAAGCAACCTGTCTGAGCAAGCAGCGCTATAAGCGCATTCTGTCTAAGATAGGTGCTCTTGCCTGCCATATTCGGGCCGGTAATCAGCGCAAATGTTTTTTTACTTTCATCATCACACAAAACCAAATCGTTAGGAACAAATTCCCCCGTAGGAATGTGCTGCTCAACGACAGGATGACGGCCATCCTTCACTTCAAAAACTGTAGACTCATCTACAACCGGCCGTATCCAGCGATGTGCTATTGATGATTCGGCAAAACTTGAAGTGACATCAGTATATGCAATTTCTTTTGCGGTCTGCAGAAGATACGGTACAAATGTTTTGAGTTTGTTGCGCACTTCAATGAATAAGTCGCGTTCCAGCTCAAGCACTTTTGTACCCGCCGTATTAAGCTCGGCCTCAAGCTCCTGAAGTTTTTCAGTGGTGTAGCGGTCGGCATTTACCAAAGAACGGCGCATCATGAAATGTTCAGGCACTTTGGTGAGCTTTCCTTTTGTCACTTCAATAAAATATCCCATGTTGCCATTTTTTCTAATGCGAAGATTCTGTATGCCGGTTTTTTGCTTTTCTTCTTCTGTATATTCATCAAGAATTTTGTTAAAATTTGTCTCGACATCACGCCAGTGGTCAAGATCTTGCGACCACCCTTGTTTAATAATGCCGCCATCAGTAAGTGAAGTTGCAGGGTCATCAAGTATTGCATTTTGAATAAGACTGATTATCTGCTTTGCACTGTCTTGAGAAAGCGTTGCAAAATTTTGTTCACCAAGAAGCTGCTGCGCTTTTAGCCAGAGGGCAAGACTCGCCCGAAGCGCCTGTAAATCTTTTGCATGAGCGCGGTCCATTGCAATTCTGCCGGCAAGTCGTTCAATATCAAGTATGCCGTCCATCGCCGCACGTACATTCTTGAGCAGTGTCCTGTTCTGCACAAAAAGTTCCACATGATTTTGACGTTCAGCAATCTGTGTTTGATTTGTAAGCGGAAAGAGCAGCCACTGTCTGATAAGCCGCGTTCCCATAGCAGTCTTTGTACAGTTGACGCACTCGAGCAAACTGAACTGCACGCTGCCGTCACGTAGGTTCTGTGTAACTTCAAGATTGCGCCGTGACGAGTCGTCAATAATGACATACTGGCTGTCGTGATAAACAGAAATGCCGCTTACGTGTGGAGAAGCTGTATTTGTTGTCTTTGCAAGATAGTCAAGCAAGAAACCTGCCGGCGGAACTTCAGGAGATGATTCAGTGAGCGAGAAGGAACGCAAATTTGCCGTTTGGAATTGGGTAATGAGCCGCTTGTAGCAAAGCTCTGCATTGAAGTTCCAGTCAGGATAATATGAAATTGAAACATCACTGAGCGAATCAAGCACTTGCTTTACATCGCCGTTGTCCTTTAGACTGTCCGGCAAAAGAAGCTCGCGCGGATTGCAACGTCCTAATTCTTTTGCAAGTTCTTCCGTCATCGCAGAAGAATCAAAGCTGGTCGCTTTAAACTCGCCAGTTGTGATGTCAATGAAGGCGATGCCGACGGTACCATGACTTATAAACAGCGAACCAAGAAAGTTGTTTACGCCGCCTTCAAGGTACTCGCTTTCCACAGCAGTTCCCGGAGTTATTATTTCTATTACTTTGCGCTCAGTCAGCCCCTTGCCATGCGCAATTTCACCAATCTGTTCGCAGATGGCGATTTTCTTTCCAAGCCGCAGCAACCGTGCAATATAAATTTTTGCCGCATGATACGGAATGCCGCACATTGGCATCTCAGCCCGGTGCGTCAAAGTTAAATTGAGCAAACGTGAGACTTCAACGGCATCATCGTTGAACATTTCGTAAAAATCGCCCAATCTAAAAAAGAGGACTTCGTTCTTGTGTTGATCCTTTATCGACTGATACTGTACGATGAGCGGAGTTTCACTGTCAGCCATTTTAAACAGTCACTTTTTAGAGACCAAGTTCCGAAATAATCTGGTCTGTAATATCGACTGACGGGCTATACCACAAAATGGCATTTGCGTCCTGCAGGCTTAATATTGCGCTGTATCCGCCGCTTTCTGCAACCTTTGCAAGTGTTTCCTGAAGTTTTTTATAGAATGCATCATTGTTCTGCAAAGATTTTTTGAGTGACTCAAGTTCCGCGTTTTTTGCATTTGTGTATTCAGTAAGGTAATCCGCTTTTTTTGTAATATCAGCATCAACCTTAAGGGCATTTGCATCATCACCATTCTTTTCGTATTCAATTTTCTTATCGTGCAGCTGAACCAGCTCTTCTGTACGCCTGTTCACTTCCGTCTGCACTTCCGCTTTCTTAGTGTCGTAATTTCTTACCGGCGCAGAATTGCGATAATATGACTGGTAAATGCGCCATGTGTCCACAACAGCAAATTTTGTAATCTGCTGTGCAAAAAGGTTCGTCCCCGCACATACAAAAAGTACGGAAAAAAGTACAGCTGCTTTTCTAAAAAAACGGTTCATTTCAAATCCCCTTAATATCGATATGCTGATGAAAGTATATCTTTTTTTTATTTGTTTGTCAGGTTGAATGACAGCACAAAGTTCCAGTTGTCGTACCAATTCTCTGTGGCAGTATCATATTTATTGCGCCACACCACATTGCCGGTATCATCGAATTTAAAGTTGTTTGTAAGCAACAGTCTGAGCGGGAACTGCGGAATGCTGAAGCGCACGCCCGGTCCAAAGCTGAAGTACCAGTCGTCATTGTTGCCCAGATCGGTGAACAAATCAGCAGGTGTGTCTTTTATTGTCGCTGCGTCGGCGAAGAAGTCAACAGAAAGCACGTTCGGCAGGACAGGCATTCTAAGCTCAACAAAGTTGCTCCACATTGCAAGTCCGCGCACTGCATTATATATTGTCCAGCCACGTCCGTTGAACATTCCGTCTATATACATTTGGCTTGTTCTACCAATGCTACTGTTGAACGCCGGGAACTGGAGCGACAGTCCGCTATACCCCATGAGCACTAATTTAAATGTCCAGTTCTCAGTAACCGGGTGATTGACAAGTGTAAAATACTTTTCTAATTTCGTGTCTGAGCGGAGGTAGAATTCTTCTTCACCCCACTCCGGCGCAATCGACATAAAGCCCTTTGGCAGAAGTCCGAACCAGCTGAGCCGTTCATTTGCAAACCATCCTTTTGACGGGTCATAGTTTACATCGCGGTCATCAAGAGAGAATGAAGTGTATATTGCATTCTTAGGCGCCCAGTTGTTATTGTACAGACTGATGGTGGAATCAACCGGTGTATATACAGAGCCATTGTAAATGTTATCAATCAAGCTGCCGGTTATACCGCCAGAAAGTGTAAGAATGCCAAACTGCGGCGTCCAGCGGTGGCCAATTGAAGCGCCAAGACTGAACTTATGCTGCTGGTATTGCATATAGTAATCATCGTTGTTGATGGTACCGTCTGAAAGAACAGTATTGCGCAGCGTATAGTTATTTGAGTGTGAATATTCAAGAGAGAATGACGTGCTTATTGGAAGTCCCCAAAGCCAGTTTTCTCCATAGCTCAAGCTCATCGACTGTTCATTTGTAGAAAGCGTGCCGCTTGCAGAAATTGATTTACCTGTTCCAAGC
>JGI20225J20221_1001344_pt2 | contig 23085 bp, 21 predicted proteins | sample BioMet4_FD_20221 | JGI IMG/M metagenome (IMG submission 20221)
TTCGGCCGTGGCGCCGAATTTTTCCGAGGGGGCCTCGACCATCATGTCGAGCGAACCGGCCGTGTTGCCGAAACCGAAGCCGCGATCCGCCGGGATGGGGCCCTTGTACAGGGTCATGGAGTGCACATTGGACATGTCCACGACATTACCCATGATCCCATGTCCCATGGGGAACAGGATCGGAAGGCCGTTAATCGTTTGCGCCAAACGGTTGTTGGTATCCCCAAGCTGGCCGCGGATACGCAAGGAATTTTGGTTTTGCACCAGGCCATACGGATCATCGCTTTCCGTATTGACAGAGGGCAGGAGGTTCAGGGCTCTGTAGGGCGTCGTCCCGCCAACGGCGCCAAAGGTCTGTATGGTTTCTTTGGACAAGGTCACTGCGGTAGCGGGATTGGATTGCTCTTCTTGAAGCGGTCCAGGCTGCGCCGTTTCAGTCACTTGCACTGTGGGGAGTTGGAATTCGTTTTGTTGCTGTCCATCCTCGGCCACAGCGATTGTTGCGGCAAATAGAACAAAAAAAGACAGCAAAATACATATTCTTACAAATTTCATGTCCCCACTCCCCGGATGGTTATGGATTGATTTCGCCTACCCCGTGTATCGATCGCACAATATGACGAGCGCCTCTTCCGGTTGGACCACCGTCCCCTTTGGTGGCCATTCTCAAAATATATAATGTTTTGCTGAACATATATTAATCGCAACCTGCGTCAATTCCCTGTTATTTTTGATATATGTAGAATTATAACCCGTTGGCGGCGGGTATTTGGGTCAAAAAAACCCATAGCTGAAGCGGGGAAATGGAATGTCAACTAGTTCAGTTGCTGATCTATGTTCGATAGCAACATAGATTTATGATCTAAACTCTCGCGCGAAGAGTCGAAATGACGCAGCGGCAGATTTTACAAATTTTGAAATGCCGTTGCATCGGCCTGGGCCGACGCAGAACGCGCCAGCGGATGCTCAGCGTGCGCCCGAAGACGACGCGGCAGGGAGGAGGGTGGAACTGCGTGGTTTATTTCGAAAAACACAGAGGGACCCGGCAATCCGCCCACAGCAGTGTCCGCGACGCGGCGTAACGAACCGTCGCTTCATTTCTGGCCGGTGCGGCAACGGTCAAGGGCAAGGCGGCCTGGGGGAAGAGGTTCTCGCCCAGGCCGCGGCAGGCCGTCAGTCATGCTTAGAATTCCCCGGAGTCCCGGGGCTGTGGATTTCCCGGGCGTACCGGGCCGCAAAATCTTGCAGCAGTATGGCTTGGCGTTCCATATAGCCAACCCAGGCTTCGAGCACCTCACGGCCTTCCTGGGTGATGGCGTAGATCCGCCGGGCCGGTCCCGTGCCCTCGGCCTCCCAACGGGACAGGACGAGCTGGTCCTCCTCCATCTGCCGCAAGTGCCGGTAGATCATGCCCGGAGGCGCTTCCCCCTTGAGAAAGCCATATTCGGAAATCCGTTGTAACATCTCGTAACCATACGACTCTCCACTCAGAAGGGCCATGAGGATCGAGGGCTGCATGTACCTGTCCGGCTTGCCGGGACCAATTTTTTCAGACATGGGGTGAATCCTACTTGACATAGATGCTTTGAGCACATAGATTGTAATCAAACAGGGCGACCAGCCCGCCACGGAGGTGGACCATGAACCGTATTTTCGCACGCGAGCGCCGCAAGATCGAAAATGGTGAAAAGAGGCCGCGTTACCGTGTGGTGGCGGCCACCGGCGACGTCAAGTTTTTTGTCGAACATGTCCGCAAGCTTGAGCTGGAAACCATCGCCAAGACCCTGGGTGCCGAGGTTGTGTACCTGCCCAATCCTGGGACAGGCGAAGGGGGCAACAAGGCCTAAGCGATACGAAACGAAGCCGGGGGAGACGCCTCTTTCCCGGCTTCGTCTTTTTCGCGTTGAGTCTGCCGCACCCGCTACGCGCCGTTTCGGGCTCCGGCCGGGCAGGCGTGCGACGGGCGCTTCCCACAAGTGCGCAACCGCCGTGCCGTATCCCCGTGGATCTCCTGCAAACAACCGTCCCAAACGTCTCCACTCCGCTGCATTGCGCCCCATGGCGTAGCACCCATCCGACCCGCATCCCGGAACAGGGAGCCCCAAGAGAGCGCTCCCCATCCCGATGGCAGCAAAAGCGCTTTCGCGCCGCTCACGCCTCTTTGTAAACGATCGTCCCCACATGTTCTCCGGCCAAGGCCGCCAGAATATGCTCGGGATGATGCAAGGCGTCTATAATCTGAAATTCCTTGATCGACTTGGCATGCTTGAGGAAACGCAGAACAGGCCGCTCAACGATCAGGTCTTCCAGGTCAAGCGCGATCAGCTCGTCGACCGAGATGCGGCTGTAGTAGTCCAGCGCATCAACATTCTTGGCCTTCTTGGGATCGTTGCTGTAGAGCCCCTTTTCATCCTTTAGATAAATGAGGGAGCGGGCACCGATATTTTCCGCCAGCAAAAAGGCGCCGCAATCCGTCCGGTGCGGCGGGATCATCCCCTGCTCGGCCGGATGCTCGAAAAAGCCATACGGCGGGATGCCCGGGGTAATCGGCAGATAGCCGAGCTGGCAGAACATGGTGAGCTGTTCCAGATGGTCGCCGTGGCCGATGCGCACACCGCCGTGCTTGGACAGCAGCACCGAAAGGATCTCGGCATTTTGCGAGGACACCTTGTCGCCGAGTTTGGACAGGACACCCGTCGGCATGCCCAGCTCCAGGCCGATNTTNTAGATATGCCGGGCNCGGGTGCCNCCNCCNGTCATNAGGATCATNTTGNANNNNTCCTTGGCNNTNAGGAGCACNTCGANNATGGGCANNAGNGCCTTGGCNCCCCGGTCCATGATGGANTGNCCGCCGATTTTGAGCACGTTGACATCAGGGTGCATCCGAAAAACTTCCTGGCGCTCCATTCCCGCCAGCAAGGCCTTGCTGACCAGAGATTCCCCCATCAACGGAGATTCTATATGGAGCCGCCCACTTTCCGCCGCTTCCTTTACCAGCTTGCCCATAAGCACCCTCGCGCTGTTAAGTGTGAATTGACCCTATATCCTCATCAAACATAGTCTCTCTTCAAAAATTGCGCAAGAGCAAAGAAAGCTGGTCGTGTTTTGTCATCTTGCCCCCAGGCAAAACTGCGCCTGCTACCACGGACCTCCCCTGGTCGGTGAAGCAGACTGCCTGAAACAGCGGCCGGTAGATTGAACCCACTTTCGTTCGCCCTTTGCGTGCTATCGACAAGGACCCCTTTGGATTGCACGCTTCGTGGAGGTTGGCACAGGTTTCGTCACAGAGCCGACTTGTCCACAGCAAATCCGCGGAGCCGGTCTAACGTCTGTGCGTCACTGAATTTTTCCGGCAACTCGTGGCTTGGCGTGAAGATGAATACCTTTCCCCGCTGCGTGCTCGTGAGATAGCCTTTGTCCACCAGTTCGAGAAAGTCACGCCGCGCCGTGGGGTAGGCAATGCCGTGGTTGTTTTTGTGATAGCGAATCGAGAACTCGGCTTCGGGCTTACGCAAGGCCCTGCCGAGGATTGATCGCTGCCGGTCATTCAGATCGATGTCCTTCTTGAGCATCTGGCGCAATTCCCGGTCCCACTTCTCCCAGGCATCGACGTAGTGCTCGACGACACGCAAGGCGACGAGCATCAGTTGGGCGACCAGCGTCTGCATGCACGTGAGGTCGCCGGGGCTCCGTTTGCGAATGCCTTCAAAGGTGGGACGGTCGAAGGACACCAGGGGGGGGAGTATGCGGCCTTCGTCCCAATCCAGCTTGGCGCGTGAAGCCGGCAACAGCCCGAGGACAGGCAGGTCGTGCTTCAACGCGTAGAGACCCGCGACAATACGCCCGACTTGATAGCTGACTTCCTTGAGCGGCCGGTAGAAACGAAACGAATCGGCTAAAATAAGGGCTCGCAGCACATCATGGTCGTAATCGCTGCCGATTTGGTGGTCCGCATAGGCTGCGATGTAGTCCATCTGTCTGTCGGCATACCGTTCGGTCATATCCGTGGGCCATTCGAACAGGCCTGTTCCCAGAGGCGCCCGGGTCGTTTCCAGGGCACTGATGTCCACGTCCTTGAGCAAGAGGTCACGCAGATACCTAAACAGGTGTCTGGAAAACGGCTCATCGCGCAAGGTCGGAAGATGGTCGATGGCCGCAAAGGTATTGGCCACAAGCCGTTCGGTGGCATTCCGGGGCACCCTGTCGAGGCGCAGCAGGATGTCCGCGTCCTGCATGGAGATCGAAATGCCATCCAGCCGCGTGGCGGCGATCGTTTCCGGGATGCGTACGTTCATGAGAAAGTGCTGGCCGCCCGCTGCGGTCATGGTGCGGTAGAGGTGGGAGTCCGGGCCGCAGGCGCGGGTTATGGTCCCGGTCACGTCCGTGAGTTCGTGAGTCCGGCGATACCAGTGCTCTTGGCCGGCCAANTCCGGGATGGGGAGCTCGATGCCCATGTAGCGGCTCATCCTATGCATGATGTCCCACATGCCGAGTGGACTCATGCCAAGAGGCATGTTCTGCGATAAAAACTCATCCCAGGAAATGCATCTTTGAGAAAAATTCTTGAGCATCAACTGAAAGGCTGGATCATCGAAGAGTTCAAAGATGCTGTGCCCCGATAACGCCGCCCCTTCGTTGGCCATATAATGCTCCTTCCACTTTCTTGTTGCGCGCAATACGTGGATGACTCGATTCTGCTCTCTCCCGGCATGACCAGCGGCGCCCATGGCCTATTTTCAACGGCCTGACTCGCTACGCCGAGCTTGCGTCGGCCGCATGGCCAACGAACACGCTCCCAGCCATGCAGATTCTGGTGCCCGGCACCTCTTGGTGGCGGCAGAGGGTTTGATTTTTCTCTGCCGGCGTCCCGCGCCGCAGTGTGCCCGGACCACCGCCTACCCCGCCTGATTGCGTCGCGATCTGTCGCCTTCTATACGATTTTTCATATACATTTTTTCCATGTTGTCCATATCAGCAGCCGAGTCAAGTATTAAACATATACGGAATGTTCGGATTGAAGTTCATTCCAGGCGTCGCTCCCGAGACGGAGAGGTGGCGCGGTCCGGACATGCGCATCCAACATCCCAACTATCCTTTATAACAGCATTTTATATTATGCTGCCCCGTCAGCCGGGCACGGAACAGATCCCTGCCGGAGACTGCCGAGCGCGCAGTGGCGCGAAAAGGCGTTCCATCGAATGAATATAAATTTTGTATAATAAGACTTGTCTTGAGGCAATTTTTGGCAGTTGATGTATACAAATATTATATATTGACAATAAACTACCGTGGCAATACCAGTCGATCAATAGGAAATCATATTCATGGATACATTGCTGCGGACAGCCTCCTGATGGCTGCCCGCTTCCCCGAAAGCACGGAACCAAAGGAGAACGTTACCATGCCGGAACAATTGCTTGATTTCACAGGGAAAGTCGTTGCGCTCACGGGCGGTGGAACAGGAATTGGACGAGCGACGGCCATCGCTTTCGCCAAGCAGGGGGCCAAGGTGGTCATCGCCGGCAGGAGCAATGCCGACAAAACGCTGCAAAGCATCAAGGAAATCGGCGGCGAGGCCATGTTCGTGCGCGCCGATGTGAGCAAGGAAGCTGACGTACAACACTACATCAAGACGATCATCGATACCCACGGTCGCCTTGATGTGGCGTTCAACAATGCCGGCCTGCTGCCGGTCACTGCCGACCTGATCGATCAGACTGTCGAGGACTTCGACAAGATCATGGCCGTCGATCTTCGTGGCGTCTTCCTGTGCATGAAGTACCAGATTCCGGAGATGCTCAAGGTGGGAGGCGGCTCCATCATCAACTGCGCCTCGGTCGCCGCCCTCATCGCCGATCCGGGCATGAGTCCGTACGTGGCGGCCAAGCACGGCGTCGCGGGCATCACCAAGGCCGCGGCTATCGAATATGCGAGGCGCAATGTCCGCATCAATGCGATCGCGCCGGGTCTGACGGAAACCGAAATGACCCATCGTTGGCTGGAGGACCCGGAATTCCGCGAGATCGTCAAATCCTTCAACGCGGCCAATCGGGTGGCGTCCTCGGAGGAGATTTCGGGCATCGTTTTGTTCCTGGCCTCGCCGCTGGCGTCTTTCATCACGGGCTGCGTGTACCCGGTGGACGCCGGTCAGACCGCGCATTGAGTTGGCCGGCCTCGCTGGCTGCGGCACTGCGGGGAAGGCTCCGGCCTCCCGGGAAAGAGGAGAAGGCATGAAGAGTATTGTCGTTTTCAAATGGTCGAGGAATCCCCAGGACGCACGGGTGGGTTCAGACGGCTCCGTTGATTGGCGGGGCGTCAAGTTGGCGGCGAGCGACGATGATCCCGCCGCCATCGCGATCGCCAGGGACCTCGCCGCTGGTGGCGAGATCGTCGGATTGACGATCGGCGACGGCGATGTGGCCTGGGCCGCTGCGCGCGGCGCCGCGCGCACGGTTGTCGTGGCCGACGCCCAGGCCGACGTGAACAGCGCCGTCACCGGCGCGATCCTGGCCGCAGGCGTCAGGAACATCGACGGGGCCGATGTCGTCCTCCTTGGTGATTCCGCCTGGGATTACGGCGTGGTCATCGCCCTGGCGGGCCAGCTCGGCTGGCCCGCGCTCGCCGGGGTCGTGGCGGCATCACTGGAGAAGGGCCGGCTGCGGGTAACCCGCAAGATCGGTAGCGGGACCCAGGTGCTCGAAATGACCGGCCCCGCCGTTCTTGCGGTGGCGGCCAGCCGCGCCGAGCAACAGCCGCCCGGAATGAAGGAGGTCCTCGCCGCGCGCAAAAAGCCCGTGGCCAGACTTTCGCTTTCGGACTTGGACGTTGCGGGCGTTGCCGCCGTGACCTCGCGAGGCAGCAAATTCCCCGATACGGCGCCGGCGCGGATGATCGATGGCGCGGACCCAGCGGCCGCAGCCGCGCAGCTGGTGGCTGCGTTACGGTCGGATGGTGTGTTGTGAGCAAGGCAAGGAACACTTCCGGAAGACCGGCCTGTGCCGCAGGAGGATTGCAGTGAACGCAGACAGTTGGATCATCATCACCGACGCGGGGCGTGTCGGCGGTTTGCTCGACGCCGCCCGGAAGCTCGGTGCAGGCGTCACGGCGGCCGTGGTCGGGCCGCGTGACCTGGCCGAGGCCGTCGCCACGGCCGGCTTCGACCGTATTCTCTGGTTTGCCGTCAAGGAAGGAATCCCGGCCGAGGCCTATGCCGCCCAGGTTGCCGACGCGGCGCAGGCGGCCGCGCCCCGGGTCGTGTTGGCCTCGGACGCATCCACGGTGCGCATCATCCTGGGCGCCATCGCCGCGAAGCTGGGCGCTGCCGTCGCCAGTTCCGTCCGCGCCCTTGCCGTGGAAGGCGACCAGGTCCTGGTCAGCCGGGCCATCGCCGAGGGCAAGGTCGTCGAGGTGCTCGAAGTCGCCGGTCCTCTGGCCGGCATCTTCGACGGAGACGATGTGGATTGGGCCAATACGCCGCCCGCCGCCGTGGAAGAAATCACGGTCGCGGACCCGGGCGATGGGTTTCGCATCGTCGAATCACAAGCGGCTGGTGCCGAGTTGGCCGGGCTGCTCGTCGCGCCCCGCGTCGTGGGCACCGGGTTGGGCATCAGAGCCAAGGACGACCTCAAGCTGATCGAGGAGCTGGCCGCGGCAGTTTCCGCCGAGATCGCCTGCTCCTTGCCCGTCTGCGAGGACATGCGCTGGTTTGATGCGCATCGGGTCGTCGGTTCGTCGCACAACCAGATCGCCCCCGACCTCTATATCGCCGTGGGCATCTCCGGCCAGCCCCAGCACATGTCCGGCGTGCGTGATGCCAAGGTCGTCGTGGCCATCAATAACGATCCCGAAGCGCGGATCTTCAAGAACTGCGATTATGGCCTCCTGGGAGATCTGTACAAGATCGTTCCGGCCCTGACGGCAGCGTTCAAGACGGCCTGACAGTGCCCTCACCGCAAGAACCACAAAAAGAACGGGAGAGAAAGCAATGGCTGAGCAGAATATCACTTTCGATGCCGAGTACGATCTTGTTGTTGTCGGTGGCGGCGGCTCCGGCAAGTCCGCGGCCCTCACCGCGGCGCAGGGCGGACTGCGCGTCGCGCTCCTGGAAAAGATGCCCCAGACGGGCGGCACCTCCATCTATGCCGAGGGAACGGGCGCTTTCGAATCGAGCGAGCAGAAGGCACGCGGCGTCCCCAACGACCCGGGCAAGCATTTCCCCACCCGCAGCGAAGGCTTTCGCCGCTACATGGAATACAGCCATCACCGCGCCAACCCGGATGTCGTCCGGATGCAGGTCGATAATACCGCCGAGACGATCGACATCCTGAAATCCATGGGCATCGTCTACACGGACGTGACGATCTACGCCTACGACCAGCCCCACGAACTGTACACCTTCCACCGGCCGGACGGTCTGGGGGCTCATGTCCAGGAAATCCTGCTGCGGGCTTGCGTCAATGCCGGCGTGGACATCTTCACCTCCACGCCGGCCAAGAAGATCCTGATGTGCGACGGGGTCGTGCACGGAATTGAGGCCGAGGACTCGGACGGCAACGTCATGAACATCGGCTGCAAGGCCGTGATCCTGGCTTCCGGCGGCTATGGCAACAATCCCGACCTGGTGGCGAAATACTCCTGGCTCTCCCGGAGCGCCCATTCCATGTTCCAATGCGTCCCCACCCAAAACACCGGTGATGGGTTGACCATGGCCCTCGCGGCTGGCGCCGATACCGAGAACCTCGGCGCGGTGATGATCATTCCGTGCGCCCGGGGCAAGACCCTCACCTCGCATGTCAGCGGCGCCGGCTCCCAGCCCGTGCTGTGGGTCAACAAGACCGGCCGTCGTTTCGCCAATGAGGCGGTCGCGATGAGCTTCGCGGACGCGGGCAATACCATTGCCAAGCAGCCGGACGCCGTCGTCTACGCCATCATTGACCGCGACACGGTGCGGCACCTCATGGAGAACGGCTCGGACATCGGGCTTGGCGACTTCATCGAGTACCACATGAAACTGACCAGGCTGCAAGCCGAGCTCGATCAGGACGTCGCCGATGGCATCGCCTGGCGGGGCGACTCCATCGAGGAACTGGCCAAGGCTGTCGGGCTTGAGCCGGCCGTGCTGCGCCAGACCGTGGACGCGTACAATGCGGCCTGCGAAAGCAAGGCCGACGCGTTGTTCTACAAGGAGGCCACGTTCCTTCGCCCCGTCCGCACAGGGCCGTTCTACGCGATCAATATGACGTCGAGCGTGCTCGTTTCGGACGGCGGCATCCGCGTCAACGGCAATCTGCAGGTCACCGACAAAGGCTACAATCCCATCCCCGGCCTCTATGCCGTGGGGAACGAGGCCAGCGGCCTCTACGGCGACACCTATAATCTGGATGTCCCGGGGTCGGCCAACGGCTTTGCGCATGCTTCGGGCCGGGTCGCGGCGCGGCACGTCCTGAAGACCCTCAAAAACGCGTAATCCGCCCGCTGTTGCGCCCCTGCCCGCCTCTTGGGGGCGGCAGGGGCGGGTGGATGGGGGTGTGGGCGTGAGCGGCGAATGGTCAGGGATCCCGCCGACAGCGCCATGGGTTGGCCTTTGCCCAAGTGGGGCGAATGCCAAAGGAAGCAGGTCGTATTGCCAATGCAGGAGAGTGCACGACATGGCGGGTGAGATCGAATCCGCTGACGTCGACTTCGACGTCATTGTCATCGGAGCTGGTGTAGCCGGCTGCGTTACGGCATATCAGCTGGCGGTCAAGGGACATTCTGTCTTGCTGGTGGAGCGTGGCGCGCAACCAGGCAGTAAAAACCTTTCTGGCGGCATTTTTTATTGTCGCGTCATGGAAGAAGTGTATCCGGGTTTTGTCGATGAGGCGCCCATAGAGCGTCGTATTACCCGGAATTGCCTCAGCTTCCTTTCGCCGACTTCTTTCGTGAACGTGGATTACGGCGACGCACGCCTTGCGCGATCCGTGACGGCGGTATCCGTGTTGCGGGCCAAGCTCGACGCATGGCTGGCCGACAAGTGCGAGGGCGTCGGCGTGACCCTCATGTCGGGCGTGAAGGTGGATTCCCTGGTCCGGGAGGGGGAACAGATCGTCGGCATAAAGGCCGGCGAGGACGTGTTGCGATCCCACGTGGTGGTCGCGGCCGACGGCGTGAACTCCTTTATTTGCCAGGCGGCGGGCATCCGGAGCCAGGAACCCGCCAAGCACCTCGCCGTGGGGGTGAAGTCCGTCATCCGGTTGCCCCGGCAAGTGATCGAGGAACGATTCCACCTGACGGGCGACGAAGGCGCGGCCTATGCCGTGGTCGGCGACTGCACCAACGGGGTCGGCGGCGGCGGTTTTATGTATACCAACCTCGATTCCCTCTCGATCGGAGTGGTGTTGCGGCTCGATGACCTCGTCAAGCGCGGCGAGTCGTCGTCCGACCTGCACGATCGTTTTCTGGGCCATCCCGCCATCGAGCCGTTCCTCAAGGCGGGAGAATTGCTCGAATACGGGTGCCACTTGGTGGCCGAGGGCGGCCAGAGCATGGTCCATGACCTCACCCGGCCGGGGCTGGTTGTGGTGGGNGACGCGGCCGGGCTTACCCTGAACACCGGATTCACGGTGCGTGGCATGGACCTGGCGGCCGGATCGGCAATNGCCGCGGCCCGCGCCATCGACGTCGCTTTGCAAAAGCGCGACTTCTCCNAGGCNTCCATGGACCTCTACAAGGCCGAATTCGATCAGTCCTTTGTCGGAAAGGATATGCGTACTTATGCCAGAGCCCCGGAGTTTCTGGAGACGGAGCGCATGTACGGCGACTATGGCCTGCTTCTGAGNGATCTGCTCTACAGCGTCTACAATCTCGACACGACGCCTCGCAAACGCATGGTTGCAAGCACGCTGGAAGCCTTGAAGAAGTCGCCGCTGCACACGCTGCAACTTGTGCGGGATGCCTATAGGGCCGGGAGGGCAATATGAGCAAGACGCCATTCGGAACAATCACCGAGCGATTGGACAGGAATCGCTACGAGACCGACATCGAATCCTCCCATATCCACATTGACCAGGACGCGGCCAAGGCTTCCGGAGCCGGCCCCCTGCTCGTGCGGGTCTGCCCTGCCCATGTTTATTCCCTGCAAACGGACGGCACCATCGGAGTGCTCTATGCGGCCTGCCTGGAGTGCGGCACGTGCCTCGCCGTTGCGCCATCGGGTGTTCTCACCTGGCAATACCCCCGTAGTGGCATGGGTGTGATTTATCGCGAAGGATAAGCAACCAATCTGAGGATATCGGGATGTATAGAAGCGTTCTCTCTTTACTGTGCGTGTTTTGCCTGGTGTCGATCGACAGCGCGGTGGCTGGAATTGGGAGCCATTATGTCAATGGAATTGAAGGTATTCAGGCCGCTTCAATGCCACCACCCGGTTTTTATTGGAGAAGTTACAATACGTATTATACGGCGAGCGAGTATCGGGATAACAAGGGGAACAAGACTTCAACGGATTTTCAATTACGAGTATTTGCAACGTCAAACAGGTTCATGTGGAGCACGGATACAAATATTATTGGCGGTAATTTGCTCATCGATGCAGTTATCCCTGTTGTATATACCAACATGTATGTGCATAATGCGGGATCGAGTTCCGCAAGCGACTACAATTGGGGACTTGGCGACCCGATAGCCGATATCATATTGGCCTGGCATGGCTCATGGTACGATGCGTGTGTCGGCCAGAATATTTTCTTTCCGCTGGGGCGCTACGATTCCGACCGAATGGCAAACGCAGGAAAAGGCTTCTGGACCTTCATGTATTCAGCCGGCGGGACAGTGTATTTTGATAAGGAGAAGACTTGGAGCGCCTCGGTGTTGGCTCGCTATCAAATCAACACGCAGCAAGAAAAAACACGGATAACGGCGGGCGATACGTTTTCATTCGAATGGGGTGTCGGCAAGGAAATCGTGAAAAACCTGACTGTTGGCGCTTCCGGGTATTGCAGCTGGCAACTCAACGACGACTGGGGGAAAAACGCCACGAAGGGACGTTCCATCGCCTACGCGGTCGGACCGGAGGTTGATTTCCCTGTTCCGGTCGTCAACATGCTGGCCCAACTCCGTTTCCTCTTTGAATTTGAGAATAAGAACAATCCTCAGGGGCAGGTTTTGAACCTGACCCTGACGAAACGCTTTTGATGGAGCAGAAGCCCGAGTGGCTTGCGATGGGCGAGAGCACTCGGAGCCGTGGCGCTTTGCGCAGTGGGCATTTCATATAAATCTAACTGCATCACGAGTCATGCGCAATGGAGGCGAGATGTCGAATCGCATTGTACGCAAACGCATCCTCATTCCTGGGCAAACCACAGAGTTCGTCATCAGCGCGCCGCAGATTGCCGCCAAAGCCAAGCCAGGCAACTTTGTCATGCTGCGTGTTTGGGAGGATGGGGAACGTATTCCCCTGACCATTGCTGATACGGACAGCATCGCTGGTACCATCACCCTGGTCTTTCTTGTTCTTGGCAAGACAACGGCTCAGCTCAGCACCCTGGACGTCGGCGACGCGATTCTCGATCTGTGTGGTCCCTTGGGAAGACCGACCGAGATTCATAAATTGTCCGGTCCGGTCGTCTGCATTGGAGGTGGTACGGGCATAGCGGCGATGCATCACATTGCAAAGGGGCATAGCCTGGCGGGTAATCGCGTGGTGTCCATTATCGGTGCGCGCTGTGAAGACCTGCTGCTTTTTCGTGATGAATTATGTTCTTTCTGCCCTGAGGTGCTCATCAGCACCAATGACGGCAGTTGCGGCCAAAAAGGATTCGTTACCGACATTCTCGCCGACTTCTTGCGTCGCAACGACTCCGTGGCCGAAGTGGTTGCTGTTGGCCCCGTCCCGATGATGCAGGCCGTGGCCGCCGTCACGAAGCCGTTCGGGATCAAGACCACGGTCAGTCTCAACGCCATCATGGTGGACGGCATTGGGATGTGCGGCGCTTGTCGCGTCAGCGTGGGCGGCAAGACGAAATTCACGTGCGTGGATGGCCCGGAATTCGACGGGCAGCAAGTGGATTTCGATGAACTGGCGGCGCGTCTGACGGCATACAAGGATCAAGAACATCGTTCCTTCGAGGAGATGAAGAACAGCCATGTCTGCACCTGCTCCCGATAAAAAGGCCAAGGCCCCCCGCACCCCCATGCCCGAGCAGCCTCCGCTTGAGCGCGCGCGGAATTTCAACGAGGTGACCTTGGGCTATACGCCGGAAATGGCCGCTGCCGAGGCCGGTCGCTGCCTTCTGTGCAAAAAGCCCAGTTGCCGCAAGGGGTGCCCCGTCGAGATCGACATCCCGGGATTCATTGCCCGGATCGTCGCCGGCGACTTGGAAAAGGCCTATCAAATCATCCGGGACACCAATTCCCTGCCGGCCGTCTGCGGCCGTGTTTGCCCGCAGGAGACCCAGTGCGAAGGGAGTTGCATCCTGGGCAAGAAAGGGGAACCCGTGGCGATTGGCCGCCTGGAACGGTTTGTGGCCGACACCTACCTGGCGAAATCCGCCTGTGAGGCCGTTACGGGCGCCCAAGCCTGTTCCCTGCGCCGGGACGACCTCAAGGTCGCCTGCATCGGTTCGGGGCCTGCCAGCCTGACCTGCGCCGGGTATCTGGCCGGATTGGGCATTTCGGTCACGGTATTGGAAGCGCTCCATGAACTTGGCGGCGTGCTCGTCTATGGCATCCCGGAATTCAGGCTTCCCAAGGCTGTCGTGCGCCGGGAAATCCAGGCCATGAAATCGCTTGGCGTGGATTTTCGCACCAACTGGGTGGGAGGCAAGACGGTGACCGTGCCGGAGCTCCTGGAATCAGGGTTCAAGGCCGTCTTTATCGGCGTTGGCGCCGGCCTGCCGGTGTTTCTCGGCATTCCTGGAGAAAACCTCATCGGCGTTTTTTCCGCCAACGAATACCTCACGCGCGTCAACCTGGGCCGGGCCTACAAGTTCCCGGTCGCCGACACGCCCTATTTCCCCGCCAAGCGGGTGGTGGTTTTCGGGGGAGGCAACGTGGCCATGGACGCGGCGCGGACAGCCATGCGCCTTGGCGCGGAAAAGGTCATGCTGGCGTACCGGCGTACGGAAAACGAGATGCCCTGCCGTCGGGAAGAGTTGCACCATGCCAAGGAGGAGGGCCTTGAGATCTTGTGTCTCAATGCTCCCGTGGCTTTCCATGGGGATGCGAAGGGCAAGTTGACCCACATCGAGCTTCAGAAGATGCGTCTCGGCGACCCGGACGCTTCGGGCCGATGTGCGCCGGTGGCCTGCCAGGGTGAGACCTGTCAGGTCGAGGCCGATCTGGCCATTGTGGCAGTGGGTACCGGCGCCAATCCGCTCATCACCCAAACGACGCCAGGACTGGAAACGTATCGGCGCGGCTATATCGTGGCGGCTCCCGGGTCCGGCGAAACGTCGATCCGGGGCGTTTATGCAGGTGGCGACATCGTCACCGGCGCAGCTACGGTCATTTCGGCCATGGGCGCCGGCAGAAGGGCGGGCAAACGCATTGCGGAGAACTTGCTGCAAAGCGATGTCGTACAGTCTCGCGCAGAGTAGAACGATCCTCTTCTCAAAAGGATGGTGCGTGTGATCAAGGGTGTCTTTGTGTTGTCACTGGAACCTCTCGTGAAGCTCCCTTTGCCTGTTTGGCGAGATGCAAGGAGATGCATATGCCTGTAATTTCCATTTCGCTGGGGAAGATTCCCTCGGAGACAAAGAAAAGCCTTGTCGTCTGCGGATGATCGCGAAGGACGCGGACCTATTGTCACGGATTCGGGACTGGACGAGCTTATGGAATCGTGGCTGATGTCGGGTCGAACAGGAGCGGGTGGTCCACCGATCTCTTGAAGAGAGTATCAAGCGTCCGAAAAAGTGGTTTTTCAACTCTCTGATATGTCGATCGAATAGTCCTAAGCGCGCCGGGATGCATGCCATTAGCGAAGCATAATATGTTGATATTTTGATGTTTTTTTTTGAAAAGATTCGGGGATCCTCAGCGCATTTATTGACTCCAGCCAACAGTCACCATGAGGCCTGGAGCGCTTAGCCACTATACCGCCAACAGTCTGCCAAAGCGGCTGTGGCGCGATTGCCAACGCGATAGCCCAGGGGAGGGCAGGTCCGAGGCCTTCGATGGAACTGGGTTACTGTATCCTCCTTTGGCTTGTTATTCCCTTGACATCTTTTAGGTTACTATTTAAACAGCGTTTAAAGTGGGGATTTAAACGAGATCATAATGGACTACAACGACACCAGGACCCGTATCATAGAGGCCGCCATCGAGGTCTTTTTGGAAAAAGGCTATGCAACGGCTACAATCCGAGGCATCTGCGCCCGCGCCGAGGCCAACTTGGCGGCCGTGAACTACCACTTTGGCTCCAAGGATTCCTTATATGCAGCCGCGCTCGAACGCATCATGGCATCCTGCGATAAGAGCTACCCTATAGCCGCGGGACTCGCCGAAGCCCCTTCCCCAGAAGAGCGATTGCGCCGATTTATCCGTAACTTGTTTCGGTTGCTCTTCCCGGAAGATCCCGAATACGCCCGCCGAAGCGAGCTTATCTGGCTGGAACTTGCAAACCCGAGTCCTGCCCTTACGGTTCAGGTGGAACGTTTTATTCGTCCGATCAAGGAGACCCTGGAGTCCATCCTCCAGGAGATTCTTGGCCCGGCAGACGAGGAAACGCTCCGGCTGTGTGTCGAGTCCATCTTTGGGCAGCAACTCTTTCACGCTCAGAACAGAGCTTTGATTGCGCATCTCTATCCTGATAAGACGTCTATGCCCAGTGATGTTGAGCGCCTCACCGAGCATGTTTACATTTTTTCTCTTGCTGGCCTCGAAGCATTGCGAAAATGCGTTCATTAGTCGGCCCCTAAAAACGTGTTCGCGGTCCTCCACGACCTGCCGGAAGCGGAAAAGACCTGCCCTTGTGGCGCGGTTCTGGTCCGCATCGGCAAGGAAGTCCGCGAAAAGCGCGACAGCGGGCCGGCCAAAAACCAGGTCATCCGCCACATCCGTCCCAAGGACGCCTGCCGGGCCTGCGCAGGCGTGGAAGACGCCGGGCCAATCGTGAAAACCGCGTCCATGCCGCCTGGATCATCACGCAGGCCAGCGTCACTCCTCGTCTTTTAGTCCACGCCATATCCACCGACGCGCTTCCTCCATATCGCCAGGCGGACCCATTCGCCTGCCTGGGCCCGGACGTTTCCCGGGCACCCTGGCCGGCTGGATGCTCCGGGTGGCCAGGGCCTGCGATCCGTTGTTCGGCATGATCATCAGGGAAATTCGATCCGGCCCCATCGTCCGCAGGGAGGAAACCACGGTCCAGGTGCTGGCCGAACCAGGCCGGTCAACCTTGCCCAACAGCCTGCTCGGCAAGGCCATCCGCTCTGCCCTCACGCAGTGGGACCACGTGGTCGTCTCTCTGGAGGATGGCCGGCTGCGCCCGGACAACCACCTCGCCAAGAACGCCATCCGTCCTTTTGCCGTGGGCCGCTCAGCTTTTTGTCACCAAAGCTGATTTTATTTTTGTCATGTAATTTTAGGATATTGCCTTTTCTTGGGTCTCTGTTCCGAAAGAGGGGAGCCCTCTCCCTGCCGAGAACACGACCCCTCCCCCCTGAAAAATCCTTGACAGATTTCAAACCAAGATTAAAACAACGTTTTAAATATGGTTTGAATGCGAAATTGCCATGGATCACAATGACACCAAGATTCGGATCGTAGAGGCCGCCATCGAGGTCTTTTTGGAAAAAGGCTACGCTACGGCTACAATCCGAGGCATCTGTGCCCGAGCTGAGGCCAACTTGGCGGCCGTGAACTACCACTTTGGCTCCAAGGATTCCTTATATGCAGCCGCGCTCGAACGCATCACAACATCCTGTGATAAGCGCTACCCCATAGCCAAGGGTCTCGACGAAGCCTCTTCCCCAGAGGAACGATTGCGTCGATTTATCCGGAACTTGTTTCGTTTGCTCTTCCCGGATGATGCCGAATACGCCCGCCGAATCGAGCTGTTGTGGCGGGAGCTTGGAAACCCGAGTCCCACCCGTACGCTGCAGGTGAAACGTGTTCTTCGTCCGATCAGGGACACCCTGGAGTCCATCATCCAGGAGATTCTCGGCCCGTCAGATGCGGAAACTGTCCAGCTATGCATCGAATCCATTGTTGGGCAGCAGTTTTTTCAAGCGCAGAATAAATTTTTTATTGCCCAACTTTATCCAGGTAAAAAGTATTTGCCACGAGACGTGGAACGCCTGGCTGAACACGTTTACCGCTTCTCCATCGCTGGTCTTCAAGCTGTACGGTCCATCAGCGACAAAGAGATTGGATAAAAAATAGGATACAAAGGATGAGAGCCATGACATGTCAACTCGACCATTTGAATGGTATCGCGCGGCAGATGCTGCCCCATGCCGTGCTGCTTGTCAGTTTGTCGTTTCTTTTCGTTGCCGGGTGTCAGCATGAGGCGCATCAGCAACAATTCCAGCCTGTTGTTAAAACCATGCGGATTGGCTTGGACACGGAGTCGCAACAACGGCAGTACTCCGGTGTCATCGTGGCCCGGCACGAAGTGCAGGAATCCTTCCGGGTCGGAGGGCGGATCGAGAAACGCCTGGTGGATGTGGGGGATCATGTCCGGGAAGGCCAAGTGTTGGCGACCCTGGACGAAAAAGATCTCCGTCTCTCCATGGAAAGTGCTCAGGCGGAACTCAAAGCCGCGCATTCCAACAGAGAGCAGGGCACCAGCGACGAAAAACGCTACGCCATTTTACTCTCCAAACAAGTGGTAAGCCAGTCAGAATACGACTTGAAGCACTTGGCGGCCGATGAAGCCAGGGCGCGTGCGGAGCGGGCCGATCGCGCCCTCAAGCTGGCCATAAGCCAGCTCGAGTACGCCAAACTGCTTTCCAGTACCGACGGCGTGGTCACCAAGACGAGCGCCGAGGCCGGTCAGGTCGTCCCCCAGGGCCAGAGCGTCGTCACTGTGGCCCGAAAAGGAGCCTTGGAAGTCCTGGCCGACATCCCCGAAAGAGGCATCCAGGGCATCAAGCATACCAAGGCGGAAATGTCACTCTGGGCGAAGCGTGACGCCCGTTACCAGGCCGTGTTGCGTGAAACATCCCCGTCGGCCGATCCGGCCACCAGAACCTATACCGTGCGGTATTCGCTACCCAACGCCGACGCCTCCGTGCGCTTGGGCATGACAGCCATCCTCCATCTCGCCGAGCCCGTCGACACTCCGAGCGTCCGCATCCCGGCCAGCGCGCTCCTGGACCAGGGGAACGGCCCAGGCGTCTGGCTCGTGAATGCGTCAACCGGGCAACTGACCTTCCGACCGGTCGTGGTGGACCGTTACATGGAGCAGGACGCCTCCGTGCATGGCCAGCTTGCCGACGGCGATATCATCGTCACTTCCGGTGTCCAGAAACTCGATGAGGGCATAACCGTTCGGCTGGCCTCCGCATCACAGCAGGAGGCAAGATGAAAGGGCTCAATCTCTCCGCGTGGGCCGTCAGCCACCGCACTTTGACCCTGTTTCTCATCCTGCTCGTGTCCCTCTACGGCATGTGGTCGTACACGCACCTGGGCCGGGCCGAGGACCCCGAGTTCACGATCAAAGTCATGGTCGTGTCTGCCGAGTGGCCCGGGGCCACGGCGGACGAGGTGCAGCGCCTGGTGGCCGACCCCATCGAGAAAAAGCTGCAGGAAGTACCCTACTTCGACAAGGTGAAAACGTACTCCCGACCGGGCAACGCGGTCTTGGAGCTCCACCTCCTCGATTCGACGCCGGCGTCCCAGGTCCAGGAATGCTGGTACCAGGCCCGCAAGCGCGTGGGCGACATCCGGCAGAGCCTGCCTCAAGGCGTGATCGGTCCGTTTTTTAACGACGAATTCGGCGACGTGGATTCCTTCCTGTATCTGCTTACAGGCGAGGGCTTCACCATGCGCGAACTCAAGGACCAGGCCGAAGCCATACGCCAGGCGCTGCTGCGCGTTCCGAGCGTCACCAAGGTGCGCTTCTACGGCGAGCAGACCGAGTGCATCTACGTGGAACTGAGCCACGCCAAGCTGGCGACCTTGGGCCTCGATCCCCATCTGGTGGCCGACTCCATCGCCAAGCAGAACGCGGTGACCGCCTCCGGGAAGCTGGAGACGACCACGGAAAAGATCTACCTGCGGGTGGACGGTGCCCTCAAGGGCGTCGCGGCCCTGGCGGCGGTGCCTGTCCAGGGCGGCGGCAAGCTGTTCCGCTTGGGCGACATCGCAACGCTGCGGCGCGGCCCTGTGGACCCACCCACCTTCGCCGTCCGCCACCTCGGCAAGCCCGCCATCGCCTTGGGCGTGGTCATGACCAAGGGAGCGAATATCCTGGAAGTGGGGCACAAGCTGGAAGACGCGTTGCGACGCATCAAGGAGAACCTGCCCCTGGGGCTCGAACTCGACAAGGTGTCGGACCAGTCCCACGTGGTCGACGAGTCGGTGCATGAGTTTATCCAGTCTTTCGTCGAGGCCCTGGTCATCGTGATGGCCGTGAGCTTTCTGGCACTCGGCTGGCGCACGGGGTTTGTGGTGGGCCTGGCGGTGCCGCTCACGCTGGCCATGGTGGCCATGGTCATGAGCATGCTCGGCATGAGCCTGGAGCGCATCTCCCTGGGTTCCCTTATCATCGCCCTGGGGCTCCTGGTGGACGCCGCCATCATTTCGGTGGAGATGATGCTGGTGAAAATGGAGCAGGGCGTCGACCGGGTCACGGCAGCCACCTTCGCCTGGACCGCCACGGCCAAGCCCCTGCTCACCGGTACGCTGGTCACCTGCGCCGGCTTCCTGCCCGTTGGCTTTGCCAGGTCCGGTTCCGGCGAGTACGCGGGCGGCATCTTCTGGGTCGTGACCATTGCCCTGGTCGCCTCGTGGTTCGTCGCGCTCGTGTTCACGCCATACCTCGGGTTCAAGCTGCTCCCGGAATTCCATGCGGACAAGCACGGAAATCCCGATGCCCTCTACGAAACGCCCCTCTATCGCTGGCTGCGCAGGCTGGTCACCTGGTGCGTGGAGCAGCGCAAGATGGTCGTCGGCGTGACGCTCTTGCTTCTTGTCGTGTCCCTCGTGGGCTCCCGATACGTCTCACGGCAGTTCTTCCCGGCTTCCACGCGCCCCGAGCTTCTGGTCGAGGTGCGCATGCCTGGGGGCTCTTCCTTCGAGGCCACCGCGCAGGCCGTGGAGACCATGGAGGCGTTCATGAAGAACGACTCCGAGGTCAAGATCTACACGAGCTATATCGGCTCGGGTGCTCCGCGTTGGTTTTTGCCCATGGCTCCCGATCTGCCCAACACGAGTTTCGCAGTCACCGTGCTCAATACGGCCGATGCCGCAGCGCGGGATCGCGTGCGGGAGCGGATCGAGTCTTTTGTCGCGCAGGGGGGGCTCCCCCAGGCCCGGGTGCGTGTGACGACACTGTTTCTGGGGCCGCCAGTGGGCTTCCCCGTGCAGTTTCGGGTCATCGGCCCCGATCCCATGAAACTGCGCGAGGTTGCGTACAAGGTCCGGAACATCATGCGCGAGAATCCGAAAACCGTTGGCGTCAACCTGGACTGGAACGAGCAGGCCAAGGCCGTGCGGCTGGTCGTGGATCAGGATCGGGCCAGGGTTCTCGGACTCACCCCCCAGGAAATCTCCGAAACGCTCCAGTCGCTGCTCTCCGGGGTGACGATCACCCAGGTCCGGGACGGTATCGAGCTGGTTGATGTCGTGGCCCGAGCCGTGCCCGAGGAGCGGCTGCGCCCCGAGCGATTGGCCGACCTGACGATCAGTGTGCGCAACGGGCATCCCATCCCGCTCTCCCAGGTGGCCAAGATCGAGTACGTCTCCGAGGACCCCATCCTGTGGCGGCAGAGCAGGGACCTGATGATCACGGTTCGATCGGAGGTGGTCAAGGGGGTGCAAGCGCCTGACGTCACGCGGGAAATTCTGCCCGGTGTCAGGGCGATAGAGAAGACGCTCCCCCCGGAATATCGGATCGAGGTGGGCGGGGCTACGGAAGAGAGCGAAAAGGCCAATCACTCCATTGTCGTCCTGCTGCCCATGGCGGCCGGCATTATGATCCTGCTCCTCATGTTCCAACTGCAGAGTTTTAAGGGCCTGTTCCTCGTGGTGGCCACCGCTCCCCTGAGCCTGATCGGCGCGGTTGGAGCCCTACTGGCCTTCGGTCAGCCGTTCGGATTTGTCGCGATGCTTGGGGTCCTGTCACTGGCGGGCATGATCATGCGCAACAGTGTCATCCTTGTCGATCAGATCGCCCAGGACATAGCGGCAGGGCTCTCCGCATGGGAGGCCGTCATCGAAGCCACCATCCGCAGGACACGGCCTGTCGTGCTGACGGCCATGGCCGCCATGCTGGCCATGATTCCTTTGTCTCGGAACATGTTTTGGGGTCCGATGGCAGTGGCCATTATGGGCGGGTTGCTTATTGCGACCATTTTAACATTGCTTTTTACACCGGCGCTCTATGCAATGATTTTTCGAATTGAAAGAAATGAAAAGCAAGAGGTGTAATGGCGATGGTTTTCAAGGAACTCACCGGCGTTAAATACTTTGGGAAAACTCAGAATGCTATTCAGATATGGAGGTTAAGGCTTGTGTGACTTGGATATAGATTGTGCATGCTAGCGCAATTCTCCAGCGTCGTATTGAGGCAAACTGGATAAATGGAACCTATCACAGGAGACCGATGCACGGCTCAAATGGGATAACAGGTTGTAATTTTGTGTAGTTGAAGTATATTTTATTGGAATTTACCGTGCAACGGTCTCATATTATTTTTTACGGCCACGAACCCATAAGATATATTGTTCATTATCATCGGTTGTTTCCGTCAGTTTATTCTGTAGCAAGAATTTATAAGTATACTTTGGGTGTTTAATGGCTATGCGATATGATTCTACATCTAAATAATGAAGGACAAACCTACGCACAATATCTTCCGTTAGCGTCTGTGGTTCACAGCACGTAGCAGGCTCATTGATGTTAAAGCTTCCAAGGAACAAACCANCTTTTTTAAGTACTCTCAGAAATTCTNCAGCCATTACAGAAAANTTNTCAACGTGATCCATAGCGTTCAATGTAAATGCTACATCGAGATATTCAGTAGGAATAGGAATAATGGACTCAGTTGAATTTATATATAGCATTCCATGGTCAAGCATAGTCTTCCCAAAAGCATGGATGTAATTTGTCGCCAATACATCTATTCCAATTTTTATACATGGGACATTTATCCAGCTAAGACTGCCACGCGGGCCACAACCAAAGTCTGCGATAATTTTGTTGCGAAGAAAAGTTTCATCTGCCTCATTTGCTAAATTCAAAAATAATTCTTTGTAGTGTTTGTTTTGAAATACACCATTTTCTTGTATAAAGCGCGAAGTCCAATACGCCATTTCATGCTCATACTTCATGCCTGCGTCTCCTCCTTGAGGTGGTCCGGATTGGTTGGACAGGTAAGCGGCGGAGTTACGCTCTAGTCCGGTTGTGGTCATGCCGCCGTTGGAACCTTTTTGCTCACCCGGCATACGTCCATGGGACAGCGACCGTCAAAAGCCGTATGCGGTCGCTGCTCGTTGTAGCAGTGTCCCGAAAACTGTGTAAACGCCCCTGGTTGATGTTTCAGCGGAAGGAGTCCTTCAGCCTGTCCTGAAAGAAGACCGAGAGTTGGGCCATGATCTCCGACCAGTTACGCGTTCTCACCGTCCACCGCTTCGAGGCCTCGGTGACTGCCAGATAGAGCGCCTTGAACAGGGCGATCTCGGTCGGGAAGACGCTTTTCCCCTTCACGGTTTTTCTGACCCGGCTATTGAGGCTCTCAATGGGGTTGGTGGTGTAAATCAACCGCCGCAGCGCATCCGGATACTTGAAAAACGTAGCCAGGTCGTCCCAATTTCGCCTCCAGGACATGACCACGTGCGGATATTTTTTGCCCCACGTTTCCTCGAATTGGGCCAGCGCCATGAGGCCGGCTTCCTCCGTGGGAGCCGTGTAGATCGAGCGCAGGCAGGTGGCAACCTCCTTGCG
>JGI20225J20221_1000682_pt1 | contig 23042 bp, 19 predicted proteins | sample BioMet4_FD_20221 | JGI IMG/M metagenome (IMG submission 20221)
TCTTCACTCAAGGCTAAACATGTTGCGCCCGACTCTGTCGGCATGCAATGGTATGCTAACTCAATATCAGATGCCGGGGCTATTCTAGACACTAATGGAGCTGTAAAAAGCAGCTGGGCAACAAAAGTTCAGAAAACAACAATTGAAGCGGATGGAGTTACGTATCCAGCTTTGAAAGTAATTGGAAATTTTGCTTCAGCTTCAAGCCTTAATACTATCAACTTATACTTTTTTTCTACATGGAACTGGATGTCTGTTACATGCAAATTTCCCATTTATTTACGAGAAAGCACAGGCGAAGCTTTTGAAGTTAATGTGACCGCATTAAATGGAGACTTTGTAATAGACAATGATACTGATAAGATAGTCGCAACCGCAGGGTTCTCTAATGCTGGGGTGGCTGTAAATATTGACCCATCAGCATGGAGCTGGAAGAAAGCAACAGATGCAGGTTTAGTTAGTATTGCTAATGTAGCGGGTGTGACAGAAATAAATGGCAATGTGCTAACTCTTTATGATGGAGCTGTTGAAGGACAGGAAGAATACTATGCGTGTGCATCCTATAATGGTAAGACATACATGAAAGGTTTTGCCACTAGTGATACTCATGATCCTTATTACATTGATAAAGGGAAATCAAAAGATGGTACAGTATTAAAAGAAACAGAGAATATGACCTACACGCCGAAAATACGTAGGAGGTCTGATAATTCCGAAGTGGCTGGGTACTATTTTAAGTTCACAATGCGAACAAACGCCGGAGTAGTTGTTGATACAGACAGTAATGTTAATACTCATACAGTCACCGGTGCGCTTGTTAGCCAAAACAAAGGAGTAACCGTTCAAATTTCAGCTAATATTACAGCATTCTAATGATATCAACAGTTGAAACACTTATACCTGCTCCGGAAGATGGAGCAATAGGAAAGACTGGAAGGATTCCTTATCCGGCTGGAAGGTATGACGCTAATATAGAATATAAGTGTACAACAAATATTGCACCTTATGTCTTGGGTGGCGTAATGTACTATGTAATGAATAAGGAAGGAGTCGCAAAAGGAATTGATCCATCAGATGATTATGCATTGAATGGAGAGAATGCAACATGGATTCCATTTGACTTGTTTAAGTTTATTCTAACGGAGGTTCTATTTGCTGATTTCGGGAAACTGGCAAGTGCAATATTCTCTGGAGACTATATGTTTTCACAATATGGAGTCGATCAAAATGGTTATGCGATTACAAGTAGTGATGGATATAAGAATTTCAATTCTACCATAAATCCATTTATACCGAATATTCTACTGGACTTTAAGACAGGGACAGGGTGGTTGGCAAAAAAAAATATATCTTGGGATGATGCGGGTAATGTCTCAATTATTGGGAATATTATAGGAAAGTTATCAACAGCTTCAATTAATAAACAGCGAATAGTTTTAGATCCGGATAACTCTAGAATAAGCTTCTTCTCAGCAGCAAATGTTGAGCTAGCTTATCTAGGATTTTATAACAATAATACAAGTATCTTAGTATTAAATGATACTACAGGAAATAAGGTTTGGCTTTATCCATCTCAAATTGCACTTCAAAAAGCAGGGAGCTCTATTGGATTAACAGAGCAAGTCTACAATGACTATTTATCTATTAATTGGATGGGGTTATTGGCTGGTTCATCTTCTGATACTTTATTTGTCAATAACTTATCCGTTGGTCAAATTTTTAGAGACACTAATAATGTTACAAATAAATGTTATCAACTAAGAATTAAAGGAACATAATATGAATAAAATTGATTTTAAAAAAGTAAAAGTTGAAACTATTGATAAATCAACAGTTGAAATGGATTTGAGTAAGATGATTGGGAATATAATGTATCAAAGATCTCCTAATTATGACTTATTTGAAATCGGCAAAACAATCTGGGAAAAAGGCGAGATAGAATTATCAAAGGAACAAATAGATCTTGTTTCTAAATTTATTGATTCAATTCCTGAAATAACATATCTAATGAAAGTTTCTATTTTATCATCGTTGAAATATTAATTAAATAAAGTATGGAAAAAATCGAATTAAAACCAGGAGCCGCAGGAGCTCCAGCTGATTTGTCAACATTCAATGCGGATGATAGACTATTATGTTTTAGTAATTCAGCACAATCATTTGGATATGTTAAGGGTAGTTTATTGAAAAGTTATCGCTATGCATGTAGGAGAAGAAATTTATCAAATGCTTCTTCAGCCTGGGAGCCATACGGCGACTTAGACTACTTGAAGAATCTTCCATCACTGTTAAATCTAGGCTGTTATCTTCTTAATGGAGGTGTTGCTAGCAAGCTAAGTCCTACTAATCACTATAATTTTGTAAACGGAGCTACTGCCGCCCTTGATGGTTCAATGGGAGATTATATGTGGGGAGGCAATGGTCATTTTGAAGCTTATTGGATTGAAGGTACATATGAATATCTTGCAGCTTCTTTAACTCCAATACCTGGAAAATACAACTGGTACATTCCTCAATTCATGACTTCTGCACTCGGAATAGGCGTCATGGATAGGACCAACAATAAGCTTGTTAGTGTGATCAACAATAGTGTTCAGTACCGAGGTGGAAACAATGATGCAGCTAAAGATGCAGCATATAATACGTTACTTGGTAGAGCTGCTACACAGATATCCGCGCTTGATTTTTCAACTTATGCAAAGAATAAGGGCGATGACCGATTTAATGCTCATACTGAGAGAATGGCATTTATTATAGCTAATTTGTTTGTTTTAATCTATGGAACAAACAATGTACAGGCTACATATAACGCTTCACTCGATGCAAATGGTTTGAGACAAGGTGGCTTCGGACCTGGAGTTACTACATATGGTAATTGGAATACTGATTTTGGGACATTCCCATTTCTTCCTACCTCTGTAGGTGTTGAACTTGCTGATAACTGTGGCCTATCAAGTTATGCGGTAATGAATGGAGCAACCACCTTATACACAGCTTCGGTTCCTTGTTTCTTTGGGCTGAAAAATTTTTATGGATATTTATCTCGTTGGACGACCGATGCTGTTGTATCATCAAATGGAACAATAGCTCAGATGTATATTAATAAATCTATTAGAACAAAACTTGCTAGTACTGTTGATTTAACAAAGCAGATACTAGCCGGCAATTGGGCTACTGGAGAAGGATATATAACAAGTATGTTGCGTAAGAATGGTTGTTTGTTGCCACAAGCATATGGAGGTTCAGAGTCTACCTATTATAATGACTACGGTTATGGTAATGTTGCTTCCGGCGTTCGGGTCGTGCATCGTGGTAACGATGCGAGCAACGGCGGCTATGCGGGCGTTTCGTTTGCTCCTGCGTACCTTGGTCCCTCTGGTGCCGGTGCGAGCATCTCGTCCCCCCTTTGCTGGTTCGCTGATGAGCTCAATCCGGAACCTGCGTTAGCAGAATAAACATTGTAACCTGAGAAACCCCGGCGCGGATGCGCCGTCCGCCTTTTAAGTGAGATCTTTGAAATCTTTTCCATTTATATCGAAGAAAGTTCTACATTTAATTGCAATATATAGAACTTTCTTCTACTTTTGCGCCATGATAAAGTTATTTATCACATGAAGGTTGTCTTCTGGACGGATGTTGCTTCCGGCGTTCGGGTCGTGCATCGTGGTAACAATGCGAACAACGGCGGCAATGCGGGCGTTTCGTATGCTAATGCGAACAATGGTCCCTCTGATGCCAATGCGAACATCTCGTCCCCCCTATACTTTGTTTCCGGGTCTGGTTTGATATCCCGGTAAAATGCAAGTTCAGAAGAGACCTCGCCCCACAGAGGAACTAAGCAAAAGCTTATTCCGGCGAAAAATACACAACCAGGAGGGTACTAGTAGGCTGCACCGAATGTTCCCGTAGGACAAAGCAGACCGCAGTTAGAACAGAACAAAAAACCAAAGGGACCCCGAAGAACCCAGACATGATGAAGAGAAAAGGAAAATTTTCAGAGCGAATTGAAACAATTGATAACTTTAGACTGGCTTTTGATGGCTCAAGCCAGCACAAGCATAAAAGGCCTGATATCGTAAGGTTTGAACGAGATCTGGAAAGAAACCTTTTCAAACTTCTTCATGAATACATTAATGAAACTTACAAAACTTCAGAATATACTTATTTCGTTATATACGAGCATAAGAAAAGAGTAATAAGCAAATTGCCTTATAGCGACCATGTGATGCACTGGGCAGTGCTAAACGTTGTTGAAAATTACATCAAAAGAACATTTATACGAAACACATTTTCTTGTATTAAAGGGAGGGGCACACATGACCTATTTAATAGACTACAGAAGGATTTATATATTGAAATTCCTAAAAACACTCGATATATACTTAAGGGAGATATCCAAGAATTTTATGATAGTATCTTTCATGATGTAGTTAAGAGAATGATTGGAAGGTTGAATAAAGACAAAAAATTACAAAGATGGTTTGATGAAGTTCTAGATTCAACTGGAGCTAACATCGGTCTTCCAAAAGGGACAAAGATATCACAATTACTCTCTAATTTAATTTTATCTTTATTTGATTTTGATGTAAAAAACTGTTTTAATATCCTACAGAGCCCTTCTACAGTTTCTCATTACACCCAAAGATATATAAGTGAAAAAATAGATCAGGCTCGTACTATTGAAGACTTTAATGAAATTTCAAAGGGTTCTATATATTTAGCAAACAAGTATCATTCATACATTAAAAATGTAAAGCTATATTATAGATATGCAGATGACTTTGTCGTTCTTCATGAAGATAAAATTTTTCTTCATCATATGATTGAATGGATGGGAATATACTTAGCTCATGAATTAAAACTTACGATTAAATATAATTGGCAAATATTTCCTATAACATCTAGAGGCATAGATTATGTAGGATATGTTTTTTATCAAGATTATGTAAAACTACGCAAAAGAAATAAAGTTGCCTTATGCAAACAAGTTGCAGCATTAAGAAAAAAAGGGCTAAGTGATGAAGAAGTAAGAATTAAAGCATCATCAAGAATAGGGTTTGCAAGCCATGCTAATACAAAAAACTTAATAAGAACATTGAAAATGGAAAAGAGATTAGGAGAAGTTATCAGAAAAAGAAGAATGAGACATCCTTTTGAAGATTTAAGTGATGATCACAAAAAGAAAATTGGAGAAATTATTTATGATACTACAATTGTTGAGAGCAGAAGAGGCAAAGAAGATGAATTTCTTATACTCCTTGAAGATTTTAAAATAGAATTAAGTGCTCTTGAAAAAGAAAAGGATGGAAGCCCCAGGCGTTGTATTGCGTTACGTTATAAATTGATTGATCATATAGAAATTAATGGAGATAAAAAAGAATATATCTGGCAAGAGAAAGAATGGTATTCTTTTTCTGGATCCAGAATAATGATTGAACAGGCAGAAGATAACTTCAGCAAGGAAGATCTTCCTATTGCTACGGTAATAACTTTATTCCAGACTAACAAAGGTGCTAATTTTACCAAATTTACATAACTATGAATAGAAAAATTTATTTAGAAAGAAAGAAAATCGTTAAATACACAGACTCTCAATATCTTGTGTATCTAAATGAGGAAGTAATTGAAAATTATGTTCCGGAGATAACTAACGAAGAAAGCCCTGAACCTGTTACAGCCTATGCTTATAGTGGTGATCTTGAAGATGGTGGTACATTGATTGATGCTAAAGAGGCAACAGAATCAGAATTAATTTCCGGATTAGTTAAATTGAAGTATTCCCAGGAAGCTCAATTAGCTATTATCCTTAATAAGGATAAGATTAATGACGATAAGGCTGAAGAACACGCTTTAGAGTTTTCTCAAATGCAGGAATATAGAGATGAATGCAAGATAAACGTGATAGCGTTACTTGCCAGATAATAATACAAAATAATAGAGAATCCCCGGTTGATTAGTCAATCGGGGATTCTTTTTGTTGTAGGTTGTACCTACCTGCTTATTTTTTAAATATCAGGAAAATTATTACGAATTGTATCGCTCTTTACACCTATTCTTTTATTTATATAAGCCTCTGTTGTAGATATTGATACATGTCTCATATGCCTTTGCAGTTCGTATGTACTTACTCCAAAATCTGCAAGTTTGCAAGCTCCTGTGTGTTTAAATCCATACAATTTATAATACGAAGGCAATCCCAATGCATTTCTTATTGCTGCGAAGTGGTTCTTAAAATAATTCTTCCCCAATAGATTTGTGCCTGGTAGCCCATTTCTACTGAACACATAATATTCAGGAGGATATTCATCAAGATGATATACATTAATCATGTCTTCATAAAGCTGATGAGGGATATCAACAGTCTGAGTCTTTCTATTTTTCGCTCTTGAATTTCTTATAGTAATAGTTTGAGAATCCCAATTTAGGTCTGATATAAGCAAATTCCTTAATTCTTCATGAGGACGTAAAGCACAATAGAATTCCATCATACATACTAGCCACAATTGTGGATCATGATTTTGCATATATAACTTAAAGACTTCACGATCATGATCTGGAATAGGTACTGCCGCTTCATCCTTAATTTCGCCCACAACTGGCATACCAAATACAGGATTACGGATCAGGATTTTTTTCGAATCAATAAGATAGTTGAAAAAGTTTTTTAGTATTTGCTGATATTTTAAAACTGTTCTCCTACTAACATGGTTATTTTCTGCAATGAAACAGACAAAGTTTGAAATGATTTCCTGAGTTATAAAACTAACATGAACATCCTGAAGTCCTTTGGATTCCAAGTACATGATAAAGATACGTAATTTGGATTTATACGTCTGGTAAGAATGGTGAATGACCTCTTTCTTTTTAAGAACAAGAAACTCATTCATATATGTTCGTATGTTGACGACATCCTTCTTTTGTCTTCCATACATACGAGCTGCATGATCATACATTAGATCATCTTCATATATAACTTTCTCATTTGAAAAAGGAGATTTTCCATTAATCAGCATCTCGGATAATTCTTCAATTATCTTATCTGCTGACGCATAACGTTCTTCAGGGGTTGCATGTTGTAAGCCTTCATAAACCCTAAATCGTTTCATTTCTTCAGTGCGTGGATTTCTGCAGGAATATTCCACGAACCATTTTTTACTCATGTCACCGTCACTATCGTGCAATCTTGGCATAATAATAATTGCTTTCTTTCTTGCCATAATGTTTCTGTTTTAAGTTGACGTGTAAAACCGATATACACTTATGGACACTAGAAATATACAATTAAAAAATGTAAGTGCCCTTTTACAGGCACTTACATCAATCTCAGTCGGGGTGAGAAGATTCGAACTTCCGACCACACGCCCCCCAGACGCGTACTCTAAACCGGGCTGAGCTACACCCCGAAATCGAATGCAAAGTTACATAAACTTTTAATTACCCCAAATATTTAGAGGATTTTTTATTCAGAAACTTGCTTGGAACCTAGCTTTAAAGGCCCATGCATTCACGGTAAAAATCGAACATATCAAAAATCTCTTCCTTAGTTGCTGATTGATCGATACATATATCTCCGACTTCTTTCAGCAATGTAAAATTAATGATTCCGGCTGTGTTCTTCTTATCATGAAGCATATATGCATAAAGTTTATCATAGCAGTTGCAATCTATGTCGAAGCAGCCGTAATTCTCTTTGATAAACTGTACGGTTTGTCTTAGCTTGTCAGTAGGAAATCCTGTTTTTACAGAAGAGAGGTAGAGTTCGCAAACAACTCCCCATGCCACGGCATAGCCATGAAGTACCGGACAATTCTTTTCAAAAGAGAAACTTTCAAAGGCATGTCCAACGGTGTGTCCCAGATTCAGTGCCTTGCGAATTCCTTGCTCGTATGGGTCTTTCTCAACAATGTCTTCTTTGATTTGGACCGATTTTCCTACCAGAACTTTCAGTTTGGCATAATCAAGTTTATCGGTAGGAAAATTAAGAAGTTCCGCCCAGTGTTCTGTATTGCTTATTAATCCGTGCTTCAGCATCTCAGCATAACCGGAAAAGAAATTTTCCTGATCCAGTGTCTTTAAAAAGTTAGTTTCAATCAATACACTGCTGGCTGGCGCGAAAGCTCCAACTTCATTTTTAAGTCCGTTGAAGTTGATTCCCGTTTTTCCACCTACAGAAGCGTCGACCATTGCAAGAAGAGTAGTGGGAATATTAATATATCTGATTCCTCTTTTAAAAGTTGCAGCTGCGAAGCCTCCCAGATCAGTTGTCATTCCTCCTCCCAGATTGATGAGAAGAGAGTGACGGGTAGCGCCTTTTTGGCTCAGTTGTGTCCATACATGAGCCAGCGTTTCAATATTCTTGTTCAGATCTCCCGCAGGAATTGTGATAGAAATGGCATTCAGTTTAAGTAATAGTTCGTTTATTACAGGCAGACAGTGAAGAGCAGTATGCTCATCAGTCAGAATAAAGAGTTTATCGTATGGTTTGCTTTTTATTGCACCAAGCAAATCTTTTTCCAGCTCATTGCAAAGAATTACCTCTTGTTTATTCATATCCTTGGGAGTTAATTTGAATTGTATTTTTCTTTTCTGTGGTGCAAACTTACTCTAAAAACGTTGAAAAGCAAAACCTTTTAATCATTTACCATGAATTCATTGTTTTTTTGCATTAAACCTTTCTTCATTTGCATCGTCATATTAATGACAAATGTTCTCTTATTATATAAATAGTTCATGAAACACAAATTGACATTATTGATGCTGTGCTTATTCAGCGTTCTTTCTGTGCAGGCACAAACGAATCGTGCTTCGGTATCAGGAAAGATTCTCGACAACACGACAAAAACGCCGGTTGAGCAAGCGGCTATTCGTGTGCTTTCTTTGCCAGACAGCACTTTTGTAACCGGAATTTCCAGTAAAAAAGATGGCTCTTTCTCAATTCCAAGCCTTAAAAAAGGCCGTTATCTGATGAAAGTTACATTTATTGGATATTCTGTTTTAACCAGGTCTTTTCAGCTTACAGCCGCCAAACCTACAATGAATTTTGGGGAAATTCTTATGAAACCGGATGCTGTTATGTTGAAAGGTACAGTTGTGACTGCAGAAGCTCCTCCAGTTGTGGTTGTACAAGATACATTAGTCTACAATGCTTCGGCATATCGTACACAAGAAGGTGCTATGCTTGAGGATTTGGTTAAGAAGCTTCCTGGTGCAGAAGTTAGTAGTGAAGGGAAAGTAACTATTAATGGTAAAGAAGTAAAGAAGATAATGGTGGACGGAAAAGAATTCTTTAGCAATGACCCTAAAGTGGCTATGAAGAATTTACCGGTCAATATGGTTGAGAATGTGAAAACCTATGATAAGAAATCTGATCTTGCCCGAATTACAGGAATTGATGACGGAGATGAAGAAACAGTTCTTGATTTGACTGTAAAGAAGGGCATGAAAAAAGGCCTGATAGGCAATCTTATTGCCGGAACCGGTAGTCAAAGCCGTTATGAAACCGGATTAATGGCAAGCCAGTTTAAGGATAATTCTCAGTTTACAGTTGTAGGGTCTGCTAATAATACAAATAATCAGGGCTTTTCTGAATTTGGTGATGCCGGTCAGGGAATGAGTGGTAATGCCGGAGCAGGCATTAATTCTACAAAGTCTATAGGGATGAACTTTGCCAAAAGCACAGACAAGCTTGAAATTGGCGGTGATATTAAATATGGTAAATCAGATAAGGATGCAAGAATGAAAAGTTCTTCCGAGACTTTCTTAGGTCAGAGCTCTTCTTTTGCTAATGCTGATAATGCTTCAAGACGTTTCAGGGATGATGTGAATGCTGATTTCCGTATGGAATGGCGGCCTGATACGCTGACTAATATTATATTCCGTCCTAATATGAGCTATTCTCATACAAATAGTTTCAGTAATGGTACATCTGCTACTTTTAATAATAGCCATGCATCTGTAAATGATAAAAAATCGAAATCTGATGGTATATCCAATTATCTGTCTTTAGGAGGTAATTTTCAGATTAACAGAAAGCTGAATAACAAAGGCCGGAGCATTACTTTGCGAGCTGAGTCAGGGTATAATAAGAATAACTCGGATAACTATTCTTATGCTGATACCTACTTTTATAACAACGATAGCACAAATCTGAGAGACCAATTTATAGATAATAATGGTAATAGCTATAATTACAAATTGCAAATGGTCTATGTTGAACCAATTTTTAACAAACGTTTCCTCCAATTGAGATATAGTTTCCAGAATAGCTATTCTGCTTCTGATAAGTATGCTTATAATGCTATGGACGAGTATCCTTATGAAACTGCTTTCAATAATAAGAATTATTATAGCGATTATGTTGACTCGTTAAGCAATTCTCTGAGTAATCGTTATATGACTCATCAGTTTGAACTTTCATTAAGAACGATTCGCACTAAGTATATGTATAATATCGGTTTTAGTCTTGAACCTCAGACGTCAAAGAGCAATACAACTGTTGGCCCGAACAAGGGAAAAGATTTATCTCAGCATGTGCTTAACTTTTCACCAACGTTTGATTTTCATTATCGTTTCTCAAAACAGGAACAGCTTCGTATTATGTACCGAGGAAGAAGTTCGGCTCCGGATATAAACAATCTTCAGGCTGTGATTGATAACACGGACCCGCTGAATGTAAGATATGGTAATCCCGACTTAAAGCCGTCTTACAGTAACCGCTTCATGCTGTTCTTTAATAACTACATGAAGGAAAGTCAAAGCAGTGTTATGGCTCATTTAAACTTTAATAATACATTAAACAGTGTTGCTAGTAAAATGAGGTATAATCAGGAAACAGGTGGTAAGATTACAGATTTGGTAAATGTAAATGGCAATTGGAATGCACAAGGTTTCTTGAATTTTAATACTCCACTGGGGAATAAGAAGTTTACGCTTAGTACCTATTCAAATGCTTCATATAGTGATGCTGTAAGTTTTACAAGTCTTACTAATCAGTCGGGTGGAGGATACTCTGATTCACAAAAGAGTACAACACATAATATGAATCTTGGTGAAAAGGTAACCGGCAATTACCGGAGCGACCTTTTTGATTTCAGTTTAAACGGATCAATCAATTATTCTTTGGCTAAGAATAACATGCAGAAACAAAGCAACCGTGAAACTTTTGATTATATATTTGGCGCTAATACAAATATAAACCTTCCGTGGAGCGTTTATCTCTCTTCAGATGTAAATTACAATATAAAGAATGGGTATAGCGGCAACTATCAGAAGGATATAGTTCTTTGGAATGCACAATTGTCCAAGACTTTCCTGAAAAAGAATAATGCAACTTTGCGTTTTAAAATTTATGATATCCTTCATCAGCAAAGTAATCTGAGCCGCACCATTTCAGAAACCATGATGCAGGATGTAGAATATAATACATTGGGTAGTTACTTTATGGTCCATTTCGTTTACCGCTTCAATACATTGGGCGGAAATGCTCCTAGAACCAGACGTTTCGGACCTGATGGACATGGACCAGGTGACGGACCTCGTGACAGACATCAGGGTGGGGAAAGACCTCCAATGGGTGGCCCTGGAGGTGGTCCCGGAATGATGTAATAATTCTATTCTTTTCTTAAGATATGCCGTTCTTTAGTTTTTTTTATTTATTTTTGCTATTCATTGAATGATAAGTAATTAATAAGTATGGACTGGAGCGGCATATTTAATGATATATTTTCAGTAATCTATAATATACTTTACTTTGGTGTGATTATCGGAATGGTTATTATTGTCATTCTTGATAATCGTAACCCTGTAAAGACTATGGCATGGGTATTGATTCTTACGTTCCTTCCATTTGTTGGTTTAGTCTTTTATTTTTTCTTCGGGCGAAGCACCCGGCGCGAAAGGATTATCAGTAGAAAAAGTTATAATCGTTTAATGAAAAAGCCAATGGCTGAGTTTGTTGCGCAGGAATCATATGAATTGCCTGCCGATCAGTATCAGGTTGCTCAGCTTTTCCGGAATACCAATCAAGCTCTTCCTTTCGAAGGTAACGAGGTGGAAATTTATACTGACGGCTATGCCAAACTGCAGGCTCTTATCCGAGAGCTGATGAAGGCTGAACATCACATCCATTTAGAATACTATATTTTTGAAAATGATCCGGTAGGGCGTCTTATACGTGATGTCCTTATTGATAAAGCCCGCCAGGGAGTAGAGGTTCGTTTGATATATGATGATGTAGGATGCTGGCATGTGCCTAACCGCTTCTTTGAAGAGATGATTGAGGCCGGCATTGAAGCAAGGGCCTTTCTTAAAGTCCGTTTCCCTGTATTTACCAGTAAAGTGAATTACCGCAACCACCGTAAGATAGTTGTGATTGATGGTAGTGTGGGATTCGTGGGAGGTATGAATATTGCCTTGAGATATGTACGGGGATTTGACTGGGGAATCTGGAGAGATACACATGTGATGATTAAAGGAAAGGCAGTCCATGGACTTCAAACCTCTTTTTTACTGGATTGGTACTTTGTGGATCAGACACTGCTTACTTCATCTAAATTTTTTCCGGCTCTGGAATCTGTCGGTGAATCTCTTGTTCAGGTTGTTACAAGCGAACCTACAGCTGAATGGAAAGAAATTATGCAGGGCTTATGCCTGGCTATCAGCAGTGCCAAACGTTATTTTTATATTCAGACGCCCTATTTTTTACCCACAGAACCTATACTGGCTGCGTTGCAAACGGCTGCACTGGCAGGGGTGGATGTGCGGCTTATGCTTCCTGAACATGCAGATGCTGTTATTACCCAATTGGCATCCTGGTCTTATCTCAAGGATGCGTTAAGGGCGGGAGTAAAGGTCCTTTTTTATCAAAAAGGTTTTCTTCACTCTAAACTGATGGTTTCAGATGATGCGCTTTCCACCGTAGGTTCTACAAACATGGATTTCCGGAGCTTTGAGCACAACTTTGAAGTGAATGCGTTTATGTACGATGAATCCACGGCTTTGCGAATGAAAGAGATCTTTCTCACGGATCAGCGATACTGTGTTCCTGTTTATCTTAAAAACTGGGAAAAACGCTCTAAACGCCAGAAAGTGAAAGAGTCCGTGGTTCGCGTGCTCAGTCCGCTGCTTTAGAAAAGATAGAGAAGTTTACACTTCCGTACACCCTTCTTTCCAGAAAGTGGGGATCTTCCTCAAAATTATTCTCTTTCCCATGTTCCAGAACAAATATACCGCCATCTTTCAATAGCTCTTTTTCGAAGATTATCCGCGGAATATCTGCCAGATTGGGCAGTGCATAGGGGGGATCAGCAAAAATAAAGTCGAACTTTTCACGGGTGGAACCTATAAACTTGAATACATCGCCACGGATGGGTATACACTTGTCGGTCTTCACCATTTCCATTACTTTGCAGATGAAAGCATGATGAGCGCCTTCCTTTTCTACGGATATCACTTTATCACATCCGCGGGAAACCAGTTCAATACTGATGCTTCCGGTACCGGCAAACAAGTCGAGTGCGGTAACTCCATCCTCAAAGTCCAGATAATTATTACAGAGCACATTAAAAATATTCTCTTTGGCAAAATCTGTTGTTGGACGTGCCTTAAATGTTTTGGGTACGTCAAATCTTCTTCTCTTATATATTCCGCCTATAACTCGCATAATGATAAAGTTTGAAGATCGAAGGGAATTTCTTCCGCATTCGATATTCCGTTTAATGAAAACTCAGAATTGGGATTTATTACGAATAGTTGTCTCACAAATTGCTTTAACCCATTTACTAAAGCCTCTTTATCCTGAAAGATTCCCGTCAGATGAAGTTCGTCTCTTTCCTGATTAAAATCGAGTTGTTTCCACACATAAAGCAGGTAGTAAATAATGTCTGCAGTTTCGCTGCATTTAAAATTATTAATCAACAGCACCTTTCCACGATCATAGCACATTACATCTACCGAACTCTTCCTAAGATAAGCAAACATCTTCAGGTTGTTGCCCTGCTTGCTGCGTCCCGAAAAATATTCTCCCAGCGAGCTTGCCTGACAATAGAAGTGCGCTCCCGGAAATTGATCGATTAGTTGCTGATATGCACTTTTATCTACCGCAAAGACCACCACGATATTTGCTCTTTTCAGGATATTATAGAGAACAATCTCGTTCTCTTGCCGGGGATGGTTATGATAAAGTACACTCTCTGCCAGCTCATCCTCGAAAAGTTCGAAGGGAATCATTGCAAAGCGCTTTGTTACCAGCATCACTTTGACTTTCTTATAAGCATGTTTCAGGAAATCATTCTCTTTAATGACCTCTTTTACGTTGGCTGCCAGTGACAGATTTTCGTTGGTCCCTTTGGATATAAAACTATAAGCCTTTTCTTTGGTAGGATTATAGATAGAAAAAGAAAACTCTTCCGAACTCAGACGAACGGACAAAGTATATTGTTCTGTTTTGGTAAAATCAATGTGTGATATGCTTAACTCTTCAGTCATGTTACGGCATTTAAAAAAGATTCCTGGTGTATTGGTACAGTAAATTTCTTTTTTGTTTTTATATTCGTAGCACAAATATAAAAACAAAAAATGATTAATAGCTATTTGATTGAGCAAATAAAGGAAAATTTCCCTCATCAACCCACTAATGAGCAGTCAGTTGCAATGGATGCTCTGGTAGACTTCCTGCTTTCTCCGGTAAATGATACTGTATTTATACTCCGTGGTTATGCCGGAACCGGGAAGACTTCGCTTGTGGCTGCGGTGGTGAAAACAATGATGAAGCTCGGTCAAAAAGCCATTCTTCTGGCACCTACCGGAAGGGCAGCCAAGGTGTTTTCTGTTTACTCTGGTCATCCGGCTTTTACCATTCATAAGAAAATATACCGTCAGCAGTCTTTCAGCAATGAACTTTCTAATTTCTCGGTGAATGATAACTTGCACCAGCATACACTTTTCATTGTGGATGAGGCTTCCATGATTTCTAACGAAGGACTTTCCGGTTCTGCTTTTGGAACGGGACGCCTGCTCGATGATCTGGTTCAGTATGTTTATTCAGGACAAGGTTGCAGGCTCCTGCTGATGGGCGATACGGCTCAGCTTCCTCCAGTGGGAGAGGAGGAGAGTCCGGCACTTACCGCCGATGTTCTTAGGGGATACGGTTTGTCTGTGCGGGAGATGGATCTCACACAGGTGGTCCGTCAGCTCAATGATTCGGGTATTTTATGGAATGCCACGGCCTTGCGTCACCTTATAGCAGATGGAGGTGCCGATATGTTGCCAAAGATTCGTGTAAAGGGCTTTCCCGATATTCGTCTGTTGCCGGGTGATGAACTGATTGAAGAGATAAGTAACTGTTACGGCAAGGTCGGGATGGACGAAACAATCGTTGTCTGTCGCTCCAATAAGCGGGCAAATATCTATAATAAAGGGATCCGTAATGCAATCCTCTACCGGGAAGAAGAACTTAGTGCGGGCGATTTGCTGATGGTGGCGAAGAATAACTATTTCTGGACGGAAAAATCCCCGGAAATAGAGTTTATAGCCAATGGCGATATGGCTGTGGTGCGCCGTGTAAGGCGATCGCGTGAAATTTACGGCTTTCGTTTTGCCGATGTGCAGCTGACCTTTCCCGATTATCAGGATTTTGAACTGGAGGCAACTGTTCTTCTCGATACACTTCATACTGATGCACCTGCACTTCCCAGGGCAGATAATGACCGGCTGTTCTATACCATTCTGGAAGATTATGCTGATATTTCTACCAAGCGTGAGCGGATGAAGAAGATGAAAGCAGATCCGCATTACAATGCCCTGCAGATAAAATACGGATATGCGGTGACCTGCCACAAGGCTCAGGGCGGGCAGTGGAAAAAGGTTTTCCTTGATCAGGGATATATCTCTCCCGAGATGCTGACTCCCGATTACTTCCGCTGGCTCTATACCGCCTTTACCCGGGCTACCGAGACGTTGTATCTGGTCAACTACCCCAAAGATCAGGTAGAATAATCCGGGAGATTTTATTGCTTTGCATTACAGTTAATGAATGATACGAATAAGTTAAGGTAATCTTACTTGTATCTTAATACTTTCCTTCACCAATAATCACAGGAAAAGAGTACTGCTTATTTTTGAATAGTCTAGACTATTTTATTGTAAGCTCTACAGTATGTCGTTGATGGGGCTACATCTGAATATTGATTTATCGGGTAGTTTTAGCTTAGCATTCGTGTAATATTGGCTTAAGCATCCTGATAAACCGGTAAACGATTCCAGAGGGACCTCTTAATGTTACCTGGAGAAACGGATAATGCTGTTGGGGGAGCAGTCAAGGGCAGAGGAATAATCTGTTTACGGTTATATATGTAACTAGCTATATTTGGGGTATTAGATATTTCTTATGCTTATTCAGAAACCAAGATATAATGCAGAATCAATTGTAATGCTGGCATTGATTGTGCTTGTTTATCTTTCATCAATTTATTATACTTTTAAATATTCAATTTAAGAGCGGTTTAGGGGGCTTAACAAAGAAATAGCAGAGATCGAGGATTTGGGAAAAGAATAAAAAGGAAATAAAAAAATGAGCCGTTGCAAACATTCAGTTCGCAACGGCTCCAGGTATAATTTTAATGATAAACGAAAAATCTGTTATTTACAAACCGGCAAGTTCCACNATCTTATCNACAGCNGCGTTAAGACCATCAGGGTTTTTACCACCGGCTGTAGCAAAGTGTGCCTGGCCACCGCCGCCACCTTGAATTAACTTAGCAGCTTCTTTAACCAGTTTACCCGCATTTAATCCGCCTTCAACCAGGTTATCGGAAATCATCACGGTAAGCATTGGTTTGCCACTGTCTTCTGTTCCGGTTACAAACAGCAAGTTCTCGGTGATTTCACCACGTAATTGGAAAGCTATGTTCTTAGCTGCTTCAGCAGGCATCGGAGCAACAAACTTGATTAGCTTAACTCCATTAACTTCCTGTACGTTCTGAATTAATTTATTCTTTATNTCGGCTTGTTTTTCTTTCATGAAGTCTTCCACTTGTTTCTTCAATCCTGCATTTTCTTCAATTGATTTGCGGATTGCAGCGCCAAGATCAGGAACATTATTGAAGAGAGCTTTCAAATCTGAAAGGGTATCCTGAATATTGTCCATCANCTCTTCCACCTTNGCACCTGTNTAAGCTTCAATTCTTCTNACTCCGGCAGCAACCGAACTTTCAGAAATGATTTTTACCATGCCAATGTTTCCGGTAGCAGCCACGTGTGTTCCTCCGCAGAACTCAACAGATGAGCCAAAGCAGATTACACGTACCTCATCTCCGTACTTCTCACCGAATAGCGCAATAGCACCTAATTCCTTTGCTTCCGCAATAGGTAGATTTCTATATTCTTTTAATGGAATGTTTTCGCGAATTCTTGCATTTACAATGTGTTCCACCTGACGAATCTGTTCCTCGGTTACTTTCTGGAAGTGAGAGAAGTCAAAACGCAAAGAGTCTGGTGATACTAGTGAACCCTTTTGCTCAACATGTTCTCCAAGTACTTCACGCAAAGCCTGGTCGAGCAAGTGAGTTGCAGAATGGTTAGCTGCGCAGGCAGCTCTCTTATCTGTATCAACACAAGCCATCATAGGAGCTTCCAGATTCTTAGGAAGTTGTTTTGTAATATGAACGGCCAGATTGTTTTCTTTTTTAGTTGCGATAACTTCGATAGTCTCGAACTCACTTACAATAACACCAGTATCGCCTACCTGACCACCGCTTTCAGCATAAAAAGGAGTATGATCAAGAACAATCTGATAAAGTGTCTGGTTCTTTTGTTTGATCTGACGGTANCGNAGGATTTCTACTTCNTATTCAGTATAATCNTANCCAACNAAATCNGAAGNNCCTTCTTTCANAGTNATCCAGTCGCCNGTTTCAANAGCAGCAGCGTTACGTGCACGCTCTTTTTGTTTCTGCATTTCAGCGTTNAATCCTTCAAGNTCNACAGTTANTCCGTTTTCTCTCAGAATAAGTTCTGTAAGGTCTAACGGGAAACCGAAAGTATCATATAGTGTAAATGCGTCTTTTCCGTCAATGCTGTTCTTTCCTGCAGCTTTCACATCAGCAATAGCCTTGTCCAGCAAACGGATACCGGTTTCAAGTGTGCGAAGGAATGATTCTTCTTCTTCCTTGATCACCTTTTCGATCAACACTTTTTGAGCTACTAATTCAGGATAAGCATCGCCCATATTGTCAATCAGCACGGGAAGCAACTTATACATAAAGGCAGACTTCTGACCTAAGAAGGTGTATCCGTAACGAACAGCGCGGCGCAGAATTCTTCTGATTACATATCCTGCTTTTGCGTTTGATGGCAGCTGACCGTCGGTAATAGAGAAGGCAATAGTACGGATATGGTCTGCAATAACGCGCATTGCAATGTCGTTTTGTGCATTCAATCCATATTCTGTTCCCGCCATCTTAGCGATTTCCTTCAGGATAGGTTGGAATACATCGGTATCATAGTTGGATGTTTTTCCCTGAAGAGCCATACAAAGACGCTCAAAGCCCATACCTGTATCNATNACTTTTGCAGGAAGTCCTTCCAGGCTGCCATCAGCTTTGCGGTTGAACTGCATAAATACAAGGTTCCATATTTCAATAACCTGTGGGTGAGACTGATTTACCAGTGAAAGACCACTAACGGCTTTTCTTTCTTCTTCAGAACGTAAGTCAATATGGATTTCTGAACAAGGACCGCAAGGACCTGTNTCGCCCATTTCCCAGAAGTTGTCGTGACGGTTTCCGTTGATAATGCGATCCGCTGGCAAGAATTGTCCCCAGATGGCTGCTGCTTCGTTGTCGCGGTCAAGTCCATCAGCAGGACTTCCTTCAAAGACTGTGGCATACAAAAGGTTTGGATCTAGTTTCAAAACCGTTACCAGGTATTCCCATGCCCATTCAATTGCTTCTTTCTTAAAATAATCGCCAAAAGACCAGTTACCCAACATCTCAAACATGGTGTGGTGATATGTATCGTGACCAACTTCTTCAAGGTCATTGTGCTTACCACTCACGCGCAAACATTTTTGCGAGTCGGCTACACGGTGATATTTGGCAGGGTGATTACCCAGAATAATATCTTTAAACTGGTTCATCCCAGCATTTGTAAACATCAATGTGGGGTCATCTTTAATTACCATAGGGGCTGATGGTACAATCTGATGCCCTTTGGATTCAAAAAAAGTTTTAAATGATTCTCTGATTTCTTTTGCTGTCAACATAAGCAATTATATAGTTATCAAGTTAATATTCCGAAAAATGATTTGCAAAGATAGCTCGTTTTATTATTTTTGTACCTATTATTGTGCGAAATATTAATGGTTATCCCATTAAAAACTACTAAAAAGTGGAAAGAAACGTCGGGTTTACTCTGCATATAGCCTGATATTGCTGTCCTGCAATAGTATAACTTTAGTTCGCCAACTGATTTAAGATATTCCAGCAAGCCGCTTCAGGGTAACGCATTTGATAAGTAATGATTAAATAGAATGTTATGGTATATAATTCTAACAAAGATTTGAAGTTGTATTACTCCATAGGTGAAGTAGCGACAATGTTTGATGTAAACGAGTCTTTATTGCGCTTCTGGGAAAAAGAATTTCCTATTATTAAGCCGAAGAAAAATGCTAAGGGAACGAGACAATACCGGAAAGAAGATCTGGAGAATATTCGGTTGATCTATCATTTGGTTAAAGAAAAGGGGATGACTCTTCCGGGTGCCCGTCAGAAACTAAAGGACAACAAGGAACAAACCATCAAGACTTTTGAAGTTGTTACCAGACTAGGGCAGATAAAAGAAGAGTTACTGAATATAAAAAGGGAGCTAGACGCGATTTAAACCGTTACTTTCTCCCTTGTATACTTATTTTGTGAATTTCTATATTCTATAGATGAGATTTGTTCTTTCTATTCTTCAACTCGTTTCACTTCTTTTATATTCTTAATCTTTCGCAGATTGTCGCAGATTGTTTTTACATCTCCCACATCATGTACATACAATTGAATCTTTCCTTCAAAGATTCCATCCTTTGCTTCAATTGATAGTTTTTGTATGTTTACGCTTAGTTGTTGTGAAATAATCTCCGTTATCTGATTTAGCAGACCAACACAATCAATTCCATTTACATAGAGAAGAACCGGGAATGACAATGTTTTGTAAGTGTCCCAGTCTGCAGCAATAAGACGGTTGCCAAAACTACTTTTCAGTTTGTTGGCTACCGGGCACTGGCGCTTATGAATGATGATTTCATTGTTCTCGTCAATGTATCCAAGCACATCGTCTCCCGGAATAGGTTTACAGCAATCTGCTATTTTATAGCTCTTTTGTATTTTGTCCTCAGTGAGTTTAAGTACTTTCTTTTTGTCGATATTCTCGGCTGACTGTTTCTCCACCGGTTGTTTCTCTTCCGGTTTTTCTTTTTGGTCCTTACTGGTTCCAAAGGAGAACTTCAGGTATTTCTTCCAGCTAGTTCCTCCGGATTTCTCATGTAGTACGTTCTTATCTGCTTCTCCTAAAACGATTGTTCCATAGCCAATATTTCCAAGAAATTCCTCTTTACTGGTAACACTGTGTAACTTGCATAGCTTGTCAATGTTAAATGGATCTGGACGAACTTCTTCTTCTTTAAAGAATTCCAGCAATATGACTTCACCTTCTTTTTGAGCATTGCGTTGTTCTTTCTTGACAATCGCAGATATTTTAGCTTTTGCCTTNGCTGTTGTNGCAAANNTCTCCCATNCAGGTTTNACTCNTCTGCGANCGNGANGTNAGNATTTCTANCTGGTCTCCGCTTTCCAGNTTATNGCTCAGNGGNACTANCTTATGATTTACTTTTGCTCCGATACAATGGCTTCCTAAATAGGTGTGAATGGAAAATGCGAAATCCAGTGCAGTAGAGTTTTGAGGCATGGTTTTTATTTCTCCTTTCGGAGTAAATACAAATATTTCTGAAGCAAAAAGATTCAGTTTAATAGTATCCAGAAAGTCCAATGCATCCGGTTGGGGATCATCCAGAATTTCTTTGATGGTTTTGAGCCACTTTTCAAGTTCTCCTTCATCCTCGCTACCGCCTCCTTCTTTATACTTCCAATGGGCGGCAAATCCTTGCTCTGCTACTTCATTCATCCGGTCGCTTCGGATCTGCACTTCAATCCATTGTCCGTTGCTGGCCATAAGAGTTACGTGAAGAGCCTGGTAACCGTTTGCTTTTGGATGACTTACCCAATCTCTCAATCGATCAGGATGCGGTCTGTAAATTTTGGAGATAGCAACATAAATGTTAAAGCATTCATTCAGCTCTTCTTCTTCATTCTTTGGAGCAAAAATAATGCGGACAGCAAGCAAATCGTAAATCTCCTCAAATGGCAGATTCTTTGTTTGCATCTTGTTCCAGATGGAGTAGATTGATTTAACACGTGCAATAATCTCATATTTCAGTCCCATTTTGTCCAATTGAGCACGGATNGGAGNNGTGAANTTCTTGAAAACTTCGTCACGATGAGCCTCTGTAGCTTTTAGTTTCCCCTTTATCTCTGTGTAGATCTCTGGATGTTCATATTTAAAACTGAGATTTTCAAGCTCGGTTTTTATTTTATTTAGTCCCAGACGATTGGCCAGCGGCGCATAAATATATAAAGTTTCTCCGGCAATCTTATATTGCTTATTGGGAAGCTGAGAGCCCAATGTTCTCATGTTATGGAGACGGTCAGCTATTTTAATAAGTATAACCCTGATGTCGTCAGACATGGTAAGCAGTAACTTCTTGAAGTTCTCTGCCTGAGCAGAGGCATGTGCTCCGAAGATTCCACCTGAGATTTTAGTTAATCCACTGACAATCTCTGCAATCTTTGGACCAAAGATGTTTTCAATATCTTCAACGGTGTAATCTGTATCTTCTACAACNTCNTGNAGTAAAGCCGANCAAATNGANGTNGAGCCTAATCCTATTTCGTTGCAAACAATTTTTGCCACAGCAATAGGGTGCATAATATACGGTTCCCCAGACAGACGCTTAATTCCTTTGTGAGCCTGATTTGCAAAATTAAATGCTTTTGTGATAATTTCAACACGTTTCCGATGTCTTGTTCCGAGATAATCATTCAAGAGTTCCTGAAAACCCTGTTCAATCATTTCTTCATCGGTCATTTGCTCGTCTTTTTCTGTATTCATTGTCTATTCTTCTCTTTTGTGGGTTTTGCAAAAATAAACAAAATTCCCGTTCAAACAAGCAAATTAACAAATGTATCTATCTGTTTTTTATTTACGGATTTTAATTTTTTTTCCAGCTCTGATGCTAGAGCCTCGCAATCCATTCCATTTTTTAAGTTGTTTTACTGTTACGCCATATTTATCTGCTATATCAGAAAGAGTTTGACCACTTCTGACTTTATGGGAAGCGTATTTAGCTTTTTTGCTATGACGAGTGCTCTTGTAAACTGCAGGTTTTTCTTCTACAACCTCTACCGTTGGCGATACAGTTGGTCTGTTGCTAAACAACTCCTCAGCGCGGTATGCGTAAATGGTATCTTGTCTGTCAATGAATGTATTGATATAATTTCGAGGAAGGCGAAGCGTGCATGGTTCTGTATTTCCCGGAACAACATCTATTTTATATTGTGGATTAAGACTTCTTATCTGATCAATGTTAATGCCACAGATATCTGAAATTTGCTCAAAATGAAGGCTTTTATTCACTTGTACAGTATCTGTATTCTGAGATATTTCAGCTTCCATCGGACAAATGTTATGATCACAGTAATATGTCATTACATAGTTTGCGGCAATAAAGGCAGGAACATATCCTCTCGTTTCTTGTGGCAAATAATTGTATATAGCCCAATAATCTCTTGCTCCGTTTGCACGATGGATAGCTTTGTTTATATTTCCGGTGCCACAGTTATAGGCTGCAATAACCAGGTTCCAGTCTTTGTAGATGGTATACAAATCTCTCAGATATCGTGCGGCTGCCCAAGTAGACTTGATTGGATCTCTCCGTTCATCAATGA
>JGI20225J20221_1001520_pt1 | contig 23009 bp, 21 predicted proteins | sample BioMet4_FD_20221 | JGI IMG/M metagenome (IMG submission 20221)
ATTATAACTCCCATCTAAAGTTGTGATAAATTTACAGACACCCATTAGTTACCCTTAATATGCTGGGGAAAAAAGAGAGTTGTTGTTGTTGGTTGCAAACAAAAGAAATTATTTATATCTTCGCAGAATAATTTATCAGTAAATCACAATACCTAAATGAAAAAGAAGCTAATTCTATCAATTATTACATGCGCAATGTATGCAAGTTTGCATGCACAACCTGCTGTAACGGGATATCCTTATCAGCAAGTACCATTCACTGAAGTTAAACTATATGCCGGTTCTTTCTGGGGCAACAGACTGAAGGCAGCCAAAGACGTAACTATTCCTTTGGCTTTCAGCAAATGCCAGACTGAACATCGATATGATAATTTCGTAAAAGCCGCCCATCCTAGTGATGACTATGTGGTAAACAAATACATGATTTTCCCTTTTGACGACACAGATGTTTACAAGACTATAGAGGGAGCTAGCTACTTTCTTCAATCTTATCCAGACAAGAAGCTTAAAAATTATATAGATAGTGTACTGAATATCGTAAGTGCCGCGCAAGAATCTGACGGATATCTATATACTGCCCGCACTATGAATCCAAAACATCCTCACCCATGGTCAGGTAACAAAAGATGGGTTCAGGAAGAAGTATCACCCATGGTCAGGTAACAAAAGATGGGTTCAGGAAGAAGTATTAAGCCATGAACTTTATAATCTTGGTCACATGCTTGATGCTGCCGTAGCTCATTATCAGGCAACAGGATCTAAGAAATTTTTAGATATCGCTAGAAGATATGCCGACTGTGTTGTAAGAGAAGTAGGACCGAAACCCGGTCAAGCATGTGTAGTACCTGGACATCAGATAGCTGAAATGGGACTTGCAAAACTATATCTCGCAACAGGAGACCACAAGTATCTTGACGAAGCAAAATTCTTTCTTGATTATCGTGGAAGAACAAGTATAAAGAATCTTTATACGCAGAGTGACAAATCAGTGACTAAACAGTCTGAAGCATGGGGACATGCCGTAAGAGCTGGATATATGTATGCCGGTATGGCAGACATTGCCGCACTAACAGGTGACACTGCATACGTAAAAGCTATTGACAAGATTTGGGAAAACATAGTTTCAAAGAAATACTATCTCACTGGTGGTGTTGGAGCAAGACATGATGGAGAGGCTTTTGGTGCTGATTACGAACTGCCAAACATGACAGCCTACAACGAGACTTGCGCTGCAATAGCACAGTGTTATCTTAATCTACGCCTTTTCATGTTACATGGAGAGTCTAAATATATAGACTGTCTCGAGCGTACATTATATAATGGAGTAATAAGCGGTATGAGCGTTGACGGAGGTAAATTCTTCTACCCTAACCCATTATCTTCAGACGGTGTATACAAGTTCAATTCCGACGGCACTACAACTCGCCAACCTTGGTTTGGATGTGCATGCTGTCCAAGTAACTTAAGCAGATTTATCCCTTCAATTCCAGGATACGCTTATGCTGTTAAGAACAATAATGTTTACGTTAACCTGTTCATGGCGAGCGATGCGAAATTGAAAGTTGAAGGAAAGGATATAGAACTCCATACAACTACCGCATATCCTTGGAACGGAAATATAAACATCAAGGTTGTTAGCAACAAAAATAGCAAAGCCAATATGATGATTCGTATTCCTGGATGGATACGCAACGAGGTTGTGCCAAGTGATTTGTATAAGTTTGCCGACAACAGCAACGCATCTTGGATGATTACCCGCAACGGTAAAAAAGTAGAAACTACAATAAATCCACAAGGATACGTATGCCTTAACAATATAAAGAAAGGTGACAATATCGCCATATCATTCGACATGCAGCCAAGAACGGTTGTTGCTAACAATCATGTAAAAGATGACAAAGGTTTAGTTGCCGTTGAGCGCGGACCACTAGTTTATTGCGCTGAATGGGCAGACAACAATGGTGTAAGCATTCAAAACACATTTCTACGCGACACCCCAACTTTCAAACTTATAAACGATTATTCTATCGTTAATACAGAAGCTGATGGAAAACCATTTAAAGTTGATGCTATAACGACTGATGCACAGGTGTTGGAACGCAACGCCAACGGAGATTTGCAACTGAAAAACGTGAATCTCACTTTGATACCATACTATGCATGGAATCATCGCGGAGCAGGACAAATGAATGTCTGGTTACAAAACAAACTTAAATAAACATATAACAAATTCAAGGTGTACTCAATATAAAGAGTACACCTTTTATTTTTGCAACAAAAGATAATTCAAACAGCTATTTATTAGCCAATATGGTTGTATTTTTAGACTAAAACTTATTTTTAGACTAATTTATTTGTATCATAATGACATTTTGCATAACTTTGCAGCTCATTATATTTACAAATTAAATGGAAGTAATAAACCGTTTTTTCGAAACATTTAGTTCATTGCTATGGGGTTGGCCAATGATTATTCTATTATTGGGCACACATATATTCCTAACAATAAGATTACGTTTTCCACAGCGCAAGATATTCCTTGCCATCAAACTATCGGTAACTAAAGATAAAAATGCATCTGGAGACGTATCTCAATTCGGTGCATTGTCTACCGCCTTAGCTGCCACCATTGGTACAGGAAACATTGTAGGTGTAGCCACTGCGATAGCACTTGGTGGTCCTGGAGCAGTATTATGGTGCTGGCTAACAGGTGTGTTCGGAATTTCAACTAAATATGCTGAAGGATTACTTTCAATAAAATACAGACAGAAGACCGCTAAAGGTAAAATGCTTGGAGGTCCGATGTATGCCCTAGAAAAAGGATTGGGATGGAAATGGATGGGAGTACTATTCGCAATATTCACAGCCATAGCAGCGTTTGGAATCGGAAATACCGTTCAGGCAAACGCAATAGCTACCCTTGCGCAAAATACATATCATATATCACCAAGTTATTTAGTGGTTGCATATATATGTGGACTCCACCGCAGCAGTATTGCTTGGAGGTGTGAAAAGTATGCGGAAAGTATGTGAAATACTCGTTCCATTTCATGGCTATTCTATATGTTCTTGGATGTATATACATCTTGTTTGTAAACGGACATTACGTATGGCCAGCGATAAAAATGATATGCAGTTCGGCATTCTCCACAAAATCTATTGTAGGCGGAACAGCAGGTACAACGATTATGATGGCTGCAAGATACGGAATCGCAAGAGGACTGTTCTCTAACGAGTCAGGACTTGGTTCGGCACCTATTGTTGCAGCGGCAGCACAGACACGTAATCCTGTACGTCAGGCATTGGTTTCATCAACAGGAACATTCTGGGACACTGTGGTTATATGTGCATTGACAGGACTGGTAGTAGTGAGTAGCATCCTAGCCTACCCTGACATAGACTATACCAACGGAGCAACACTGACAAATCAAGCATTCTGNAAGATACCATATATTGGTGCTCCATTGCTTACATTTGGTCTACTTACGTTCGCTTTCAGCACTATACTCGGTTGGAGCTACTACGGAGAGCGTGCTATAGAATATCTTAGCGGAAAGAAACTAATGTATGCTTACAGGATTGTCTACATTGTAGCCGTTTTCATAGGAAGCATCGCCAACCTTGCTGTTGTATGGAATATCGCTGACTGCATGAATGCGCTTATGGCAATACCAAACTTAATATCACTTTTATTGCTGAACGGAATCATTGTGCATGAGACAAGGAAATATCTATGGCGAAACAACCTTGATAAAGATATGGAAGAATAAGTAAGCCATATATAAGCAACAGTCCTATACTGTGTGATTTCATTTTTTTAGCTACGCAGCTACGTCATGGCTTGAATAGCCTTTAAACAAAGGAAACTGTGGATATTAAACAGACCGTTTAGCTACGACAAGCTACGTTCTAGCTACGTCAACTTGAGTTGTTTTTAGAATGAAATATTCTATGAGCTATTTTATCAAAGAACCGTTGGCTGTATCAAAGGGATTGAGGATGTGCAAATTGATAGAGTAAACGAAAACAGGATTTTCAAGCTTGTTTATATCTTCTGCTGAATTCCGCTGAATTCTTGGCAAAGGTACTGCAAAATTTTTGTCCATGCAATAGGGTTTAGGTTAGACTGTTAGCCAAAGTTTTAATTACTATGGCGCGACACATTATAGTACACGTGCGTACGCATGCGCACACTCAGGGTTTTTCAGAAAAACAAGTGTCGAAGTGTCTATCCATTGAGTATCAATTTATTAGAATTCTTTTCGTTTCGAATAAAGTGTCGGTTATTCGTCGGTAAAATACAAGGGAAAATTTTCATCGTATTGCATTGCACTTTATGAAGAAATTCGATGCATTTTACGATGTTTTACAGTGCGTTTTACGAAGGAATGCATTGCGTTTTACGAAGCAATAGAAGTTAAAACATCGTAGAAACGTTTGCGTTTCTACGTGAAAACGTTTCTGTTTCTATATAGAAACGCATGCAAAACTTGAAATTTGACCGTCAGATCACCGTCACTTTATTTAGTCAAATTCGTCGATAAAATACTGATATTCATTATGTTGACACTTCGACACTTATATTTTTCAAAACCCTAAGTGCGCGCGTGGATGCACGTACATTATATATGCAGAAATAGATGACGTAGCTAAAACGTAGCTCATCGCAGCTAAATGGTCTGTTTAATTTCCACAGTTTCCTTTGTTTAAAGGCTTTTCAAGCCTTGACGTAGCTACGTAGCTAAAAAACAAAAGTTCTTAGGGGGGGGACAAGCTTTTTTGCCCCTTGATGTCATAAGAAGTTGTAGTATTAATATAGCGATATTCCATAATATTAAATTATGCCCATGTTTTTTGTAATCTATAAATAATAAACAGGTGAAAAAAGAGTTATTATTTATATAATAAATAAGTATTCATAACATTAAGTCTGATGACAAGAACTATAAAATCTATATTTTTTATTGCTATAATAATATTGTTTGCATCGTGTAAGACTGTAGACAAAGTTAATTACATGCAGGATATAAAAGCCAACGATATAATCAATACAACTCCAAAGGATATAAGACTCCTTCCTGGAGACAAGATCTCTATATTCGTAAAAAGTAAAGATGAAGTTCTGACAGAACATTTTAATATATCTTTGCCAAATATGCAGAAAACTTTATCGTATACCATTGATCCAAATGGCGAAGTTGACTTTCCAATGGTTGGAAAGATAAAGTTGAGTGGTGAGACTCGTTCTGAAGCTGCTGAAACTATAAAGAGTAAACTGGTTGAAGAGTATGGGGTGAAAGACGCCATCGTGACATTGGATTTCACCAATCTCAGAGTTTCCGTACTAGGAGAAGTTAACAAACCAGGAAGCATCAATATTGATAAAGACAACATCAATATACTCGAAGCGCTTAGTATGGCTGGTGATATGACCATATACGGCAAGAGAAACGACATTATGGTGGTGAGAGATAACGGAAGTCAAAAAGAAACATATATCGTAAACCTTACATCAGCAAAAGAAACGATGTCTTCTCCGGCATACTACCTTAAGCAGAACGATATTGTTTACGTTCCTGCCAACAAGACAAGACAAAGACAGACTACAATAAACGGTAATAATGTGCTGTCGACATCTTTCTGGGTTTCTGTAGCCTCATTGATTACAACTATTGCCGTAGTGATTTTTAAATAACAAGAATAATGCAAGAAACAAAATATGAACATTCAAAAGGTATAACTTTCAAGGAATATCTAAATTATTGTAAAGCCAAACGTTTGTGGTTTATCATTTCTATGGCAGCATGTATATTGCTGACAACAGGATACCTGATATTTAAAAACCCGGTATATGAACGTTCTGCACAGATAATGATTAAAAATGACTCAAATCCAAGTTCTAAACTTACAGCCGGATTGAGTATGATTCAAGGTTTCGGTGGATTATTTGGTGCTTCTTCAAATGTAAGCAATGAACTAATATCTATGAAGACGCCTGGAAACATACTTGAAGTGGTGAAAAGACTTAATCTTGACTATTCATATTCCACACGCCCATTCATTAGAAAGATACCATTGTATGGTGACAGTCTGCCTGTGAAAATTAACATCAGCGGAATGAAAGACTGTGATGATGCAAGCATGAAGATTGAACTACAAAAAGGTAAAGTAAGAATTTACAATCTAAAGAAGAACAAGAATAAATTTGATACTGAATACAAGGGAACTGTAAACAGCGTTTACCACTCTCCTATCGGCTTAATTGCTATCACGGCAACAAAAGCCTATAATAGCAAAGAGGATATGACGATAAACGTGAAAAAGAACGTTCCTATAAAGACAGTAAAAGACATAGAAGAAAAACTCGATGCTGGAATAACAGAAGAAATGGGATCAGTTATTGACTTGTCGTATGAAGATGCTGTTCCACAACGTGCAGAAGATATTCTCAACATGTTGATAAGGGTGTATAACGAGAAATGGATGGATGACGAAAATCAATTGAACTTAAGAACAACACAATTTATCAACAATAGAATATCAGAAATCACATCTGATTTGAGCAAAGCTGAGAATACAATAACAACATACAAATCCAAGAATAATCTGCCTGATGTTATAGAAACCACTAAACTGGCAATGGAAACATCAACAGAAGTAAGTGGAGAGATAGCTACTTTAAGAGGACAGAGAGAATCGGCAAAATTCATTCTTAATTTCGTTGACAACCATTCAAACTCCAACCAGACATTACCAATAAACTTATTAAGTAATGACAAAGTTCTTTCTTCACAAATAGAGGAATACAACAAACTGCAATTAGAGCACAACCGTATTGCCGAAAACAGCAATAAGACGAATACTATTGTTCAAAACATAGAAAAGCAATTGAGCAATATGAGAAAGTCTATAAAGGCTGCACTTGCAAATACTGTAAAGCAAGCCGACATTCAAATGGCTAGCTACAACGAACTGAAAGGCACGAATGACTCGCAAGTTAAGTCAAGTCCGAAACAAGCAAAATTCCTTTTATCGGCAGAACGTCAACAAAAGATACAGGAACAACTGTATATCTTCATGCTCCAAAAAAGAGAAGAAAACGTGTTGTCGCAAGCATTCACTCCATACAAAACAAGAATACTGTCTGCTCCTATGGGCGACACAGAGCCTGTAGCGCCAAAGGGATTTATGCTTATACTCATTTCACTTGCGATAGGAATTATTCTGCCGGCATTTGGCATATTGATTAAACTAAATGTTAGAGAGTTGTTAGACGAGGACAAATAAAAAAGATCATGCTAATAGTCTTCCTATATTTTACGGCATTCATTGTAGTAAACCTTATCTCACGAGTTTTCATTAACCCAGGAGCAAGGAAGTTATTTCAGTTAGTATCTTGTTTCATCTTATTATTTGCTTTCTTCGGATTAAGAGATATTACAATTCTAAACGACACACCACATTATTATGGATATTATTATGCTAAATCACAATACACAAGCTATATCAATGGGTCTATCTTTGACTATAAACTAGCTGATAAATTTGAATGGGGCTTTCAGGTACTTGTTCATTTTCTAATAAAATACGTATCAAAAGACCCATATACTATAATATTATTTTCATCATTACTTGTAACAATAGGAGACCTCTGGTTTATATGCAAAAAAACAGAGAATGTTGCAATGGTGTGCTTCTTTATGCTCGCCAGTTACATTTTCTTTATGCATTATTGCATAATAAGACAATCAATAGCCATCTTGATTTTTTATATCGCATATTGTAGATATTTAGAAAAAGACAAGAATTTAAAATATTGCATATTGATATTGTTTGCTTCTCTTTTTCATATATCAGCTATTGTGTTATTATTACTTCCTCTTTTTAAAAGGATGAAGATTAATAAAAGAAATGTTATTATTACATTAAGTGTTTTCGCATTTATAGCTATATTCATTTTCCAGATTCTATCCATTTTGGGTTTGCACAACAACCCATATTACAAAATGGCGATACAAAGAGAAACCATATCTATTGTAGGACTTATAGAATGCCTATTAATTACATTGGTACTATCTGTATGCTATTACATACACAAAAAAGATAATAACATAAAGACAGACCGTAATGCATTCTGGGTATGTGTATTTGCAATGGGCATCGGAATTACTTTACCTGTTTTCTTTGTTTTTGAAAGAATTAATGATTACCTTTGGCCTATAATGCTAATCGAGCTTCTAAAACATGTAGCTCCGCAGTATATATATGGTGAATCAACTAACAAGTTAACTGGACATCATTTATTAAAGAAGTGTTTTGAAATATTTATAGCCTTTATATTTATAATAAAAATTATAGGAATAAACACCTACCGTCCTGAATGGTTACATATTGTACCATATAAAATGTATGATTTTAGCGCTCACTATCACTATTATCATCTGTATCCACAAGAATAAGGTATATTATGACTATTTTAGATAAGATCAAACAATCAGACATTGCCCATAGGATAATAAGCGGAGCTTTCTGGACCTTTACCGGTACGGCTTTAGGCAAGTTATGCATTCTGATAGCTGGGTTTCTTTGTGCACGAATTCTTGGAAAAGAACTATTCGGGCAACTAGGAATGGTCAGGTCTACTATTAATATGTTTATAGTATTAGGTGCTTCTGGATTCGGAGTCACCGCAACTAAATATATTTCACAATTAAAGGCGACAAATGTCAGTCGCATGATGTCTATCTGTAAACTAACGTATAGGTTTACTATTATAGCAGGTATCATAATAACAATATTAATATTATGTTTTTCAGGTTTAATTGCAAAATATAGTCTTAATGATACTTCGCTAACAACAACAATACAATTTGGAAGTATATTATTATTTTTCTCTATTATATACGGAGTCCAAAATGGAATACTTACAGGATTTGAGGCTTTTAGATCTATTGCGACTAACACTTTTATTGGTAGTTTTATACAATCAATATTTATGATAGCCGGTGCATATTATTATGGAGTAAACGGTGCTATTCTAGGCTTTGGCATAGGGGTAATAAGTATTTATATAGTAAACAAAGTATCTATAAAGCGAAAATATCATGAATATAGAATAAACGCTTCAGATACTCATATACGAAAGGAAGATTACAAAATAATCATAAATTATAGTATACCAGCAACATTATCCGCACTTACAGTAACACCTGCATTCTGGCTGGTCAGAACTATACTGGTCAGACATGAAGGATATGCGACTCTAGCTTCTTTTGAAGCAGCTGATCAATGGAGAATAATGATGCTATTTATTCCTACAGCGATAAGCCAGATTGCACTACCAATATTATCATGCATATTGAATGACAACAAGAAATTTAAAGATGTTTTGTTAGTTAACCTAGGCTTGATTACTGTTATTTCTACATTAATCGTTTTACTTATTCTCTTTTTTGGAGAATCAATGATGAATATGTACGGCAAAGACTTTACTGATAAGCAACCATTAATATATCTTGCAATATCAACAATATTCTCGTCTGCGTCAAATCTTATAGAAATGTCAATATACAGCAAGAATAAAATGTGGGGTAACCTATTATTAAACTTTGTTTGGGCATTATCCATGATTCTAATGTCAGATATTTTAGTTGAAAAAGGATTTGGGGCTACAGGATTAGCAATTGCAGTTCTCATATCATATGTCGTAAAGACAGTCTGTATGTCTGGATATATAAAATACATATTACGCAATGAACGACTTCACAATAATAATACCGACATACAATAACCTTGAGCTAGCTGAAAAAGCCATTCAGTCTGTCATATCACAAAAAGACGTGATATGTAAAATTGTGGTTACAGATGACTCTACGGATAATAAGATTGATAATTATTGTAAAGAGATAAACAACGAGAATCTTTTTTATTACCATAATGTCCCTTCTTTGGGAGCGGTAAAAAACTGGAATGCGGGGTTAGAATACGTTGATAGTACTTATACTATCGTCATGCATCATGATGAATGTATGAAAGATACTTTTTATCTTAAACAGATAAAAGAAGAGTTCTACTTAGGCTATGATGTGATTGTTAGCAACATAGAAGTATATATTGGACAGAAAAGGAGAATGCCACATTTTACCAAGTTCATGAAGATGTTTTTTATACACCATCCTATCATGTTATTTTTGTCTAATGCAATAGGTCCATGTGCTTGTATAGCAATAAGAAGCAACTTAGTTTGCAAATTCAATGAGAACTTACATTGGTTAGTTGATGTGGACTGGTACTACAACAACATTATCAACAGAAAGACTAAATACATTCATAATGTTTACATAACATCAACATTTGGGCACAAGGGCCAGATTACGTGTGCCATGAATATTCCACGTACATTAAAAGAAGATGCAATAATTATTTCTAAAATGCACAATAATCGTTTTTTGATAAAATTGTTGCTATCCATAAACAAGATGATACAAAGGATTAAATTCATATTAACAACAATATGAAAATTGTTAAGATTATAGGAGGATTGGGTAACCAGATGTTTCTGTATGCACTAGTCATAGCTTTGAAAAAGAATATGGTATAACACAAATGAGAAAGTATCACCAGCAACAAATGGCTGGATAAAACTTTAAATCATTACATTTGCTAGATTGAAGAAAAAGAGTAACTTTGCCAAACAAATAATACTATTATATAGATAATGAATTTTTCTGTCCTCATATCCGTTTACTATAAGGAGAAACCGGAATACCTTAAAGATGCGATTAACAGCATTTTTAATCAAACCCTTCGCCCTAATGAAGTTATTCTGGTTGAAGATGGAAAACTGACCGACGAACTATATAATACGATTAAGAGACTACAGGATAAATATAATGAGATAAAAACCGTATGTCTTAAAGAAAATCAAGGACTTGGTCCCGCACTTAATGAAGGGCTGAAATATTGTTCATACGATATAGTTGCAAGAATGGACTCTGACGATATATGTATGCCAGACAGATTCAAAATACAAACAGATTTCCTGGAAAAGCATCCTGATATAGACATCATTAGCGGATGGATTGATGAATTTTATGGCTATAAAGAAAACATCATTTCAACACGCAAAACGCCTGAAACACATAATGAGATTGTCAAATTCGGCATATCGCGCAATCCTATCAATCACCCAGCAACCATGTTCAGAAAGAATATTATTTGTAACATTGGTGGTTACAAGGCGATACCACTTCTCGAAGACTACGACTTGTGGGTAAGAGCAATATTAAACGGTTCACATTTGTATAATATACAACAAAGCCTTCTTTGGTTCCGACTCTCCGACAATGCCTTTTTAAGGCGTGGTGGAATAGACTACGCAAAAAATGAGATTACATTTCAATATCATTTGCATAAGATTGGATATATCGGAATTATAAATATGTGTAGCAACATCAGCATAAGACTTATAATAAGATTATTACCAAATATGATAAGAAAATATATTTATGTTTTCAGACTTAGAAAATAATATTATAGTTTTTCTTGCGTTTTTATTTTAACTAGTTATTACAAGATAAAATTCATGACAATATTAAATTATAGCTTCATCACTGATGGAATGAATGAAATTGAGCGCGACACCAAACGTTTAATTGACTTTCTTGTTGCCATAATCTGCATTATCATATTCTCTCCGCTGTTCGTAATTTGTTATTTCGCCATAAAGAGGGAAGATCATGGACCTGTTATTTTTAAGCAAGAACGAATCGGAAGATTCGGACGTCCTTTCTATATTTATAAATTCAGAAGTATGGAAGTGAATGCCGAAAAGAATGGACCACAACTTGCAAATAATAAGAATGATAAAAGAATGACTAAGATAGGAAAGTTTCTTAGACATCACCATCTTGACGAACTACCACAGCTTTGGAATGTAATTAAAGGTGATATGTCTTTTGTTGGCCCGCGACCTGAAAGAAAGTTTTATATTGATAAGATTATGGAAAAGGATTCCAGATATTCATATCTCTACCAAATACGTCCAGGAGTAACATCGTATGCAACACTAACGAATGGTTACACTGACAATATAGAAAAGATGCTCAAACGACTGGAACTTGACCTTTCGTATCTTAAACATAGAAGTTGGTTGCTAGACTTAAAGATATTAGGAATGACTTTCCTTAAGATTGTGTTTGGAAGGAAATTTTAAAAAGAACGATTTAATAATATGAAATATATTATTGCCATAGATTCCTTTAAAGGATGTCTTACATCAGAAGAGGCTGCCGAAGCTGTATGTGAAAACATTGCTTCGCATTACCCCAAAGCGGAAATAATAACCATACCTGTTTCTGATGGTGGAGAAGGTATGCTCAACGCATTTTGCAAAGCCCTTAAAGCAAAAAGAGAGACTATCAACGTAAGAGACGCAATGATGAGACGCATCACTGCAGAATATGGTATCACCGATTGCGGTACTGCTATTATAGAAGTCGCACTGTCATGCGGACTTACATTAATAGAACCCGAACTTAGAAACCCACTTATTGCAACATCATACGGAGTTGGGCAACTCATAGCCTCAGCTATAAAGAAAGGCTGTCGCAAATTTATCATAGGACTTGGAGGAAGCGCAACATGTGATTGCGGTATCGGAATGCTGAAAGCACTTATAGAATCATTCAGCAACAACGGTAATTTTGATGATATCAGAGATATTATCAATGAATGCAAATTTATTATTGCATCAGATGTTACCAATCCTTTATGCGGACCAAACGGAGCATCGAATGTTTTCGCACGCCAAAAAGGGGCTACAGAAAGCATGATTGATATTCTAGAAAAACGTGCGATGAAGTTTGCCGAAATATCGGCTATGCATATTGGGCACGACTATAGCAACAAGGCTGGTGCTGGAGCAGCAGGAGGACTTGGATATGCATTCATGCAATACATGAATGCCGAAATGAAATCAGGTGCAGACTTACTTCTGGACTTAATACATTTTGAAGATATTGCCAAAGATGCAAACATCGTTATCACAGGAGAAGGCACAAGCGACAAACAGACACTTATGGGCAAACTGCCATATGTGATTATGCGAAGAGCTAAAAACATTGATGTACCTACACTATTGATTGCAGGTAAGATAAACAACAAGGATAAGCTGATAAATGCAGGATTCAAAGATGCCTTATGTATTAATCCAAAAGGCATTGACATAAAAGAAGCCATGAAAAAAGATGTGGCAATATCAAACATTAGGGATTTTCCTCTCTCTATTTAGGGAAAATCCTTTTAAATGCCATATATTTTATACTATCTTTGCAACATGAAAAAAGACAAAACATGTCTTTCTGATTAAAGAGACAACAAAGGTAATAACAATTTTAAAAAATACGATTATGAAAAAGTTTATATTAGCCCTCATAGCACTGTTTACAATAACAGTTTCAGCTAGTGCAATGAGTTACGAGCAAGCTCGTCAACAGGCACTTTTTCTAACAGACAAAATGGCTTATGAGCTAAATCTTACAGATGAACAGTATGAGGCAGCTTACGAAGTAAACCTTGACTATCTGATGAGCATCAACGATTACAATGATGTATATGGTTCTTACTGGACCCAGCGCAATATGGACCTTAGTTATATATTACAGGACTGGCAATATCGTACTTTTTGTAGTGTAAACTATTTCTACAATCCTATTTATTATGATGGTGGCTACTGGCATTTNAGAATATATGCNCGCTATCCACATCGTGATTACTACTATTTCGGTCGCCCAGACTTCTATGCTGTATATCGTGGTGGACACAGCTGGAGAGTTAATGGCGGAAGAAGTTGGTACAACGGGCAGGCATTCAGTATGCGCGAAGGCAGAAGATCTGTAGGCATGCGCGATTCTTTCAATAATGGTTCTTTCAATAACAACCGCACATTTGGAGGCAACAACAATAACCGTATATTCGGCGGAAGCAGAAATGATCGTGCTTACAACGGCAACAATGAATATAATAACGGCAAAGCATTCGGTAATGACAACGATAACAGACCAAACAGAGTATTTGGTAACCGCCCAAGCAGTACAAGAACTACAGCACCTAATGGTAACAGAGTTTTCGGAGGTTCTAGAAGTGGAAACAACTTAACTACTCCAAACCGCACTTTTGAACGTTCTGGCAACAACAGTAACCGTTCTTTCGGCAACGAAAGCACTCCTAGTCGCTCACCTGAAAGCGGAAACTCTAGTCGTTCATTCGGTGGAAGTAATACTCCNAGTCGTTCATTCGGCGGAAGCAACAGTAGTCCAAGTCGCAGTACTAGTGGAGGCAATTCATCTAACTCCAACAATGGAAACCACGGAGGCGTATTCGGAGGACACAGATAAAAAACATATATAATAAAAAGGATGGCGCAGCTTGCAATTCAAGCTACGCCATCCTTTTTTATATAATGTTTATAACATCAGAATTCTGGCTTCAGCATTTCCCATCTTTGGTATTTCACCCATAGGTTTGTCATAATATACACTCTGTATTGCCTTGTTGATCATACCATGTCCAACAACAAGGACCTTTTTATCAGGATACGTTACTTTAAGGTATGTAAGGAAATTACGTGCACGACTCAACATTTTTTCAAGTGTTTCTACATTATCCGGCCATTTAGCATCTTTCATATCGGGAATAAATTTACCTGTGAAATCCCCCCAGTCGCGTTCACGAATAAGAGACGTTTGCTCAACATCTTTATTATGCGGAGCGGCAATTATACGGCATGTATCATACGCACGTTTCAAATCGCTTGATATAAATACGTCAATATCACAATTCTTCATCTTCTCACAGACCTCTTTAGCTTGTTCTATACCTTTTTCATTAAGTTGCCCCTGACACTGTCCTTGAAGTATTTGGGCAGCATTATCAACAGTTTCGCCATGGCGAACCAAATACAATGTAGTCATATATAAATATTTTGACTGCAAAAATACAAAAAAGAAGACATTTACAGTATGATAACTAAGAGTTTTTTGTAACTTTGCACAAAACTAATATATTTATGAAAATACTCCAAAGTTCTTTTTTTCGCGGAATATGCGCTATTATTATTGGTATATTACTAATAGAATATCGTGAACAGACATTAGAATGGATAACTATTGCCATTGGCGTTTTATTCTTTATCTCTGGTGTCGTATCACTTTCAGAATATTTCGCAACAAAGAAATCATCAGAGAAGCCTGAAGTTTTTGATTCAGAAGGAAAACTAATTTCAGGAGGTCCGAAACCCCATTTCCCGATTTTGGGAATAGCAAGTCTATTACTCGGAGCTATATTGGCGTTGATGGCGAGTACGTTCATCACGAGTTTGGTATATATTATATCAGGAGTTCTAATAATAGGTGCAATAAGTCAATTCGTATTTCTAGCTAATACATCAAAGTATGCATATCTAGGTTTCTATTATTGGATAATGCCTTCAGTTATATTAATCATAGGCATCATTGCTATCGTTTATCCAAAAGCTATTGCTAACGCTCCCCTATTTGTTATAGGATTGTGTATGTTGCTATACGGAGTCGTTGAGTGCATAAATGGACTAAAAGCAAATAAATGCAGAAAAGAATTCTACAAGAAAGAAGAAAATAAAACACTTAAATAAAAAGCAATAAAGCAGAGGACTGATTAATGTCTTCTGCTTTATTAAAATTATTCTTGAGGAACAAGCCCTTCTATATATTTGCATAATATTGCTATACCTTTTATATTCTCTCCTCCTTGCGGAATAATAAGATCGGCATAACGTTTTGTTGGCTCAATAAATTGGTCATGCATCGGCTTCAATACTTTCAGATATCTCTCAACAACCATTGAAACAGTACGCCCACGATCAATAGTATCTCGCTGTATATTCCTTATAAGTCGCTCATCGGGATCACAGTCAACAAATATCTTGAGATCCATAAGATCACGCAACTTCTTGTTTATCAGTGACATTATACCCTCGATAATTATGACAGGCTTAGGTTCTATATGCACTGTCTCTGGCAGACGGTTACAAAGTAGATAACTATATGTAGGCTGTTCTATAGCCATTCCGTTTCGCAAGTCATTTATTTGTTTGTTCAACATCTTCCAGTCAAACGCATCTGGATGGTCAAAATTTATAGCATGACGTTCATCTTCCGTCATATGTGAAGTGTCATTGTAATATGAGTCAAGTGGAACAACTGCCACATAATGCGGTGGTAACGCCTCTACAATCTTTCTTACTACAGTGGTTTTTCCACTTCCTGTTCCACCAGCAATGCCGATGATNGTAATTTTATCNTCCATTATATTATAATGTTATTATTATATTTGTGGCAGAAGCTAAATAAGTTCATCAAACATTACACGATAGAACTCTGCCTTCTTTTCCAACTGCATAGGATAAGCCCTACTACTGCTTGGCATTCTATATAGTTTCATTAGCCTTCCATCGAACATGAACTCTACGCTCTGTCCCATCTTTGGCATTTCCTTTATATCGTAATGGCGCATGAATATCTCTGTAGCCAATTGCCCGGCAGTAAGCACTCCCTTGCATTCTGGCAAACCTTTCAACATTGCGTCAAGATCACTAGGCTGCACAATCTCAAGATCTTTATCAGATGCCGTATTCTTTGTTCTACGTATTTGCAATGCTGTATCAAATATTGCAATTCCCTTTTCGGCAAGAAAACTCTTTATCATCTCAAGATGAAAAGTTTTATTCTCAGTATCAACAAAATGCATTTTGTCGGCAAAGAATAGATATCCGAATATGCGCCACATATCATTTTGAAAGTTNGGATAATACCATTCAAAACACCAGCGCTTACTTGCTGGTGGAAAGGTNCCGAGCATCAGCAANTTTGCATTGCTCGGNAACCAAGGTTCAAAAGGATGTGTCTCTATCAATTAATTAGCTTGTTCTTTAACAAGGTATACACATACAGGCAAGTGATCTGAATATCCATCTAGCCATACGCCACCTGCACTTGTACGCTTAGGGCTTCCTTTATATTGTCCTTCTGTCTGGAAAAGATAAGGCATACGCTGAATCTTATTCTTCCAGAATTTCAATGTAGAAAATCCNTTGNTATCANCTTTATTGAGTANNCTTGGTGACATNATAATNTGGTCAAACAAATTCCATGCTCCACGATACATTAATGTACCTGTACCCTGCTTTGCCAAAATATTATACCAAGGATTATACATATCATCAGGTCCAACCATGTCAATTTCTTCCTTTGCAGCAAGATTCTCGTGCATACTCTTATCTGTAGGGTCATCATTCATATCACCCATTATAAAGATCTTAACATTTGAATCTTCTTTAAGAAGTGAATCCTTGACAGCCTTAACCTGAGTTGCNCCCCACTCACGATANGCNGAACCATTGAAACGACTAGGTAAATGACATACAATGAATACAACATGCTCATCTGCCAACTTACCACTAACTGTTAAGAAGCCACGTGTTTTATAACTACTGTCCTTAAGTTCTTTCTGTACATAAGGCACAAGTTTCATATTATCCACCTTAAACATCTTCGGATTATAAAGCAATGCACAGTCGACACCACGCATATCAGGTCCCTCAATGTGGCAATACTTATAATTGCGTGCCTTTAGTGCTGGCTGACTTGTAAGATCGGTCAATACCTTGGCATTTTCAATCTCACTAAGTCCGATAACAGAACATCCAACATTAGGTAGCAAGTCTGTTCCCATATCAGAAAGTGCTTGCGCCATGTTATGAAGCTTGTGAGAATACTTCAATCCATCCCAATGATAAGAACCATTCGGAAGGAATTCATAATCATTCTTGCCTTCGTCATGACATGTATCAAACAGATTCTCTTGATTGTAAAAACCTACTGCGTAAACAGAAAACTTCTTTTGCGCTGTGGCTGTAATGCTAATCAGCAGAACTGCCAATATTAATAACTGCTTTTTCATCTATNATAAANAATGTAATATTATTTTAATAACCTCCGCTAACACTTCTAAAAATAAGGTGTTGAACTGCAAATGTACACATTTTTATTTAATGTATATGTATGTTCTAAAAAAATTAACTTAAAATTCTTGTTAATTTAATTTTTATTTTGTTACTTTGCAAAATACTATTAATATTTATTAAACATCAAACTATGCAAAAGAAGCTACAATTAGCACTGTTCGCGCTCTGCTATTCGTCTCTTGCGCTCGCTCAGAATAACAACAATTCTCAGCAGCAAGCAAAGGCTTTAGATGAGAACGCGTTCACTTTTACAGAAGCACAGTTGGGCGAGGATGACAACATGAGTCAAAATGTCACCATCCTGAACTCTAACACCAATGCGTATGCCAGCGAGGTTGGTTATCTTTTTTCACCGGTCCGCTTTCGTTATCGCGCTTTTGACCAAAAGTATAACGACATTTATATCAATGGTGCACCAGTTAACGACGTAGAACGTGGGCAGTTCAGTTTCTCATCTATTGGTGGTCTGAACCAGATGACACGTAATGTTGATTTCTCACTTCCTTTTGAGAGCAACAACTATGGAATGACAGACATGGCTGGAAGCAATAACTATAACTTCCGCAGTGGTAGCATGGCTGCAGGTCACCGTATCAGTTTAGCAGGTGCAAACCGCAATTATACTTTACGCGGTATGTATTCATACAGTAGCGGATTCAACGCTAAAGGCTGGGCTTTCAGTGGAAGNCTTACTTATCGTTGGGCAAATCGTGGATATGTAGAAGGTACATTCTATAATTCATTGTCTTATTTCCTTGGCGTACAGAAACTTCTTGGAAAACATAGCTTCTCATTTGCCACATGGGGCAATCCTACAGAGCGTTCAACACAAGGTGCTGCTACTGACGAAAGCTATTGGCTTGCAAATGATAATCAGTATAATCCTTATTGGGGNTATCAGAATGGCAAGAAACGTAACTCTCGTGTAGTTAATGATTTCGCACCTTCTGCCCTATTCACTTGGGACTGGAACATAAATAACAAGACAAAACTTACAACAACAGTACTTGGAAAATACAGTATGTATTCAAGCACAAAGTTGAACTATAACAATTCTGATAACCCAGCTCCTGATTACTATAAGAGTCTACCTAGTAGCTTTTATGATGTATGGGGAAGCAACGCTCAGTTTCAGACACCACAAGCTCTTGCTGATTGGCAACGCGCTTACGACTGGTTGAGNAACAGNAAAGCCAACCGCCAGATTAACTGGGACCGCCTTTACGCAGCAAACCAAAATATAAACGCTGAAGGCGTAGACGCTATGTATTATGTACAGAAACGTCACAGCAACAACCTGAACGTTACACTTGCCTCTGCACTTACAAAGCACTTAACAGACAAGAGTACTTGGAATCTAGGTTTTGCAGCTATTGGAAACAAGGGTTTCCATTATCAGACAATGGATGACCTTCTCGGTGCAAATACATTCCACAACATAAATACTTACGCTATTGGTACATACCCAATTGGCTCTGATTATCTGCAATATGATTTAAATCATCCAAATGCACTTGTTAAAGAGGGCGACAAGTTTGGTTACGACTATACTCTTAACGTAATTAAGGGAAACATCTGGAGTAACTATACTGAGACTTTCGGAGTTCTTCATTATAGCATTGCTGCAAAGATTGGTTACGACGGAATGAATCGCGACGGCAAGATGCGTAATGGTTTGTTTGCAGACAATTCTTATGGTAAGAGCAAGACTGCTAACTTCGTTTCTGGTGGTGCTAAATTCAGCGCATCAATTGATCTTAGCCATGGAAGCGTAATATCTCTCGGTCTTGGTTATGAGCATAAAGCTCCTACAGCCGATGTTGCTTTCCAGGCTCCAGAAATGAACAACGACTTCGTTCAAAATCTTAAGAACGAACGCATATTTAGCAGCGAACTTGCTTACCAGTTCAATAATTCTTGGCTTCACGCCAACCTAAGCGGTTATTATAGCCGTATCGATAACGCAACAGAATGGACTTGTTTCTATTTTGACGATATCAACTCATTCTCTTATAACTCACTGACAGGTTTGAACAAGGAATATTATGGTGCAGAACTTGGACTTACATTCAAGCTAACATCTTTCCTAGACTTTAAGGCTCTCGGTACTATAAGTGAAGCGAAGAACATTAGCAATGCTAAAGTTCGCTACCTAAACTCCACACAGGGTACATACGTAGACGACATTGCGCTTGTTGAGAATATGCGCGAAAGCGGAACACCACTTACAGCTGGTAGTCTTGGTTTGAGTTTTCACCAGGGTGGATGGTTTATTGATCTTAACGGCAACTACTATGACCGTATCTACTTGAGTTACTCTCCTTACTATCGTTACCAGACTCCTTTGAAAAATCAGAAGAGTGTTGACAATGAAGGAAACTACATCGTATCTCCACAGGATAAGGGAAAAGGTGGTTTCATGCTTGATGGTACAATCGGTAAAAGTATTCGTTTGAAGAAAGGTAGTCTGTCTATTAACCTAATGGTTACTAACATTCTTAACAACCAGAAGATTGTAACAGGTGGTTACGAGCAGAGTCGTAGTGATTACTCTCTTAAGAACGATGGTAGTACTAGCGACCGTTGCTACAGATTCTCAATGAACCCTAAGAAGTATTACATTTACGGAACTAACGGAATGCTACAAATAGCATATAGATTCTAATTTAAATCCCATAAGAAATGAAGAATATTAAATATATAATGTTAGCTCTTGTCTGCACACTCTTTACGGGATGTATGGACGGCAACTGGGACGAGCCTACGGGTTATCAGAGAGGAAACACCGCTGTTCCGGAGACCAACGTCATGACCATTGCTCAAGTTAAAGCTAAATATCAGTCTACTTTATCTCAGACTTACGGTTATACTCCTGTAACTGATGACATTCAGATAAAGGCTTATGTTACAGGTAACGACATAGAAGGTAATTTGTTCAGTCAGATTTCTCTTGAAGACGGAACCGGTGCAATTCTTGTTGGTATCAACGAAGGTGGTATTAATGGATACCTTCCTGTCGGTACAGAAATTATTGTAAACCTTAAGGGATTATACATAGGATGCTATGGTATGCAGCCTCAGATTGGAGACAAGTATCTTAGTGCAAAGGGCGAGATTTCTGTAGGAAGAATGAGCAAACTCCTTTGGGATCATCAGTTTAAATATACAGGTAAGACAGCAACAGTATCTTCTACTGAATTCAATCAAGCAAGTCTAAAGGATGCTCAATATCTTACAGACAACGCAGGAAAGTTGATGACAATAAAGGGAGTTACATTTGCCGATGGTGGACAAAAAGTATACAGCAACAAGGCAGATGTAGTAAACAATAACTGTTGCGAACGTGCCCTAAGTGGATTGAGCAGCTACAACATAGTTGTAAGAACTAGTACCTATGCAGACTTCGCCGCAGAAACACTTCCTTCAGGCAAGGTTAACATTACAGGTATTTTCACTCGTTATAATAATAAATGGCAGGTAATCATTCGCAAAGCAAGCGATGTAGAAAATGCAAATTAAATAGTTATAAAACAGTAAAATAAAAAAAAGAAATATATGAAAAAGTTTATTTATTCATTATTCGCATTGGCTATTACAGCCATGACATTCACTAGTTGTGAGGATGTTCCAATGCCTTACGGTGAACCAACAAACAGTGGAAATACTCCAACCACAACATACACAGGTCAAGGTACAGCTAATAATCCTTATACAGTGGCTGATGCAAACAACTACATCAAAGCTGGCGTAAACCTGGACAGTACCGTTTATGTAAAGGGTAAGATTTCTTCTGTTGACTCTGTCAGTTTAAGTTATGGTAATGCATACTACAAAATTTCAGACGATGGCACATCAACAGGTCAGTTAATTGTTTATCGTGGCTATGCTTTTGGAAATCAAAAATTTAAGTCTGCTACAGAAATTAAAGTTGGTGACGACGTTATCATTGTTGGTAAGATTGGTGCATTCAAGGGCACATATGAGTTCATGCAGGGTAACTACATCAATACACTTAATGGACAAACATATACTCCTACTACAGTAAATGACAACTTTATTGACAAGCCATACAGCGTAGCAAAAGCTATCCAAGTTATAGCAGCAGGCGCACCTACAGCCCCTGTATATGTAAAGGGTATTATTTCTGTATTATTTCTACAGCTCCTTCATTTAATGCCACATATGGAAGTTTAACATATTCTATATCTAAAGAGGGAACAACCACTTCACAATTACAAATTTACTCTGGTCTAGGTCTTGGTGGTGCAAAATTCACTTCTGCAAGTGACTTGAAAGTTGGTCAAGTAGTTGAAGTTTACGGTCTTCTCAATAATAATACCGATAAGCCAGAGATGAGTAAAAATAACATCCTTATCTCTGTAACAGGTGAAGGCACATCAACTGGTGGCGAAACTGGTGGTGGAACAGCAGTAGCAGCATTTACAAATGGTGATTTTGAAACATGGGCAGATGCACTTCCAACAAACTGGAAATCAACATCAACTGCCAGTAGCGCAACTCTTAGCCAAAGCACAGATGCCCACGGAGGCAAATACTCTGTACTTGTTACAGGAAGCACAAGTAGCAATAAACGTTTAGGATATACAGAAATGACACTAGCAGCTGGAACATATACAATGAAATTCTATACAAAAGCTGCAACTGCAGATGGTGGTTCAGTAGCTCCAGGATATGTACCTTTTTCAAGTGATAACAAAGTAGGAAGTTATGTCTATGGTCCTTATGTTAACAACTTGACTACCTCTACATGGGTAGAAGTAACATACTCATTCACGCTTGATGCAGAAACAACGATTTGCCTTGTTGTTATGAATCCAAAGACAACAGGCAAGGATGTACTTATTGACGATTTTACATTTACACAAAGTAAGTAAAAAGGGAAAAACTTATCTAAATATTTGGCAGGCTGCAAAATTTTGATTAATTT
>JGI20225J20221_1001521_pt1 | contig 22992 bp, 10 predicted proteins | sample BioMet4_FD_20221 | JGI IMG/M metagenome (IMG submission 20221)
AAGTATATAACCGTGACAGGAACTTCGCAAGCTCCGACTGCAGATTTCTGGGGCTGGCCATTATCAGGAAAAGCTCCGTTAAAGGTAACATTCACAGAGACGAGCAAAGGATCGCCAACCTCATGGAAATGGGATTTCGGAGATGGTAAATCTTCAACAGAAAAGAGTCCAACACACACATATTCATCTGCAGGAACTTACACGGTTAAACTCATAGCAACAAATGAAGCAGGAAGTAGTACAAAATTAAAATGGAAATATATAAAAGTGACAAAGTGACTGCAATTTCGAAAACGGTTGTAAATCTCCTGGTTCTATAAGATTACATTTACAGGAAGTAATGTGGTAGACAGCAGTACTGTAACGAAGACAAACTTCATAAAAGTGACAACAAACACAAGACCGGGAATATACTCCGAAAGTAAATACAAACTGCTTTCTTTTCTTTTGCTCACTCTTTTTATTCATTTTTTCATTGTTCCTTATTTCTTATCTGAAAGTGTCTGTAAGTTGTTGATTTGATATTTAAAAATGAGCTCACCCGGCTTTTTGGTCATTTTTTAGAGGGATTTTAATTTTGTGATTTTCAGTAGCGCTCCCTATCTAATTTCTTGACTCTTTTAAAGCTCATTTGAAATTCTCAAAAGTTTTTCTTTTATCTTTTTTTTATACCGAAAAATTTTGCTATTTACGTACGGATTTACTGCAAACTTATTCTTCTTCTCAAAACAAATTTTCTTAAATTACACATTTTCTTAAATCTTTGATTTAAATGACAAAGTTTAAAAATGTATATATCTCTAAATTATTAACATTTTTTATATGAAAAATAAATTAAAGATTAAGGAGTAGGATAATTGAAACTTAACACAAAATTGTATTCAGTGGTCTTAGAATCATCAGTCCTGATTTTATTTTTGATTCTCGTTTCATCTACTGCATCGGCGGTTACTGAGCAAACTGCTTCGCTCACGATCAATAAAACTCAGATAACCACCAGTGGATCAGCAGCGTTTCCTTCTATATATGGTGACAGGATAGTATGGCAGGACTGGCGTAATGGGAACAAAAATGATGGACCCTTCAATATTTACATGTACAATATCTCCACTCACAAGGAAACTCAAATTACTACCAGTGGATCAGCAGGGGTTCCTTCTATATATGGTGACAAGATAGTATGGAGGGACTGGCGTAATGGGTACCGGGACTCTTTAGAGGAAGAATCTGATGTATACATGTACGATCTCTCAACTCACAAGGAGATTCGGATAACCAATAGAACAATATTTTTTGATTACTTTTTTGGCTTCGGGCCGTGTATCTCCGGCAACAGGATACTGTATGGTCGCACATATGATTATTGCATTTATGATATCTCCACTCAGAAGGAAACTCATATCGACGATATGCCAATAAACAATCCTGCTTTTTTCGGTAACATAATAGTGTGTACATCTGATCTGGAGGGACGCCCGAGTAATATCATAATGTACGATATCTCCACTCAGAAGGTAACTCGGATTTCCAGCAGCGATTCAGCATTCAGTCCTGATATTGACAATAACATTATAGTGTGGGCAGATGAGCACCATGAAGATGAATATTACTCCTCCATCTACATGTATGATCTTTCCACTAAGAAGGAAACTCAAATTGCCACCAGCGATTCAGCATTTTATTATAGTCCTGCAATCTCCAAGGACAGGATAGTGTGGTTGGATTATGATAGTATTTACATGTATAACCTCTCAACTCAGGAGGAAACTCATAATAATCGCACATCAATTAGTCTAGGATTTGATTTCTATGGTGATAAGATAGTGTGGTCGGATTGGGAAAATGAAAAACCCAATGTCTACATGGGTACTCTCACCAGTTCAAACCTGCCGACTGCTGCCTTCTCTGCATCTCCAACCTCAGGAAAAGCCCCAATGAAAGTGCAGTTTACTGACAAAAGTACAGGAACACCTACTTCCTGGTTCTGGAATTTTGGAGACGGATCAAAGTCATTCCTTCAGAATCCGACTCACAAGTATTCAAAAGCAGGAGTATATACTGTTAGCTTAACAGTAAAGGATGCCGCAGGACGTAACACGGTAACAAAAACAGATTATATAACCGTGGCAGCAAAACCAGTTGCTGCTTTCTCTGCATCTCCAACCTCAGGAAAATATCCATTAAAAGTTAAATTTACTGACAAAAGTACAGGAACACCGACAAAGTGGATATGGAACTTTGGAGATGGATCAAAGTCATTCCTTCAGAATCCGACTCATAAGTATTCAAAAGCAGGAAAATACACAGTAACTCTCAAAGTAACCAATGCGGCAGGCATCAACACAGCAACAAAATCAAAGTATATAACCGTGACAGAAAAACCCGTTGCTGCCTTCTCTGCATCTCCAACCTCAGGAAAATATCCATTAAACGTTAAATTTACTGACAAAAGTACCGGAACACCCACGAAATGGAAATGGGATTTTGGAGATGGAACAAAGTCATTCCACCAGAATCCAACTCATAAGTATTCAAAAGCAGGAAAATACACAGTAACCCTCAAAGTAACCAATGCGGTAGGCATCAACACAGCAACAAAATCAAAGTATATAACCGTGACATGAACTTCGCAAGCTCCGACTGCAGATTTCTGGGGCTGGCCATTATCAGGAAAAGCTCCACTAAAAGTAACATTCACGGAGACAAACAAAGGATCGCCAACCTCATGGAAATGGAATTTCGGAGATGGGAAATATTCAACAGAAAAGAGTCCAACACACACATATTCAGCAGCAGGAACTTACACAGTTAAACTCATAGCAACAAATGAAAAGTGACAACAAACACAAGAACGGGGGCATACTCCGAAAGTAAATAAAAACTGTTCTCTTTTCTTTTGCTCACTCTTTTTATTCATTTTTTTCATTGTTCCTTATTTCTTATCTGAAAGTGTCTGTAAGTTGTTGATTTGATATTTAAAAATGAGCTCACCCGTCTTTTTTGTCATTTTTTAGAGAGATTTTAATTTTGTGATTTTCAGTAGTGCTTCCTATCTAATTTCTTGACTCTTTTAAAGCTCATTTGAAATTTTCAAAAGTTTTTCTTTTATCTTTTTTATACCAAAAAATTTTGCTATTTATGTATGGATTTACTGTAAACTTATTCTTCTTCTCAAAACAAATTTTCTAAAATTACACATTTTCTTAAACTTTTGATTTAAATGACAAAGTTTAAAAATGTATATATCTCTAAATTATTAACATTTTTTATATGAAAAATAAATTAAAGATTAAGGAGTAGGATAATGAAAATTAACAAAAAATTATATTCAGTAGCTTCAGTATTAACAGTTCTGATTTTATTTTTAATTCTGGTTTCATCTACGGCATCAGCAGCTTCTTTATCTGCAATCACTGAAACTCGGATAACCAACCATGGAACGGCATCCAGTCCAGATATCTATGGTGACAAGATAGTGTGGCAGGACAACCGTAATGGAAACTGGGATATATATATATTTGATCTCGCCGCTAAAACAGAAATCCACACTACCAATTTAACAAATCAGACAGTTCCCGCTATTTATAAAAATCTGGTAGTTTGGGAAGATGAGCGCAACGGAGGTCATGACATTTACGTGGAAGATCTCTCTGCAAAAATACAAACTCGTATCTCTAAAAGTGGAGAAGCACATAATCCTGCAATCTACGGTAATAGAATAGTATGGCAGGACGAACGTAATGGAAGTTCGAATATCTACATGTATGATCTATCTACTAAAAAAGAAACTCAGATTACTACCAGCGGTAAAGCATTTTATCCTGCTATATACGATAATAGAATAGTGTGGCAGGACGAACGCGATGGAGATTATCGTCACCCTGATATCTACATGTACGATCTTTCCAATAAGAAGGAGACTAAAATATCAACAACAAAATTCACCACTGGTGGCCATTACTCACCTACAATTTACGGGAACAGGGTAGTGTGGGTAGGTGCAACTACTGATGATGATTATGTTTACGGTGTTTATGTGATGGATCTCTCTACTAAAACGCAAAATGTGCTCTTCAAATTCACTGATCCAATAAGCAACCCTAAAATCTACGGTGATAATATTGTATATTCTCTTTCTCAAGCTGGCGGCATGTCCCCTGATGTCTGCGTGTACAATCTCTCCACTTCCGAGGGGAAAAAGATATCCACTAGTGAAACAGCAGAAGCGCCTGATATTTATGGTAACAAAATAGTATGGGTGGACTGGAGAAATGGAGGTTCGGATATTTACATGGGTACTCTCGGTTCAGACCTCCCTGTGGCTGCTTTTTCTGCATCTCCAACTTCTGGGAAAACACCATTAAACGTTAAATTTACTGACACCAGCACTGGCTCCCCAACTTCCTGGTTCTGGAACTTTGGAGATGATTCAAAGTCATTCCTCCAGAATCCGACTCACAAGTATTCAAAAGCAGGAACATATACTGTTAGCTTAACAGTAAAGAATGCGGCAGGACGTAACTCGGTAACAAAAACAAAATATATAACCGTGACAGCAAAACCCGTTGCTGCCTTCTCTGCATCTCCAACCTCAGGAAAATATCCATTAAAAGTTAAATTTACTGACAAAAGTACCGGAACACCCACGAAATGGAAATGGGATTTTGGAGATGGAACAAAGTCATTCCACCAGAATCCAACTCATAAGTATTCAAAAGCAGGAAAATACACAGTAACCCTCAAAGTAACCAATGCGGTAGGCATCAACACAGCAACAAAATCAAAGTATATAACCGTGACATGAACTTCGCAAGCTCCGACTGCAGATTTCTGGGGCTGGCCATTATCAGGAAAAGCTCCACTAAAAGTAACATTCACGGAGACAAACAAAGGATCGCCAACCTCATGGAAATGGAATTTCGGAGATGGGAAATATTCAACAGAAAAGAGTCCAACACACACATATTCAGCAGCAGGAACTTACACAGTTAAACTCATAGCAACAAATGAAAAGTGACAACAAACACAAGAACGGGGGCATACTCCGAAAGTAAATAAAAACTGTTCTCTTTTCTTTTGCTCACTCTTTTTATTCATTTTTTTCATTGTTCCTTATTTCTTATCTGAAAGTGTCTGTAAGTTGTTGATTTGATATTTAAAAATGAGCTCACCCGTCTTTTTTGTCATTTTTTAGAGAGATTTTAATTTTGTGATTTTCAGTAGTGCTTCCTATCTAATTTCTTGACTCTTTTAAAGCTCATTTGAAATTTTCAAAAGTTTTTCTTTTATCTTTTTTATACCAAAAAATTTTGCTATTTATGTATGGATTTACTGTAAACTTATTCTTCTTCTCAAAACAAATTTTCTAAAATTACACATTTTCTTAAACTTTTGATTTAAATGACAAAGTTTAAAAATGTATATATCTCTAAATTATTAACATTTTTTATATGAAAAATAAATTAAAGATTAAGGAGTAGGATAATGAAAATTAACAAAAAATTATATTCAGTAGCTTCAGTATTAACAGTTCTGATTTTATTTTTAATTCTGGTTTCATCTACGGCATCAGCAGCTTCTTTATCTGCAATCACTGAAACTCGGATAACCAACCATGGAACGGCATCCAGTCCAGATATCTATGGTGACAAGATAGTGTGGCAGGACAACCGTAATGGAAACTGGGATATATATATATTTGATCTCGCCGCTAAAACAGAAATCCACACTACCAATTTAACAAATCAGACAGTTCCCGCTATTTATAAAAATCTGGTAGTTTGGGAAGATGAGCGCAACGGAGGTCATGACATTTACGTGGAAGATCTCTCTGCAAAAATACAAACTCGTATCTCTAAAAGTGGAGAAGCACATAATCCTGCAATCTACGGTAATAGAATAGTATGGCAGGACGAACGTAATGGAAGTTCGAATATCTACATGTATGATCTATCTACTAAAAAAGAAACTCAGATTACTACCAGCGGTAAAGCATTTTATCCTGCTATATACGATAATAGAATAGTGTGGCAGGACGAACGCGATGGAGATTATCGTCACCCTGATATCTACATGTACGATCTTTCCAATAAGAAGGAGACTAAAATATCAACAACAAAATTCACCACTGGTGGCCATTACTCACCTACAATTTACGGGAACAGGGTAGTGTGGGTAGGTGCAACTACTGATGATGATTATGTTTACGGTGTTTATGTGATGGATCTCTCTACTAAAACGCAAAATGTGCTCTTCAAATTCACTGATCCAATAAGCAACCCTAAAATCTACGGTGATAATATTGTATATTCTCTTTCTCAAGCTGGCGGCATGTCCCCTGATGTCTGCGTGTACAATCTCTCCACTTCCGAGGGGAAAAAGATATCCACTAGTGAAACAGCAGAAGCGCCTGATATTTATGGTAACAAAATAGTATGGGTGGACTGGAGAAATGGAGGTTCGGATATTTACATGGGTACTCTCGGTTCAGACCTCCCTGTGGCTGCTTTTTCTGCATCTCCAACTTCTGGGAAAACACCATTAAACGTTAAATTTACTGACACCAGCACTGGCTCCCCAACTTCCTGGTTCTGGAACTTTGGAGATGATTCAAAGTCATTCCTCCAGAATCCGACTCACAAGTATTCAAAAGCAGGAACATATACTGTTAGCTTAACAGTAAAGAATGCGGCAGGACGTAACTCGGTAACAAAAACAAAATATATAACCGTGACAGCAAAACCCGTTGCTGCCTTCTCTGCATCTCCAACCTCAGGAAAATATCCATTAAAAGTTAAATTTACTGACAAAAGTACCGGAACACCCACGAAATGGAAATGGGATTTTGGAGATGGAACAAAGTCATTCCACCAGAATCCAACTCATAAGTATTCAAAAGCCGGAAAATACACGGTAACCCTCAAAGTAACCAATGCGGTAGGCATCAACACAGCAACAAAATCAAAGTATATAACCGTGACAGGAACTTCGCAAGCTCCGACTGCAGATTTCTGGGGCTGGCCATTATCAGGAAAAGCTCCGTTAAAGGTAACATTCACAGAGACAAGCAAAGGATCACCAACTTCATGGAAATGGGATTTCGGAGATGGGAAATATTCAACAGAAAAGAGTCCAACACACACATATTCATCTGCAGGAACTTACACNGTTAAACTCATAGCAACAAATGAAGCAGGAAGTAGTACAAAATCAAAATGGGAATATATAAAAGTGGCAAAGTGACTGCAATTTCGAAAACTGTTGTAATTCTCCTGGGGTTCTATAAGATTACATTTACAGGAAGTAATGTGGCAGGCAGCAGTACTGTAACGAAGACAAACTTCATAAAGGTGACAACAAACACAAGACCGGAAATATACTCCGAAAGTAAATGAAAACTGAATTGGAAAAAGAAAAAGATCAAGGAGAAAGGGCAGTGATGGTATCATTGATAATATATGATAAACACGCCCTTTGACCTTGTTTTACAATATTTGAGAGCCATCCTCATACTCGCAGTTTTTCAATAACTGGCTCCCAAAATCTAATTTCTTAACTTTTTTAGCTAATTTGAAATCTTCAATCTCTTCGTTTCACGTTTTTGTGCTGAAATACCAAGTGTTTCTATGCTGATCGGCTTCAACCAGTCTCTTCCTTACATAATGAGCTGATCCCAAAACTCAATATTTATTCTCTGAATATCATATTCTGGATTCTCAATAGGACTTCTGATCCTGAAAAATAATTCTGAAACTCTTCCTGATGCGGGAATAAAACTGGTTTTGGGATGAGCTCAATCTGAAATTAGAGGATTTTTATAAAGCTAAAATTCAAAAGAAAAAGTTTAAAAAATTGGGGGGGAGTTCAAATTATTAACATATTTCATATGATAAATAAACTAAAGATAAAGGAGTAGGATAATGAAATTTAACAAAAAATTGCATTCTGTATTTTTAGCAGCAGTAACCATAGTTTTATTTTTGATTCTCGTTTCATCTACAGCATTGGCATCTACTTTAGAAAATCCTTCGTTTACGATGAATAAAACTAGAATAACTACCAGCGGGTCAGCAGAATACCCTGAGATCTATGGTGATAGGATAGTGTGGCAAGATAACCGCAGTGGAAACTGGGATGTCTACATGTACAATCTGTCCACTAAAAAAGAAGCCCAGATTACTACTAATAAATCAGCTCAGACTAATCCTGTCATTTATGGTGATAAAGTAGTATGGCTAGATATGCGAAATGGGGAGAATACTAATGATTTTAATTATGGAGGACAGGATGTATATATGTACAACCTTTCCAGTAAAAAAGAAACTCGGATTACCGCCCATACATTTGAAATCAATCCAGATTTCCCTACAGCGCTGGACATTTATGATAATAAGATAATGTGGAGTAAAGGCAGCGGTTTCACAATCTATAAAGTTTCTACTAAAAAAGAAACTTATACCGAGACATCCTCAGTATATTACCCCGTTCTCTATTGTAATACAGTAGTTTGGAAAACTGAAATGAATTCAGACGAAGGAGGGAACATGTGCATGTACAATACCTCCACTAAAAAAGAAACTGAGATCGTTACTAGCAATTCAGCGGGGAGGCCTGCTATCTATGGTGATAGAATAGCGTGGACAGATGCACGTAGTAGTAATAACTGGCCTTATAATAACTGGAATATTTACATGTATAACATTTCTACCCAAAAGGAAACTCAAATTACTACCAGTGGATCAGCAGGTGATCCAGTTATCTATGGTGATAAAATCCTGTGGGTAGATGGGCGCAGTGGAGACTGGGAGGTCTACTTGTACAACATCTCCACTAATACTGAAACCCCCACTATCAATATTTCAGCATCTATTGATGCCATTTATGGTAACAAGATAGTGTGGACGGATTGGGACAATGGAAAAACTGATATCTACCTGGGTACTCTCGTCAGTTCAAACCTGCCAGCTGCTGCTTTTTCTGCAAGTCCAACTTCCGGAAATGCCCCATTGAAGGTACAGTTTACTGATAAGAGTACAGGCTCACCAGCTTCTTGGACGTGGAGTTTCGGAGACGGAACAACTTCGACAACTAAGAACCCAACGCATACCTACTCTAAAGCAGGAAAATATACTGTTAGCTTGACAGTAAAAAATGCTGCAGGTAGTAATACCATAACAAAAACAAATTATATACAGGTTAAAGCTGTGAGAAAGCCTGTTGCTGCATTTTCTGGAACTCCAACTTCAGGAAACGTTCCACTAAAAGTTCAGTTTACTGACAAAAGCACAGGAACACCAACCAAATGGAAATGGAGTTTTGGAGACGGAACAACTTCAACCAGGCAGAATCCAATGCATAAGTATTCCGATGCAGGAAAATATACGGTGAAACTGACAGCAACAAATGCTGCAGGTAGTAACACAGCAACAAAAACTAATTATATAAAAGTTGTAACTGTGACAACACCGGTTGCTGTTTTTTCTGCGTCTCCGACCTCCGGAAAAGTTCCATTAACAGTAAAATTTACTGATAAAAGCACAGGCTTACCAGTGAAATGGAAATGGAGTTTTGGAGACGGGACAACTTCAAGAGATAAGAATCCAGAACATCAGTATTTACAGGAAGGAAACTATAAAATTACGCTTACAGTAAGCAATGCAGCAGGTAGCAATACTGCAACTAAAATAAATTACATAAAAGTGACAACAAATACAAGACCGGGGATATACTCTGAAAACAAATAAACTCTTAAATTGAAACACGAAAAAAGATCAAAGCTAAAAGGTAATGAGCGCATAAGGTTTGTTTCTGTCACATACTATGTTTTCTCCATTGTGGCGGGAATGGACCTTAATCCTGTTTCCAAAATTTCTTAGAGCTTTTTAAGTTTTGTTTTTGTATTTGAATAATTTGAAATTAATAAAAAAAGTACTTACTTAGAGTCAGTCATTCTCTAATAACCTTATAGTGTTTTATATTATATATTTTTTAAATTTTTTTGAAAAAATACAAAAATATTTTATAATATAACCTGTATAAACCTTGGATGTCAACTTAGCAATTAAACAACAGAAAGGAAAAAAACCTTTCAGAAAAGTTGACCTGGCTAGAGGCCGTATTAGTAAAACAGGAAGTATTGACCAGAAGAATAACATCCTGTGGTCAGTAACAGGTTTTGAGTGATAGAAGCCAAAACTTCTAATATCCGGCCCCACCTCCAATGACTAATCCCTATAATGTGATTGGAGAGTGAGACTCTGTGTGCAACGTGTCTGCCCCACATAAATCGCAGAGAACCGAATGGATAGATTCAAAAATATTACGCAGACGTAATTAGAATCTTTGAATTACCGTATAGACCCGGCATAATTAGATATTTGATATAGACTCGGTCTAATTAGATAGTTCGGAAAAACATTACGAGTACGTAATATGGAATTTTGAGAAATATCTGGGAAAGAGTATGCGATTATCCTGGATTTTTGAGTTTACTCAAATTTTAAGTCCAACCTTATAGGCGATACAATGCTAAAAAGACAGACAGGAACCCTATTTCTGACAGCAGGTCTTATTTTAACAATCGTATCAACTGTTGGAAAAATATAACTATCTTATAGTTTTTTGAGTTTACGCAGATTCCAAATCCAACCCAAAGGTGATACGATGCTAAAAATAAATCCGGAACCCCTATTCCTGACAGCATGTCTTAGTTTAACGACCGTATGTGCTTTGGGAAAGAATAGACTCTAACCCTATGATTTTTTGAGTCCACTCAAATTCCAAATCCAACCCAAAGGTGATACGATGCTAAAAAGACAGATAGGAACCCTATTCCTGGTAACATGCCTTATTTTAACAACCGTACCCGCTGTTTTAGGCGCACAGAATACAGTAACTGTAAATCCGACGTCTGGATCAGGTGCCCAGACAGCAATTAATAATGCAATAAATTCCGTCGCATCAGGAGCGACATCAAGTAACCCTGGATATGTTCTCCTTGGTGCTGGCACTTACAAGATAAGTGCACCTATAATTTTGAAATCTAATGTGGTACTGAAAGGTGCAGGCGACGATACAATAATCTTTGCTACCGGTTCAGTTTGTAACTCTGATGGATCACCTGCATATGTATTAGGATCAGGTGTTTCTAACGTTGAGGTATGTGACCTTCAGTTCAAAAGTACAGCGACCGGCCCTGGTGATGGAGGTCACGGAGATTATAGAAACTGCATACAGTTCAGGTCTTCGAGTGATAGTAAAGTACATGATATTTTATTCACTCGATATCTGTATAGTGATGGTGTCAGAATCAGTAAAAGTTCTGGAATAGATATATACAATTGCAGAATGCATTCCGTAGGACACGACGGTGTATCATTCTTATCAGGTACTAAGAATTCCAGAATGTATAACTGTGATGTTGAGGTTCAAACCAATACGGGTGTCAGGATAGACAATTGCGCAAATGTTGAAGTGGATCACAATACCTTTTCAGGTAGTTCCGGGTCTGGCTGGTGCTGCGTTGAGATGGAAAACTCACTGACAAATGCGAATGTCCATCATAATATCATGCATGACTTCAAAGGGTCAAGCAGCAGTGCAGGCATTGGAAATATTCATGCAAGCGGGTCTATTAGCGTTCATGATAATGTTATGTGGAATGTGTCACCTTACGTTGCGGTAGGGTCAGGCTCAAACATACTGGGGCCATCTGATCACAGTGTTGAGAATTGGGTAGCAAAAGGATATGGCTACGGTTCTTCTGACAACTAATTCAACAAACACGATGGAACATTATTCGACAGATGGAACGTATTTAGCGTTAAGAGTCCTGCACATACGTACAGTACATGACCGTACAATTCGAACTCGTATAGTTCGAAAGCTTCGGTTTTTGCAGGATTGATGAAGAAGAGGAAGACAAAGTTGTGGCCTACGTTGTCCATAAGTGACTTTCGGAAATAAAAAGTCGGAAATAAAAGGGGCAGATAACTGTCCTTTTTCTTTCATCTACTTTCCGTTAACTTTTTTGTTTTTCCAATAATGAGGGAGTGTAGATTAATCAGTCTCCTTAAAATCTACTTGTTTGAAGTATGTTAATACTACCCGTTATCAAATTGTGGAAATAGTTTAAATTTTAAGGCAAACTCTAAAAACAATTATAGATTATAAATTAACATATTTATTTTCATGAATTTTCAGTTACGATGAGGAAATCATAAATATTTTGGCTCTTCGTCATTCCCCATGGATAAGATGATTTTCAATTCAAGACCGCATTGGTTTTTATGAGGACATCATGAGGATATCCACACAAAACAACGAAGGGCCAATATTTTCTTATTCAATTTCTAAAAAGTTTTATTGTTGTATTTTTAATTTTTGAAGTTAATAACAGAAGTATTCAATTAAGTTCAGTTATTCTTTTATAACTTCTATAATTTTTTGAGATTTTGCAGTATTTATTTTCAATTTTTTTTAAAAAAATACAAACTATTTTATAATATAATCTCTCTAAATCTGAAATGTCAACTTAATAATTAAACAATAGAAAGGGGAAAACTTTTCAGAGAAGTTGACTTTGCTAGAGGCCATAGTTAGTAAAACAGGAAGTATTGACCAGAAGAATAACATCCTATGGTCAGTATCAGATAGATTTTGAGTAACAGAAGCCAAAACTTCTAATGTCCAATCTTACTTCCAATGACTGATCCCTATAATGTGATTGGAGTGTGAGACTCTGTGTGCAACATGTTCGCCCCACATAAATCGCAGAGAACCAAACTGGACAGATTCATAAATATTTCCCAGACATAATAGGAATCTTAAAACCCATATTGATTTGACATTATTATATATTTGGCACAGACTCGGTTTAATTAGATAGTTCGGAAAATCATTACGAGTACGTAATGTGGAATTTTGAGAAATATCTGGGAAAGAGTCTACGATTATCCTGGAGTTCTTGAGTTTACTCAAATTATAAATCCAATCCAGAGGCGATACGATGCTAAAAAGACAGGTAGGAACCCTATTCCTGACATCATGTCTTATTTTAACAATCGTGTCAACTGTTGGAGAAATATCAACTATTCTATAGTTTTTGAGTTTGCCCAAATTCCAAATCCAACCCAAAGGTGATACGATGCTAAAAATAAAGCAGGATACCCTATTCCTGGTAATATGTCTTAGTTTAACGGCCGTATGTTCTTTGGGAAATAATAGACTCTAACCTATGGTTTTTGAGTCCACTCAAATTCCAAACTCAACCCAAAGGTGATACGATGCTAAAAAGACAGATAGGAACCCTATTCCTGGTAACATGTCTTATTTTAACAACCGTGCCCGCTGCTTTAGGCGCACAGAACACAATAACCGTAAATCCGACATCTGGATCAGATGCCCAGAATGAAATTAATAATGCAATAAATTCCGTAGCATTAGGAGCGACATCAAATAACTCTGGGTACGTTCTCCTTGGTGCTGGTACTTACAAGATAAGTGCACCTATAGTTTTGAAATCTAATGTAGTGCTGAAAGGTGCAGGCAACGATACAATAATCTTTGCTAACGACTCAGTTTGTCACTCAGTGGAATCACCTGCATATGTATTCGGATCAGGTGTTTCTAACGTTGAAGTATGTGACCTTCAGTTCAAAAGTACAGCAACTGGATCTGGTGATGGAGGTCACGGAGGCTATCGAAACTGCATACAGTTCAGGTCTTCGAAGGATAGTAAAGTACATGATATTTTATTCACCCGCTATTTGTATAGCGATGGTGTCAGAATCACTAAAAGCTCTGGAATAGAAGTATATAACTGCAGAATGTATTCGGCAGGGCACGACGGTGTAGGATTCTTATCAGGTACTAAGGATTCCAGAATGTATAACTGTGATGTTGAGGTTCAAACCAATACAGGTGTCAGGATAAACGATTGCACAAACATTGAAGTGGATCACAATACCTTTTCAGGTAGTGCCGAGTCTGGCTGGTGTTGTGTTGAGATGGTAAATTTACTGACGAACGTGAATGTCCATCATAATATCATGCACGATTTCAAAGGATCAAGCAGTAGTGCAGGCATTGGAAATTTTAATGCAAACGGGTCAATTAACGTTAATGATAATGTTATGTGGGCTGTGTCGCCTTACGTTATGATAGGGTCAGGCTCAAACATATTAGAACCATCTGATCACAGTGTTGAGAATTGGGTAGCAAAAGGGTATGGATACGGCTCTATTGACAATTGATTCAACAAACACGATGGAACACATTATTCAACAGATGGCACGTATTCAACATAACATGTTCTGCACATACGTACAGAACATGATCGTACGGTTTGAAAGCTTTGGATTTTGCAGGATCGAAGCGGTAGAAAAAGACGAAATTGTAGCGTACTTTGCCCACAAATAATTGCCTGGAAGAATGTGGACGGGAAACTGTTCCCTCTTTATTGATTTTTAATGTTTTTTATTTCTGTTCTTTTTATTATGTTTTCTCTTTTTCTGTTTTTTAACATCACATCTTCCTATATATTTAATACGCATGGGCATATAAAATTAAATTTTTTTATAAATATACAAATAAAACTCACTTTTATAAATATATAGTAAAAAATGAAAAAATTTAATTATAGTTTTTAGAATTTAAGCAATTGAATTAAATTTTTCTAACTGAATCTTATAGGTGAGTTTAATGAAGAAAAGAGGGACTATCTATAAAAAAATCTTATTTTTAATATCCTTAATTTTGCTTTTATTTTCTTCCGCAGCATCAGCAGCTACAGCGGAAAGCATTTCGCCAAAGATCACTGAAACTCAAATCACCACCAGTGGATTAGCAGACAACCCTGATGTCTATGATGATAGGATAGTGTGGCAGGATGACCGCAATGGAAATCGTGATATCTACATGTATGATCTTTCCACTAAGAAGGAAACTCAGATTACCACCAATACATCAGGTAAATGGGATCCTGCAATCTATAGCGATAGGATTGTATGGACAGATGATCGCGATGGAAACTACGATATCTACATGTATGATCTCTCCACTAAAAAGGAAACTCAAATCTCTAATTATGAATTTGGATATGAAAACACGGGGAATCCTGCAGTCTACGGCGACAAGATTGTGTGGACACATGGTTACGATGAATTCTGGCAGATCTACATGTATGACCTTTCCACTTCCAAGGAAACTCAAATCACCACCAATGGACGAGCATACAATCCTGCTATTTATGGTAATAAAATAGTTTGGCTGGATGACCGAGATGGAGATTATAAATATGATATTTACATGTACGATCTCTCCACTAAGAAGGAAACTCAGATAACCACCAGTGGATCAGCAGACAACCCTTCTATTTACGGTAACAGAATAGTATATGCCGACGACCGCAAAGGAAACTATGATATCTATACTTATGACCTTTCTACTAAAAAGGAAACGCAGATAACCAGCAGTCCAGATAACCAGGTGTCTCCTGATATCTATGGTAACAGGATATTATGGAAAGATGTTGGTGGAGAGGATGATGGAGGGGAATATCATGGTATCTACATGTGCGATCTTTCCACTAATCAGAAATTTAAAATTACCAGCCATGGAGATTGGGATGATCCTGCTATCTATGGTAACAGAGTAGTATATACCGATGATCGTAATGGAAACTACGATATCTACATGATTACTATTTCAAGCGAAGAACCAGAACCAAACCTTCCTGTTGCTGACTTTTCTGCATCTCCAACTTCCGGAAAAATCCCAATGAAAGTGCAGTTTACTGACACAAGCACAGGAACACCAAAGAAATGGAAATGGGATTTTGGAGACGGAGCAACTTCAACCAAACAGAATCCAACGCATAAGTATTCCAAAGCAGGAGTTTATACTGTTAAACTTACAGTAACAAACACTGCAGGCAGTAACTCAGTAACAAAAGCAGATTATATAAAAGTACTAGCAAAACCCGTTGCTGCATTTTCTGCATCTCCCACCTCTGGAAAAACCCCAATGAAAGTGCAGTTTACTGACACAAGCACAGGAATACCTACTGGATGGAAATGGAGCTTTGGAGACGGAACAACTTCAACCAAACAGAATCCAACGCATAAGTATTCCAAAGCCGGAAAATACACAGTAACCCTTAAAGTAACCAATGCGGTAGGCATCAACACGATAACAAGGTCAAATTATATAACCGTGACAGGAACTTCGCAAGCTCCCTTTGCAGATTTCTGGGGCTGGCCACTCTCAGGAAAAGCACCACTAAAGGTAACATTTACGGAGACGAGCAAAGGATCACCAACTTCATGGAAATGGGATTTCGGAGATGGGAAATCTTCAACAGAAAAGAGTCCAACACACACATATTCAGCTGCAGGAACTTACACGGTTAAACTTACAGCAACAAATACAGCAGGAAGTAGTACAAAAACAAAATGGAAATATATAAAAGTGGCAAAGTGACTGCAACTTTGAAAACGGTTGTAATTCTCCTGGGTTCTTCAGTCCCAGGTAAAGATGAAAAATGCAGTAATACAAAAGTCATTTGTGGATGTTATAGTATCTAAAAATGAGATTGAGATTCAAAAGTAGATAAAAATGTTCTAAGGTAGAGGGGAGTGGGGGTTTATTAATCGAATCTCGCGAAAAGGATATACTCAGGTTAGTCTGGAATATCCTAGTGCTTCGATTCCAAAATAGATTCTTTATTTCCTGGAAAAATCCATGATCTCAGGTTCTATTCAAAAGTCAAGTTTTACGAACCTATTTCGGAATCAATACACTAGAATGTCTTGCTAATGGATATTCAACTTCACAAAAATCTAATTAAATAATATTCTTTTTTAAACTTTTGTGAATATCTAAATTCTTATTTTACATATCAATAATATACTTTCATTATTTCTAAACATATATTATTTTACAAATTTGTTTTTTCTTGTAAATAATCTAAAAATATTAACTTTTATAAATATAAGATTTAAAAGAAAAAATTTAAGTATAGTCTGTAAATTTTTACTAATTGAATTAAAATTTTCAAATATAACGTTAGAGATGATAATATGGATAAACAAATGACCTTTTGTACTATAAGCTTAATTTCAATAGCCTTTATTTTGTGTTTGTTTTTGTCTACGGCATCAGCAGATACAGCGGAAAGTGTTTTGCCTACAATCACTGAAACCCGAATAACCACCAGTGGATCAGCTAGTGATCCAGATATATATAATGATATAATAGCATGGGTCGACTATCGCAATGGAAACAGCGATGTCTACATGTACAATATCTCTACCAAAGAGGAAATTAAGATTCCCACCAATGGATCTGCAAATTGTCCATGTATCTACGGTGATAAAATAGTTTGGGAAGACGATAGCCACATGCGTCCCTCTTGGGACTTATCCGATATACATATGTATGATCTCTCTACTAAAAAGGAAACTCAGATTTCCGCCCATCTTGAGGAATTAGTGGCAGAGGGGCAACCTGATATTTATGGCGACAAGATTGTGTGGCACGATCTTTACGATGAGGATTGGGGTGTTTCTATGTATGATCTTTCTACTAAAGAGGAAACTTTCATCACCCACGATGCATTGTATCCTGCTATCTACGGTAACAGAATAGTATATTACGTTTCCCACCCTCGCAAAGGGACTGATTCGAATATTTACATGTACGAGCTCTCCACTAAGAAGGAAACTCAGATAACTACCAGCGGGTCCGCAGACTATCCTGCTATTTATGGTAACAGGATAGTATACGCCGACGACCGCAAAGGAAACTCTGATATCTATATGTATGACCTTTCTACTAAAAAGGAAACCCAGATAACTAGCAGTCCAGATAACCAGGTGTCTCCTGCTATCTATGGTAACAGGATATTGTGGAAGGATGTTGGTGGGGAAGATGATGGAAGAGAGTATCATGGTATCTACATGTGCGATCTTTCCACTAATCAGAAATTTAAAATTACCAGCCGTGGAAGTGAAAGTGATCCTGCTATCTATGGTAACAGAGTAGTATATACCGATGATCATAATGGAAAGTCCGATATTTACATGAGCACTATTTCAAGCAAAGAACCAGGATCAGTACCACCCGTTGCTGCATTTTCTGCTTCTCCAACTTATGGGAAAGCAAAGTTAAATGTTAAATTTACTGATACAAGCACAGGAACACCGACAAAGTGGATATGGAACTTTGGAGATGGATCAAAGTCATTCCTTCAGAATCCGACTCACAAGTATTCAAAAGCAGGAGTATATACTGTTAGCTTAACAGTGAAGAATGCTGCGGGCAGTAGTACAGTCACAAAAACCGGATATATAAAAGTGGTAGCAAAACCTATTGCTTCATTTTCTGCATCTACTACTTCAGGAAGAGCACCATTAAATGTTAAATTCACTGACACAAGCACAGGAACACCCACGAAATGGAAATGGGATTTTGGAGATGGATCAAAGTCATTCCTTCAGAATCCAACGCATAAGTATTCAAAAGCCGGAAAATATACAGTAACCCTCAAAGTAACCAATGCGGCAGGCATCAACACGGTGACAAGGTCAAATTATATAACTGTGACAGCAAAGCCTATTGCTGCATTTTCTGCATCTCCCACCTCCGGAAAATCTCCATTAAACGTTAAATTTACTGATAAAAGTACCGGATCACCAACGAAGTGAAAATGGGATTTTGGAGACGGAATAATTTCAACCAAGCAGAATCCAACGCATAAGTATTCCAAAGCCGGAAAATACACAGTAACCCTCAAAGTAACCAATGCCACAGGCATCAACACAGCAACAAAATCAAATTATATAACCGTGACAAAGTGACTGCAACTTTGAAAACGGTTGTAATTATCCTGGGTTCTTCAGTCCCAGGTAAAGATGCAAAATGCAGCAATACAAAAGTCATTTGTGGATGTCACAGTATCTAAAAAAGGAAATAGCAAAACCCGTTGCTGCATTTTCTGGATCTCCTACCTCCGGAAAATCTCCATTAAACGTTAAATTTACTGACAAAAGTACAGGCTTACCAGAAAAATAGAAATGGAGTTTCGGAGACGGAATAATTTCAAGAGACAAGCATCCAGAACATCAGTATTTACAGGAAGGAAAATATCAGATTACACTTACAGTAAGCAACGCTGCAGGCAGTAATACGTTAACAAAAACAAATTTTATAAAAGTGACAACAAATATAAAACCGTGGATGTATGCTGGAAGCAAATAAACCCTAAATTGAAAAACAATAAAAAAGATCCACTAAAGGGTGTGTATAATCATTGATCAAATCTACCAAAACTACCCTTTAGTTTTTTATGATCAGAGTTGAAAGCAAGTCTCAGGTTTGTGATTTTTGAAGAGTTTCATGTTCTTTTTAGCTAATTTAAAGTTTCAATTTCTTCATTTCACGTTTTTGTGCTGAAATACCTGGTGTTTCTACATTGGTTTGCTTCATTCAGACTCTTTCTTGGATAAAGCCTTTTTTAATTACAAAATTATTGCGGAGTCTAACTCAAAAAAGAAAATTTTAAAAATTAACAAAGAGTTTAGATTATTAACATAATTCATATGAAAAATAAACGAAAGATGGAGAAGCAGGATAAATGAAAGCTAACAAAAAATTGAACTCAGTAGCCTTAGCCTCAGCAGCTCTGATTTTATTATTAATTCTTTTTTCTTCTACAGTATCGGCAGCTGCCGAGCAGCCAGAAGAAGAACAATTTACTCTCACAGAGGAAAAAATCAACGACACTCAGTCTGAATCTTCAACTCAATTTATGGAATCATCACAGAATATCAATAAGGTATATGGCATAAATTTTAGCCCCTATATGGATGGGCAGAATCCAGATTATGGGTCTAAGATAGATAAAAAACAAATCACGAATCGTATGAAAATAATAGCACCGTATACTAAGTGGATACGAACTTATGGGACGGAAAACGGTCTGGAGTATGCTGGCCCAGTGGCTCGTGAGATGGGGCTCAAGACTGCAATTGGCGCATGGCTTAGTGGAGATACTGAAGCCAATGAGAGGCAGATAAGTAAACTGATTGATGAAGCTAAGGACGGTAACGTTGATCTAGCCATAGTAGGTAGTGAAACGCTATTAAGAAATGATCTTTCAGAAGATCAGCTTATTAAATATATTAAGCGCGTTAAACAGTCAGTGCCCTCCGGCACCAAAGTTACAACAGCTGATACATATAGCGAGCTTCTGGATCACCCTAAGGTAATGGATGAGTGCGATGTTATCATGTATAATAGCTACCCCTACTGGGAAGGTATCAGTATTGATAACGCAATAGAAGTTCAGGATAAATACTATAAAAATTTAGTTAAAAATGCAAAGAATAAACCAGTCATAGTCTCAGAAACCGGATGGCCCAGCGCAGGAAACACGATTGGAAATGCTGTGCCATCAGCTAATAATTCTGCCAGGTATTTTTACGATTTTGTCTCATGGGCACGTAAGAATAACATTCAGTATTTTTACTTTGAAGCATTTGACGAAACGTGGAAAAGTGTTCATGAGGGCACCCAGGGCGCTCACTGGGGAATATGGGACAAAAATGGCAATATGAAGCCTGGAATGGAAAAGGTCTTTCCAGACCCTAAGGCAAACTTTTCTGCTTCTCCAACTTATGGGAAAGCAAAGTTAAATGTTAAATTTACTGACACAAGCACAGGAACACCGACAAAGTGGATATGGAACTTTGGAGATGGATCAAAGTCATTCCNNCAGAATCCGACTCACAAGTATTCAAAAGCAGGAGTATATACTGTTAGCTTAACAGTGAAGAATGCTATAGGCAGTAGTACAGTAACAAAAACCGGATACATAAAAGTGGTAGCAAAACCAGTTGCTGCTTTCTCTGCATCTCCAACCTCAGGAAAATATCCATTAAAAGTTAAATTTACTGACAAAAGTACAGGAACACCGATAAAGTGGATATGGAACTTTGGAGATGGAAAAACTTCAACCAAACAGAATCCAACCCATAAATATTACAAAGCAGGAAAATACACAGTAACCCTCAAAGTAACCAATGCAGCAGGCATCAACACAGCAACAAAATCAAATTATATAACCGTGACAAAGTGACTGCAACTTTGAAAACGGTTGTAATTATCCTGGGGTTCTTCAGTCCCAGATAAAGATACAAAATGCAGCAATACAAAAGTCATTTGTGAATGTCACAGTATCTAAAAAATGAAATCGTAAAACCCGTTGCTGCATTTTCTACATATCCTACCTCAGGAAAATCTCCATTAACTGTAGCCTTTAATAACGAAAGTGCAGGAGTTCCTACTTCATGGATATGGAGTTTTGGAGACGGGTCAATTTCAAGAGAAAAGAATCCAGAACATCAGTATTTACAGGAAGGAAAACTATAAGGTTACACTTACAGTAAGCAATGCTGCAGGCGGCAGTACTGTAACGAATATAAATTTTATAAAAATGACAACAAATACAAGACCGGGAATATACTCTGAAAGCAAATAAACTCTTAAACTGAAACACGAAAAAATCAAGGCTAAACGTGATGAACTTAAAGGTCTTTTTCGGTCACAACGGAAGAATCATAGTGGGTGGCTGAAACAGACCTTACTTCTGTTTTCTCTTATTCTGTTTTTAGAATTACCACCAGATTTTCTTAGTTCCCTGTACCTTAATCTCTTTTAGAGTGATGAAACTTCAACCTTCTGCATAGGTTGAAATTCAAAAACTGACTGAGTCTAATTTTTATCGAGTCTAATTTTTATCTAATGAGCTCATCCCAAAACTTGAAATTTGCTTCTTGGGCCTTGTATTTCGAATAATCAACCAAGCTCAAGATCATGAAAACAATTCTGAATATTTCCAACGATTGATAATAAAATGGCTTTTGGTATAGGCTCAATGTCTAAGTATCAATATCCAAGAGCCTACCTTAAATTTACATTTGATTTACAATTGGGGTGGGCTGAAGACCGAGTTTTTCTTGTAAATTCAGCTTGAATTTGGATTTCATATTATAAAGCCGCATCAAATAACACATAAAACAGAGATTGTAACCAAAAAAGAAGTTTTTGAACAAGAATTAAAAACGTTTTAATATAAAAAATCTAAATATAGAACGAATCAGTAATCGTGGAACAAAAATAGCTAATCTATTATCATGAAGGATCTAACATATAATCGATATAACAAGGTCCCTATAATGGTTTTTATAGAGAATGTGGCAACGATATTAGACTTACGCAGTTGAAATGAAAAATCAACAGTATCAGATCATTAACTGTCTAAAATGTGACTTTAATCCACAGTATTTGCCGTAATTGAGTTTGTTCCTCAAGTGTGTAAGTCCTGGATATAATTACTGACGATGGACCAGTTCAAGATGGAATGACGTAAAAATTGAACTACATGGATCAGGCACTTAATATATTTTTATTAGGCCTGCAGATTATCTATAGCTACATCCCGATTTTCATGATTTTAGAAACTCTGGTTCAATCTGTTAATTAAAAAACGTGGTTATGTAGAAATCCTATGAAATCAAGAACTTCCAATTGTTTAAACTGAACTACCTGATACACTATTACATATTTATTTCAGAGCCTATTGAAACTGATTTAAATAGGTCTTCCACAAAACCAAAAACGAAAAAACTACTAGATTTTGGAGCTGGGTTTTAGAGCAACAAAACCTGTATTCGGCAGGTCAACATTAAGATTTGGATATTTTTCAGGATAGGTATCCTCTTCAAACTGTACGGGAAAATATAGGTTTCATATATTTGCTGAAAGTTTATAAATATACTCAAGTCTAAATAATAAATTAAGACTAAAAAATATGTTAAGACTAAAAAATATGTTAAGACTAAAAAATACATTAAGAAACCAGTTTAACTTTCAAAATATGTGAGAAAATTATTCTAAGTTTTTTCATTAGAATATTTTCCTTTGAAATGAAGA